>WNGQ01000022.1_pt1 | contig 149187 bp, 116 predicted proteins | sample 5407661 | NCBI WGS metagenome assembly WNGQ01 (sample SAMN13153382, study PRJNA577476) | soil metagenome | isolation source: 60 cm soil or saprolite under Garry oak tree replicate 2 | place: USA:California | collected 2016-06-15 | reverse complement strand
CCAAAAGGGAAATTATTCACGGGCTTCACCATGCGCGACGCAAAGTTATTCACCATCGGCTGCGGGGAGAGGTTCCGAAGGCTCTCCTCGCCGCTGGTGAATAACTTTGGAAAGGCTATAAGGGGCTGGGGGTGAGGGCCGTTCATTCCGCCTTCTGCATTTCCCCTTCCCCGGCAGGGACGGTGCGCTGCGCCGCCGCGCGCCGTTGCGCGCCTGTCCCATCCCGCGAAACGTCTCCCTCGTTCTTCATTCTGCCTTCGTGCTTTCCCCCTACCGCCAAGCGAAATCGCGCGGACCGGGGCTTTCCTGTTCATCCTGTTAATCCTGTCAAATGATCCGCCTGACGCCGCCCTTCTGCATTCTACATTCTGCCTTCTGCATTCGAACTCGATGGGCTCCCGCTTTGCGCCAACGCCCCGCTGTGTGATCTTGCTCGCTGTTGGCAGCCTTTTTCGCCACTGTTGGGACAATGGCCAAGACAAGTTCAAAACCAGATTCCCGCAGCAACGGGTCCGCTCTCGGCTTCGAGGCGACGCTTTGGGCGACCGCCGACAAACTCCGCGGCAACCTCGACGCCGCCGAATACAAAATCCTCGTTCCGGACCGTTCGCTCCTGAAATACATCTCCGACGCCTTCGCTGAAAGGAACGCCAACCTCCTGCCAAAGCTGCTGTCGGGCGAGCTGCGCTTGCCAGCCCCTTAATGCCAATTAAAAACTAATTGCTTGCATTTTAGTAATTTGCGGGTAAATACTAAATTTGCATGAATTAGTAGTTGGCTGACATTTTGGAACGACAATGAAGATTCCGCAACGACCACCGCCGTTCTCGGAAATGATTCGGAAGCAGACGGACGGGGATCGCCTGGGCGCGATCCTCGAACTGGCGCGTCAACAGATTCCGTCCGAGCATTACCTGCATTGGGACAAGCTGCGGCGGTTGAAACCACCGGAAGGGTTCACGCTCGAAGAATGGTGGCTTGCCATAAAACTTCAACGAAACGGAGTGCTGAAGGCCGTTCCTTTGAACGACAAGGAGGGAAAGCCGTTTCGTTTCTGCACTCCCGACATCGTGCAACAGGAGTTGCACGAGATCGATGTCGGAGCCGGACGCTCGATCGGCATTCCTGAACCAATTACCAATCCGCAAACGCGCGACACCTATTTGGTGCGGTCGCTCATGGAGGAGGCCATCAATTCCAGCCAGTTGGAAGGTGCCGTGACGACGCGAGAGGTGGCCAAAGAAATGATTCGCACGGGCCGTCCGCCTCGTGACACGAGCGAGCAGATGATTCTGAACAATTTCGTGACGATGCAGCGGATCGCCAAATGGAAGGAAGAGCCGCTATCGCCGGAGATGATTTTGGACATCCACCGGCTGGTGGCAGAAAAGACCCTGGAAGATCCCACGGCGGCCGGCCGATTTCGCCGGGCGGATGAGAAGCGGGTGGTGGGCGATGATTTCGGCGAGGTGTTCCACGAGCCGCCGCCCGCCGCGGGCCTGGAGGACCGACTGAAGGGGATGTGCGATTTCGCGAATGCCAGGACGCCTGGCTTCTTCGTTCATCCGGTCCTTCGTGCCATCACGCTGCATTTCTGGCTGGCCTATGACCATCCGTTCGTGGACGGCAACGGAAGAACGGCGCGGGCGTTGTTCTACTGGTCCATGCTACGCTGCGGGTACTGGCTGTTCGAGTTCATCTCCATCTCCAATATCCTGAGAAAAGCGCCGATCAAGTATGGCCGCTCGTTTCTTTACACCGAGACGGACGACAACGACCTGACTTACTTCATCGTCGCGCAAACCAAAGTCATCCGGCGGGCGATTGAAGAGCTTCACGCCTACATTGGTCGCAAAACGGCTGAAGTTCGTGAAATGGAGTCGCACGTGCGAGCGCTCGACCTGTTCAATCACCGGCAGGTAGAGCTGATCCGCCACGCCCTGAGGCATCCGCTCCAGCAATACAGCATTTCCAGTCACCAGAAGAGTCACAATGTGGTTTACCAGACGGCCCGGACAGATTTGCAGAACTTGCACCAGCGCGGTGTCCTCGATTGGAAAAAGCGCGGCCGGCAAATGGTCTTCATTGCCCCCGGCGACCTGGCGCAAAGGCTTCGGAAACTGGAAAAGCAGGCCCGGCAGTGAAATTCCCAAAGTCCGCTGCCGAAAACGCCGCGCTGTCCTGGCTCGGTGAGCTTGACTACGCGATACTGCAAGGGCCGGAGATCGCTCCGGGCGAATCCCGCACCCTCGCCGGGCCGCGCGACAAGCTGCTGCCGAAGCTGGTGTTGGGCGGGTTGCGTGTGCCCGCCTCGATTTCACGCTGACATCAGCGCTGCGCAATAGCGAGTTACCAATATGGCATGGAGCGACAACCTGACCGACGAACAGAAAAAGGCAGCTTCGCACACCGGCAGACACGCGCGGCTGTTGGCGGGACCCGGAACTGGCAAGACACGAAGTCTGACCCGTCGTGTGATATACTTGGTCGAAGAAAAGAAGGTGGTGCCGAGCGCAATCCTCGCCCTCACGTTCACTCGCGCTGCGACCGCTGAACTACGAGTGCGGGTGAAAGCCGAGTTTGGAAAAGAGGCCAGTCTGCCGCACGTCTCGACGCTCCATTCCTTTGCATTAAAGACCATACTGGAGAACGCGACGAGAGTGCGGCTGCCAAGACCAATCAGGATTGTGGATGATTATGAGGAGCGTTGGATAATCCAGGAGGAACTCAAAGCGGTTCTCGGATTGAAGAAGGTGTCACAGGTCGCTGACTTGCTCAATCGTTTGTCAGCCGACTGGGAACAATTGACCGAGAACTGGGAAGCACGGTTCCCAGACCCTGCATTTCTCGGAGCGTGGCGTGAACACCGGACGATTTATGGCTACACCCTCAGGAGTGAGCTCGTGTATCAGCTCAAGCTGGCTCTTTCGGAGGGACAACTTGAACTCGATGACCCACCTGCTCATTTGCTCGTTGACGAATACCAGGACTTGAACGCCTGCGACTTGGCGGTGGTTCGGGAGTTGGCAAAGGCCGGAGCGGAATTGTTCAGCGCTGGCGACGACGATCAGAGCATCTACGGTTTCAGGTATGCCAATCCCGAAGGCATTCGCCGATTCACAGAAGACTACAAGCCAGCCGAGGGTCTTGAACTGGCCGAGTGCAAGCGGTGCGACCGAAAAATTCTGGCGTTGGCGCTCTATGTGGCTCGCGAAGACCCCAGGCGGCTGGACAAGAAAACCCACTCGGCGGGCGACGCCAAGGATGGCGAAGTGCGCATCCTTCGCTTCGGGCACCAACACGGTGAAGCTGAAGGCATCGCCGCGATTTGCAAGTGGCTGCAAGACTCCCAAGGCGTCAAGCCGGAAGGCATCCTGATTCTGCTTCGCAGCGACCACAACAGACAGTTTTCAAAGCCCATTCGCAAGGCATTGCAGAACCTCGGGTTCGAAGTTGCCACCGTTGCTGACCCTCTGGAGCCGTTGAATTGTCCAGGGGACGAGCAGGGCAAACGGCAACTGGATGGAAGGTTGTTCCTGTGTCGATTGAGGCTACTTGCCAACCGGAACGACCACCTTGCATGGCGCACGCTCTTGGAGCTGCGAGACAACGGGCTTGGTGATAAGGCCCTTGCCGGCGTGTACAAACTTGCACGTGAAGGCGGGCACTCCTTCACTGACGCGTTGAATCAGATAAAGGCTGAGCCATCAAAGTTGGCTCGGTTCGGCACAAAAATTAAGTGCGAGATGGAATTGATTGAGCAGGAGCTTGATGAGGAATCAGCACTTGACGAGTCGGACCTGCTCGCCTTCGTTCAGGCGCTTGGAACAAAACACATCCCACTGGATGCCCTTCGGGCAGAAATCTGCCAAGTGTTTGAACGAGTGCTCCGAGGGGCTCCCTTGGGTGAGCTTGACGAATTGTTGCGGGCCATCAACGTGTCACTCGGAGACAAGGAGCAGGAGGTCGAAAAGGGTAAGGTGAATATCATGTCCATGCACCAAGCAAAGGGCTTAACTGCGGACGCAACCTTTGTCGTGGCGGCAGAGGACGAGTATTTGCCCGGTCGGGCAACGGGGGACAGGGCGCAGGATGAAAGGCGATTGCTTTACGTCTCAGTCACCAGAGCGCGGCATTTCTTATTTATCACCCACTGCCAAATGCGCACTGGTTCCCAAATGCGTACCGGCAGTAAGTCTGGCACCCCAAGCAGGACTCTAACGACATTCCTGAGGGGAGGACCGGTGCCCTCGGAAGACGGAAACGCATACGTGACCAAAATCGCCGCGGAAAGATGAGCGATGGCTGAGCCGGAAAAACTGATTCAACTGCACGGCGGCTACCGGAGGTTAAAAAGCTTCCAGGTGGCGCAACTGGTCTATGGCGTCGCGGTGAGTCGCCGATGGACTGGCCGTGGCCGTTATTTCGCTAACAATTCAAATGTGCCGATAGAGTCATAAGCCTCGCGCATTTGTCTCCTCAGCGTGGCCTCCCTCCGTCTCGCTTTGGCCCTGCCGCAATAGCCCTCGACGCTGACCGGAATGCCGCTCTCGACTTTCACGACCACCCACAGTTGATTTGATCGCTTCTTTTTCATGATGGCGCCTTGTTTGGTGCTCTTTTAATCCGACCGTACCATCCGAAGACATCTACGTACTCCAAGAAAGTACCTAGCTCACCTAGCATCTCCAACGAATCGCCGTGTACCAAAACGATCCTCGCATCAGGGCGGTACGCCGAGTCGAAAACTGGCTCCGCATCAGGTTCGAAAAGTTTACGTTGTGACATCTACGAAAATGTTAACCGCCGGGCGGTAATATTCAAGCCTCGGAAACGCTCGCCTGCTCGCTCAAACCAGAGCCTTGACGCACTCGTGATGGCTCCGATTACCGCGATTCGCCAACGATGACTCGCTTGGTTTCAAGGCCGTTCATGCCGGCCGGCTGCTTTTTCGTCGGACACGGTACGGGCGGCATCTTCTTTGACGTGGAAACCGATTTCCGGTTTGGGTTGCTCGGGCGGCGGCGCCAGGAGCGGACGGAGCTTCTGGTAGATGTCGCGGAGTCCGGCGTCGTGGATGAGCAAGGTTTTGTCAATTTCCGCCAGTTGCGGCACGCTTCCCCAGTCACCCTCGGAGTCACCAATGGCCGCAAGCGAGGAATTTTGCACAAAAGCCAACGAAGGAAACGAAGCGGGCCGGAGAAGCGCCGCCGCCATTGCGCCGCGAGGGCGGGCCTGCTCGCTGAGCAGGCACTAACCACTGAGGACTTCGTTTCCTTTGTTTCCTTCTGTTTAAAAACCCTTCACCGATGGAACCCGGCTTTCCAAACGGGCCTTCTTTTGCCGCTCGCCGCTTGCCAGCGTCCGGCGCCTTCTGGCAACCTCGCGCCTTAGAGCGTGTTCTAAAAATCCTCGAAGGCGCCGCGTGAGGGCACGCGGCCTACAGGAAACACCGCGATTGAGGCCCCGTTGTAGGCCCGGTCCCCTGACCGGGCGATTTTTAAAACACGCTCTTAGCACAGCCCACATGCGATTGACTGATTTGAGCTGGCCGAAGGTCCAGGCCCTGAGCAAAGACACCCCGGTCGTCTTTCCCGTCGCGGCGCTCGAACAGCATGGCGGGCACCTGCCCTTGTTCACCGATAGCCTGCTGCTGGGCGAAGTCATCCGGCGGGTCGCGGAGACGGTGGACGACCGCATTCTGTTCGCCCCGCTCCTGTGGCTGGGCAACTCCGATCATCACCTCGATTTTCCCGGAACGTTGTCGGCCCCGCCGCGCGCTTATCTCGATCTGCTCAATGGCTTGCTGGAGAACTTCATTCAGCACGGGTTTCGGCGTTTGGTGTTCGTCAACGGCCATGGCGGCAACGACGTGCCTGGCCGGCAAACCGTCTTCGAAGCGCGGCAGCGCCACCGCCAGCGCGACGATCTACTGCTTTTGTTCGCCACTTACTGGGACCTGGGCGGCAAGCCGTGGGAAAGCGAGCCCCGGCTCCAACAGCGCCAGATGGGCCACGCCTGCGAATGGGAAACGTCGATGCTCCTGCGCCTCGCGCCGCAACTGGTGGGCGAGATTCGACAACTCAAACCGGTGGAGTCGGCGAATTCTTTCGAGCCGGCTGCGCGCGGATGGATCACCCGGGAACGGACCAAGCCCGGTCACATCGGTTCGCCGCATCTGGCCACGGCGGAGAAGGGCGAAACGTTGTTCCGAGTTTTTGCCGGTGACGTCGTCGCGCTGCTCGAACGGGTGATGGCGTGGGACGGGAAAGGTTGGGATGGATGACGGGGCCTCCCCGACAGCGGCCAGCCCATTGGAAATGGTGGTTTTGCGGACTGCTCTTGTTCGCCTCCATGATCAATTACATGGACCGGCAGACGCTGGCGAACGTGGCGGTTCGCATTACCGACGAATTCAAACTTAACCAGGAACAATACGGCAACCTGGAATGGGTTTTTGGCTGGGCCTTTGCCGTCGGCTCGCTCATCTTCGGAATCCTGGCGGACCGCGTTTCGGTGCGCGGCCTCTATCCGGCGGTGGTGTTGCTCTGGTCGGCGACCGGATTCATCACCGGCTGGGTCCAAAGCTATTCGGGTTTGCTGGTCTGCCGGACGTTGCTGGGCTTTTTCGAGGCGGCGCATTGGCCGTGCGGCTTGAAGGCCACGCAACGGCTCCTCGCGCCAAAGGATCGCACCATGGGCAACAGCATTCTCCAAAGCGGCACCTCCATCGGCGCCGTCCTCACCCCGCTCCTCATGAAGGCCATGCTGACCAGCGCTCCCGGAAGCTGGCGGCTTTCGTTTCAGGTGATCGCCGCGTTCAGCGTGGTGTGGATCGTTTTTTGGCTGTTACTGGTGCGCGAGACCGACCTGAGCCTGCCCGCCTTGACCGCGGCGCAGCCGTCGCGCGAGCTTTCGCGCGCTCCGCGATTCGGCCGGATTTTGTTCAGCCGGCGCTTCCTGGTGCTCGTCGTGGTGGTCGTCTGCATCAACACCTGCTGGCAACTGCTGCGCGCCTGGCTGCCGAAAATCCTGCAACAGGGCCGCGGTTACACCGAAGGCGAGGCGCTCTATTTCAATTCGTTGTTTTACGTGGCGGCGGACATCGGCTGCCTGGGCGCCGGCGCGCTGACGCTTTGGCTGGGGCGGCGCGGCCTCTCGGTGCATGGATCGCGGAGCCTGGTCTATTTGGGCTGCGCTGTTCTATCGGCCCTGACCACCACCGTGCTTTTCCTGCCCAAAGGCTGGGCGCTCCTCGCGGTCCTGTTGATCGTGGGCATGGGCGCGCTGGGGGTGTTTCCCTGTTACTACGCGTTGAGCCAGGAGTTGACCATCGAACACCAGGGCAAGATCACCGGTTTGACCGGCGTGTTTGCCTGGGCCTTCTCCGCGCCGGTCCATAAATATTTCGGCAGACTCGTGGACCAGACCCATTCATTTGATTTGGGCCTGGCCATCGCCGGCTGGCTGCCTTTGCTGGCGTTCCTGGCGCTCTGGTTGTTTTGGGACGCGCCGGGGGCGAAGGCCCAAATTGACTCCCGCGCACCGGCGTTTCAAGCTCGCCAGTGATGTCGATGAAATCTGCACCGGCAAATCCCGTGCGCCGCGAACCCGCGCCCGCGCGCTGGACTCGCCGCGCCTTCGTCAGCACTCTGGCCAAATCAACCGCCGCCGCCGCCGCGTTCCCTTCCGGGCGCGCCGCCTACGCGAAAACTGATGCCAAATCCGGTCCGTCGCGCCTAAAGAGAATTGCCATCCTCGCCACCGAATTTCGCAAGTATTCCCACCCGCAACATTTCATCGATCGCGTTCTGGAGGGCTACGGCTGGGAAGGACGCCACCATTATCCCCGCCTGGAACTCGCCGGCCTTTACGTGGACCAATTCCCCGAAGGCGACCTCAGCCGGGACCGCGCGCGCCGGCATGGGATTACGCTGTACCCGACCGTGGCCGAGGCGCTGACCCTCGGCGGTTCGCGCCTGGGCGTTGACGGAGTGCTGATCGTCGCCGAACATGGCGCCTACCCGAAAAACGAAAAGGCCCAAACCCTCTATCCCCGCAACCGGTTCTTTCAGCAGACCCTGGACGTGTTCAAAGCGAGCGGCCGCGTCGTGCCGGTATTCAACGACAAGCATCTCTCCACCGACTGGGGCGAGTGTCTGGCCATGGTGCGCGCCGCCGAGGAGTTCGGTTTCCCCTTCATGGCCGGCTCGTCGCTGCCGGTCACCTGGCGGATTCCCGCGCTGGAAATCCCGCTGCGCGCGCCGTTGGCGGAGAGCGTTTGCGCCGGCTACGGCGGTCTCGATGCCTACGATATCCACGGCCTCGAAACCGCCCAATGCATGTCCGAACGGCGGGCCGGGGGCGAGGCCGGGGTGGCGGCGATCCACGCCGTGCGCGGCAAGCGCGTCTGGGAAATTCTCGAGGAGCGCGAGACAACCCAGGAACTTCTCTTCGCCGCCCTGGCCCGCAGCCACACGTGCAAGCCGCTGGAGGGTTTCACTTACGCGATGCCCGGCCTGAACTGGCTGCGGAAATATTGCAAGCATCCGACCGCTTACTTCATCGAGCATCTGGACGGATTCAAAACCTCGCTCTTCCTTCTGGACGAGGTGGTGCAGGACTTCAACTACGCCGGCCTGCTGAAGAACACCGGCGAAATCCTCTCCTGCCAGATGTATCTGCCAATGCCGCCCGGCCGGACGACGCTGGCCGATTTCTTCAGCCCGCTCATGAACCACATCGAGCGGATGGTCCTCGAAGGCGTTGTTCCTTATCCCGTCCAGCGCACGCTGCTGACTTCGGGAATGGTTATATTTGCCCTCGAATCGCTCTATCGCGGCCAGGCCCGGCTGGAGACCCCGCAGTTGAAGATGGCCTACCCGCCGCCGGCCAATTCAGCGTACTGGAGGGCGTGAGGATGCGACCGCTCCGCAAAATCGCTTTCCTGCTCGAAGAGTTTCAAGTCTCTTCCCCGGCGCAACAGCTCCTCGACCGTTTTCTCATCGGCTATCCGCGGCAGGGAAAGTTCCACACCCCCGGCGGCCTCGAAGTGTCGGCCCACCTGCTGCTCAACAACGTCGAGGCGGGCTTCGACAAACGCGTCGAGGATTTCCACCTCGCCGCCAGGCCCAACCCGGAGGCGGCAGTGGCGGAGGCCGACGCCGTCGTGATCGTTCCGCGCGGAGCGGGGGCGCTCCCAAACGATGGCTTGCTGCGGGTGGCCCTCGAACGCGCGCCGGAAGGGGCCGCTTGCTTCGTTCATGGCGCTTTGGCCAGCACGCTGGACCGCGCCCGCCAACAGATTGAACTGGCCGGCTCGCGCAAAATTTCGCTGCTCGCCGGCACACCGTTGGCCGTGACCTGGCGGCTGCCCGACACCGAACTGCCGCCGGGCACTGCGCTGGCCGAGGCGCTGATCGTGGTCCAGGGCAAATCATTCGGCGCCGAATTGAACGGCTTGGAAGGGTTGCTCCCCATGATCGAGCGGCGGCAGGGCGGCGAAGCGGGCGTCCGCGGCCTCCAATTCATCGAAGGCCAAAAAGTCTGGCGGGCCGGCGACCAAGGGCTTTGGTCCTGGCCGCTTCTGGCCGCCGCGATCTCGCGCTCCGACTCGCCCCAGGGCGATCCGGTCAAGGATGGCCGGACGCAGGACATTATCGGACTCGGACTCCTGCCGAAGCTGGCCGCCGAACCTCGCGGCTGGCTGCTCGAACACTGCGACGGTCTGCGCTCGGCGATTCTGGTATTGGATGGCGCGGTGGCCGATATCAACGTCGCCGTGCGGACGCGCGATGGCGCCCTCTTCTCCGCGCAGCTCTTTCGCCCGCCGCCTCCCGGCGAGCACCATTTCAGCCGGCTGGCCGAGGTGATGGAAGAATTCTTTCGCAGTGGCAAATCGCCCTGGCCACTGCCGCGCAACCTTCTAATCGCCGGTTTGCTGGAAACCTTTGGCCGCGCCTCGACCCGCTTCGCCAGGCAGGTGAAGACCCCGGAGTTGGCGATCGCCTACGCGAGGTGAAACCCCGCTGATCGACGCTCTGCGCGACAACTATCCACCCAAGCCGCTCACTTCCCTCCGCGGAATCCAGGACCCGTGTGGCGTCTCACAAATCAAACGGCGTAACCTGCGGACCATGTCCGGGAGGGACAATTGACAATAGCCCAGCCTTTCAAGGCTGGGGTAAGACGCAGGGGGGACCAAGTCCCGAAGGGACGGTTGAAATCATGTACAGCTAATTCGGAGACATCACACCAACTTCCCCGCGCCGGCTCCTCGAACTCTCAGCGCAGCGATTGCAGGTATTCGATCAGGTCAGCCGCTTCCTGCGCGGTCATGCCTTGCAAGAGGCCCTCGGGCATGAGTGACAGCCGTTGGGCTTCCATCCGTTTGATCGCGGCGGCGGGGAGGCGAACCTCTTCCGCGGTCGCCTCCTTCAACACCACTTCGTTGGCCGATTTTCGGATCAGGAACCCCGTGTGCATCGTGTCATCCCTGGTCTCGACCAAGTACGCCACGTATTGCGGATCAATGGCCTTCGACGGCTCAAGAATGTTCTCCAGGATTTGCGCTCGCGCATACTTTTTTCCGATTTGCGAAAGGTCCGGACCGAAGTCCCGTCCCACCCCTTCCGCGCGATGACACGTCTGGCATTGCGCCCCGCCTTCCTGCGTAAAAATCTTCCGGCCACGCGCCGCGTCGCCGCGGAGCACCAGGATAACTCCGGGATCGATCTGGCTGCCAAGTGTCTTGGCGCGCCGCTCCTCGGGCAGAAACCGCTCGAACAGGTCGCGCACTTGAGCGTCCACGGCTGAAGTCCCCGCCGCGATCGCGGCCTGGCGAATCGGCGCGCTGAGCGACCGTTCGTCCACCGCCCGCAGCAAAGCCAGCGCGCCGCTGACTGACGAAAGCATCTCGCCGATGACCTCCTGCGGGTCCGGTGGCGGCCCGCTTCCGTTGAAACGGAGGCGCGCCAGCGCGGCGCTCTCCGAGGCCCGGCGCGTCACGGCCTCAGTCTCGGCCGGATCGTCGCCGGCGCTCGCGGGCAATTGCTTGATCCAGTCATGGATCAGCCCCACGCCCCGTTCATCCACCACGCTCGCGCCGAGGTAGGGCATGTGGCCTTTGCCCAGCTTCGCCATCCGATACCAGAGCACCGAACGGAAAGGGTCGCCGCTCGCCACCACTTTCGCGGCCGCAATGCCCAGGCTTCCTTGCGAAGGCACCTTGCCGGCCAGCGCGGCCTTTTCCAGTGGCAGATCGAAATTCATATAGCTCAGGACCGATCCCCCGGCGTGCTCGCGATGACAATGCGAGCAGTTGACGTGAAGATAGGAACGAGCGCGTGCGTTCAAATCCGCCGCCGGATCGTACGGGTTTGCCAAAGTGGGCTGTGGCTTGTCGGGGATGCAAGCTGGCGCGACTAGATCGATGTGCGCGAAGGTTTGAAGCTGATTGGCGCGGCTGCCTCCGTGCGCTGGCCAGGCATCCGCAGCCTCCTTGGCAGCGTATCGCAGCTCTTTGTCGAGTTGCGGTGGATTGAAGGCCAGCGCGGTGTTGCACCACGGATTGTGACAGCGCAGACATTCGGCCCGGCTATGGAAACGCCAGGTTTGGTGCCGCTTTCCGCCCGGAGCATCCGCGTCCGTGATGGCAAAGGTCTGTTCCGTTCCTTTGGCGCCCACGAGCGTCGCATCGGTTTGCTCCTCGTTCCACTGAAAGCTGCAGGCGTTCCAGGATTCGCCGTTGAAGTGCAGGATTTGGGTTTCCAGTTTGTGGCGGCTCTTCGGGTTGCCGCGCTCCAATTCGAGCGAATACGTTTTGGCCAGCACCGCGTCCTTCGGAAACTCCCAGCGACCGTCGTGGTTGGTGACGACGCCGTTGCCCGGCAAGGCCACGAACCGCTCGCCTTGGGCGTGGTCAGCCCAAAGCTCCGCATTCACCGAATAAGAAATGACGCCCGGCGCCGGCTTCCCTTCGGCAACCGAGGAAAAAAGCCCCGTCTCACTCAGCTTGCGCGGGAAGCTCGAGGGAGTATTCGCCGCTGGATTCACCACCAGTCGATGAACGGTCCCGCCGAAATCAACGATGTAAAGTTCGCCCTCCCGGTCTTCCCCGAAGCTGACGACTTTGAGCCGCGTGTCCACCAACTCGCGGCTCCGGGTCACGCGACTGCCATCATGGCGCAGCTCCCAAATCTTGCCGGTCTCGTAGTCGCCATAGATGTAGCCGCCGGCCAATTCCGGCAGGCGCTTGCCGCGATAGACGCAGCCGCCGGTGATGGAGGCCGCCTCCGAATGCGGATGCTCCCGGGTCGGCGGCAGAAGGGGCGTGGGGCCGCGTTTGCCGTCCGGCTTCACCGGTTGATGACTTCCTTCGAGGATGCTCCAGCCATAATTGCCGCCGCGCTGCACGCGATAAATCATCTCCCACAATTCCCAGCCGACGTCGCCCACCCACAGATCGCCGGTCTGCCGGTCGATGCTCATCCGCCATGGGTTGCGCAGCCCGTAAGCCCAGACCTCGGGGCGCGCGCCGGCCATGTTCACGAACGGATTGTCCGGCGGCACGCGATACGGCCGGCCCTTTTCGGCGTGATCGACGTCGATCCGCAGGATGGAGGAAAGCAGGTCGCCAATGTCCTGCCCGGTGTCCAGCGGGTCCGGCGGATCGGGACCGGCCCCGTCCCCGGTCGAAATGTAGAGATAGCCGTCCAAACCGAAACGGATGCAACCGCCATTGTGCCCGCCCGATTTCCAGGTGATCACCGATTGCTCGCTTTTCAGATCGACTTGCGGCGGGTTAGTGTCCGTCACTTTGAAACGCGAGACGTGCGTGCCGTCCGGCAATTCCGGTTTCAGGATGTACCAGATATAGACCTGGCGGTTCCGCGCAAACTGAGGATGGAAAGCCAGGCTGTAACTCTCCGTCACCTCCGGATTCAGTTGCTTGAGGTCGGCAAACAGATCGGGACTTTCGCACGCCGGATCATTAGGAAATGAAAAAATCTTTCCCGCGTGCTCGATGATTAACCAGCGATCGCTGCCCGGCAGCGCGACCAGTTCGAGCGGCTCGACAAATTTGAGCTTGGGGAACAGACGTTCGGTCCGGTAGGGCAAGGGCGGCTCCGGCGAACCGGTGATGCGCGAGGTCGTCCAGGCGATCCTTTTCTCGATGCCGTAAGGCGGACCGGATGTCGGCGGCCGGTCGTTGGCCTCAGCGGACAAAGTCCTTTCACGCGGCCCTGCGAGCGCCATCAGCGCCAGGAAGATCCTTGCGACGCCGCTCCATGGGCCGCGCCGCCTTCGCCTGGCCGCCAAACATCTCATCATTGCATCGGTTCAGTTCAGGCGAGCGTTATCCCATCAATCTGCCGCGCCCTCAAGCAGATTCAGGGAGCAGCAGGGCTTTTGCGAGTGGGGCTTTTCTCCGGTGAAAACGTCGGGTTATCTCCTGGAGAGAATTCGCGCGCCCGGAATCCTCCCAAGCTTGCGAGCGACCGCACGGAAGCTCCCTGAAGGCGCGAAAATCAGCACCCGGCCTGGAAGGCGCACCGCCTTCACCAATCGATTGACGGTCGCCTGCTCCCGGCTCGCGTTGGGCAGCCGGTGCCATTGAGGGCGGAGGCGGATACACAGCAAATAGAGTTTCTGCCGGACAAAATGGCGCAACTCCTTTCTCCCCAGATCGGCGGCGATGAGGTGCGGCTCGGTCGCCAGTGTCTGCCAGAGTGTCGTGAGTTCCGCCTCCGACAGGTCATGCGGGATAAGTTCGTCGGCCGCGGTCGCGTTGCTCCGCTCCAGCCGCGAGGCCACAATGGATTTTTCGTATCGATCCATCCGGGCGTGTAATTCCCGGATGCGCTCGGACTGGCCGGTCATCCGGTAATACCGATGAAAGCAATCGGCGGCTTGCGGGAGCAATTCCTCGTTTTCGGCGATGGCTCGCTCCAGATACGTTTCGCCCTCGCCGTCACCTGACGTGAGCAGAAAACTGCCGAGGTTGAAATTGGCGGCCATGTGTTTTGGGTCGGCACGGAGAATTTGGCGGAGCAGCGGCGCGGCGGATTCCGGCTCCTGCAACTCCAGGAGGACGCGTGCTTTGTCCCAGAGCGCATCGGTGTCTTCTTGCTTCACGGCAATGACGTGGTCCAACTGGTCGAGCCGTGCATGAAGAACATTGGCTTTGCTGTGCTGTTGACGCCAATTCGCTTCGGACCTTTCCCGCCAGGACCGCTCGACATCCGCGCGGATGGCCGCCAAGACGGGGCCGAGCAAAACCTCCGCCGCGTTTGGCCGTAGAGGAGAAGCCTCCCACGCGGGATCGCTCGCCCCGGCATTCGAAACCCAGCCGATGGCCCGCAGCCGGTCAGACAGGCACGGGTGCGTGTCGGCGTTGGTCGTCGCCGCGCGAAAAGCCTGCTCCAGCCATTTCCCTTCGCTGCCGCGGCCGATTCCGCGGAGCGACTCGCTCAGGCGAAGGAAAACCCCATCGGGCGGATTGGCGGCGGCATTGGTGAGCTGCCATAGCTCCGGCCAAAACTTCTGCTCCAGCACCCGCCCGTACCAGGCGATTCGGATCAGGGCGGTGGCGGCATTTTGCATGCCCGCCAGTTCGGCGGCGGTGGCGTCGGCCTGGTACTCATGGGTTCGCGACAGCACAAATGCATAAGCATTGAAACGCGGCCAGAACCATTTAATGAACTTTTGCACGAGTGGCCGTAGCGACACTTCACCCTGGGTCCGCGGGCGCGAAAGCTTTTCGAACGCCGGTTCCCACGAACGCCGCAGCCGGTAAATCCATTGGCCCGATCGGTGATGTTGGCGGGAGAGGTGCGCGCATTCGTGGGCCAGGACCCCGGTCAGCTCCCCTTTGGAGAGGCCTTCCATGAGCGGCAGTCCGAGCAGAAGGTAGTTCTGGTGCCATCCGAACACCCCCAACCGCGGCCGGCGCACTACGGCCGCGTTGCAATCGGGAATCATCAACACCCGATGAAACGGAGCGGAGCGCAGCCGCTTGCGCAGTTCATCCAAGGCGGCGTGGAGAGCGGGCGCTTCCGCGCGCGACACCACGCGCCCTTCCGGCGGCGGCAATCGGATCCAAAGAACTCGCCCCGCGGCCCAGCCACCGGCGGCCAGTACGAAGGCGCCAATGACCAACAATACCGCCGCGTCTTGCGGCCAAAGTATGCCCGGGACGATGAAGGCCAGACCGATCGCCAACACCAGGCCGAGTGGCGCCAGCAAGCCGGCGTACCCCAACACGGCCAGCCACACGACTCGCCTGTGCAACGCCTCGGGGTCCCGCCCAATGCCCGCTTCCACCCGCTGAACGAGCTGGTCAAACTCCTCGTGGGTCACGCGATGAAGTCCCTACGGAGTGCCCGCCGTGGCGCGCTGGACCAGGTGATAAGGAAAGGAACGCTCAACGTTAAGCTGGCGGGCCGCGGCGTTTAGTTTGTCGCGCCGGTCCGGATGAGTCACAGCCAGATCTGCAATCAGGGCCGCTTTGAGTGGAGCGGGAACAATGATGTCGGCCAACGACGATGGGGAGGGCGCGGCTCTTCCTTCCAGCAGTGCCGCGGTGCGCAGGCTGTCGGCCCCTCCGGAATGCAGCGTTTTGAGCAGGGGTGCCTGCCACTGCTGCGCCTCATTGGTGTTGCCGGCCATCTGCCAGGCCAGACTGACCGCGAGCAGCACAAGAGGGTCTTTGACGTCGTCCACTGAATAAACCCTGGTGGCCTCCTCCAGCCGATTTTGTTCGATCAGTGCGAGAAATAGCGCCGTCCTACCGGCCGGGGAATGGTCGGCTCGCGCGGCCTTTTCCAACCCGGCGAAGTCGCCAATCGAATAAAGGAAATGGTTTTGAACGGTTCTCCGCGCTTCCTCGGCGAAGGTCGGAAAGCGGCTCCGCGTGGCCCGCGCCAAATCAGCAATCGCATTTTCTGCTTCCGTCCGCCTTCCTTGCGCCGCCAAAACGTCACACAGATGAACGGTGGACTTCAAATCCGCCGGATCGCGCTGAAGCCGGCTCCGAAACTCCTTTTCAGCCTGATCAAATTGCCCCAGGGCCAGGCAGGCCGTGTTCCAAGACGCGCGGAGCTGCTGGTCCTGCGGGCGCAACTCGACTACCCGGTCCAGCAACGGCTTGGCCCCCGGCCAATTGCCAGCTGCGATCTGGTCGTAGGCCATTGCGTAAATCGGGTAGGGATTGTTCTCGTCGGCTTGATGCGCCCGGACAAACAGCTCGGCGCCGCGCGCGTGATCGCCACAGAGCCGGCCGCGCAAGTAAAGCAACGCTGAGTTGTCCGGGTCCGCTTTGAGCAGCTCGTCGTACGCCCCAAGTAGCCCAGCGGCGCCGGGCTGGCCCAAGTGAAGGTCCTGGTAGGCGCGATGCCATTCGATCTGCACGGGCCGATTGGTCAGGCCGGAGCGCAGGAACGCCTCAATGCGAGGCAATTCGTTCGTTTGCGTGGGGCTGGTAACATAGGCTTGAAGCATTTCTTTGTCGTCGGGAACTCGTCGCAGATGCCATTCCGCGAGGTCCACCGCTTCACTTTGCCGGTGCGCGGAACGCAGGCCATAGAAGGCATTGATCGGCTGGGCGCGGAACAACTCGAGCCGGGTCAACATCTTTTCCTCAGTGTGCGACGATAGAGTGACGGTCTTGGGCAAAGGAGTGAAAGGATGCGTGATCTCCGGAAACCGTTGAAAGGTCTGGCCGAAAACGTAGCTGAACGAAATCGGCTTTGGGTCCGTGCTATAGACCGCCCTTTCAAAAGTGAGGATCGCCGCGCCGCCGGGATTCAAAACCCACACCGGCTGGTCGAACCAACGGTCAAAGTAGTTCGCCTGGATGTCCATGCTCACTTCCTCCTGAACCGCCCCGCTGATCCTGGCCTGGTAGTGGCCCTCCGGCAAAGTAACCGCCGTGATCCCGCGCGCGAGTTTCACCGGGCCGATGCCCGTGATTTCCAAGCCCAGGTTGGATCCGAAGCCATTGGCCACATAAAGCTGCCGATGCCGGCGAACGACTTCGTTTCCGCACACCAGCCCAATCACGATCAACACCGCGGCGGACCCGGCGACGATGAGAACCGTTCGGAGTGAAATCGAGCGGGACCCGGCTGCGGGACCGCCGGCCTGACGCTGGAACAAGCGGCGCAGGTTGAATTTCGCTTTGGGAAGGATCGAAGTGCGATGGTTCAACGCCGCTTCAGATTTTTTGACCTCCTTTCGAAACCCGCCGTGCTGGGCGATGGCCGGCAACTCTTCGAGCAGCCGTCCAAATAAAGCGAGGGCTTCGGTGTGTCGCGCCGCCTGCTGATAAGCCAGCGCAAGCTGTTCGAGCGGGGAGAGCGAATAGAGCTGTCCCGCGCCCGGTTTCTCCAGAAAATCCACCAGCCGCCGGGCTTCATCCAGCCGCTTCGCCCGGATATGGGCACAGGCGACGCCGACTCGCGCTTCGGGCAGATCCGGTCGCAGTTCGAGGGCGCGAGCGAAAAAAGGCTCGGCGTCGGTAAATTTACCCAGATGCGTCAGCGCCGCCCCCAGGTAGGCCTGCACCCGGACATTGTCGGGAAATTTCTCGCCCATCGCTTTTTGCAACTCGGCGGCTTCCGCGGGTTGCTGGTAGGCCAGCAATTGCCGGTGGGCCTCGATGGCAGTGTCGGGGGCGGGGTTGGAGCGAAACTTTTCGAGCGCCCCGGAAATCTCGAGCTGTTTGGCCGTCTCCCACTTTCGCAGATCGATCACATAATGGCGGGAGCACGAGGGACAACGATCGATGATCCGCTTTCGGCCGAGCGGAATCACCGGAATAAAAAGGATGACGAACCAAAGCCGGGTGTCATAGGAAACCAAGTTGACCGAGCGGTGGCAGTGCGGACAAACCCCGGGCCGGCTTTGGGGATTGCCGCGGCCGTAATAGTGTGTTCCGACGCCGTTGTACGTGATGGGCATGTGGGCTTGGGGTTAAGGACTGTGGTAGCGTGAAGCGGACATCAGGTCTGGATTTCGTTTTGCGTCAATATCGGGCGATTTCTCCTCATCCAAACTGCAAGTTCGGGGTCAACGAGCGATCGCCCTCCCAACTGCTCTTGGGGAGTGTTGCAGTTCGGATGCTTTGCGTCAAACGTTGTTGGCGTCCTTTGGGCAGCTCAGGCCATGCTGGGCAGCGCAGCCAGGGCTCGGTGGATCGACCTTGCACCTGGCCCTAAAAGGAAGAACATTACCCTCATCAACCGGGCATGAAAAGACTGACTCCATGCGTCCTGGTAGGGGTTGTCCTAATCGTTCTCTGCGTCTTGGTGTCGAGGACTCGACCGCACACATCACAATTCACGGTCAGGTCACCGTTGCCGCCGGGAAAAGTCGCCCCGCAGTTGGTTAGTGCCTGGGACACTGGCGTTCTGCTCGCTCCCGACGGCTCGTTGTGGGGCTGGGGTGGCACTCTATTTCAACTTGGCGCCCTATTCGGTAAACCAACCGTCACCCAGACCCCGCAGCGGATCGGTTCGGACTCGGACTGGCGCGCTGTGGCGCCAAGTCTCAGGTATGTGTTGGCGCAGAAGATCGACGGCAGTCTTTGGAGCTGGGGAGGCAACCGACAGGCCAAGCCCACACGCATCGGAACGGACACCAACTGGGTTCAAATCAGTGTCGGCGCGGGACATTCGCTCGCCCTGAAGAGCGATGGTTCGGTCTGGGCCTGGGGACAGAATGAACGCGGCCAAGTTGGGGACGGCACCATCAGCGATAAATCCACGCCCACACGCATCGGCAAAGACAATGATTGGAAGACGATAGCTGCGGGGGCGTTCAACAGCTTTGCTCTGAAAACCGACGGCACCATTTGGGCCTGGGGACTTGATCCCGTAAGCGGTGGCAAAAACGATGATTTGTCGCCGCGCCAGATTGATCCTGGCGAAAACTGGACGGCTATCTCGGCAAGCGAGTATTTCCTGCTGGGGCTGAAGTCCGACGGCACACTATGGATCGGAGGTCAGAACGCCCGCCTTGCCGCCCCAGCTTCATTCAGCGGCCCCACTCGGAATCTTGCTCAAATCGGGCCGGACGCGGACTGGCGTGAGCTTTACGCCGGACAGACTTTCTTCTTTGCGCGGAAGAAGGACGGAAGTTGGTGGGTTTGTGGCGACAACTCGAACGGTCCTCTTGGCATCGGGAGCAGCGTGCAAGTGGCTGCTCCAAGGCGTCTGCCGTTTGACTTTGAGCCTTGGGCATTCGCGCCCGGTTATGGAAACACCGTCTTATTGACCAGAGACGGAACGCTGTGGACTTGGGGGACCAGGCTCGGCTCCGGCTCCAACAGCCGATCCTTGGTGAACAGGCTCAAGGGAGCATTAGACTCCATTCTTGCCCGCGTGTTGGGACGTCCGCTTTTCGCACATCCCACGCGCGACAGCGACCTCAGCGATCCCGTGCCTCACCGTCTCTGGGAATTTCCTGCCAAGGTGCGGCAGTCGCTTGGAAAAGCGGTGCCGGATGATGGCCGCAAGCGGGCTGGCCCACCCACCACTTCAACGAACAGCCTTCCACAGTGACCTTGGTGCTTACCACTTTGGCGCGGCATTCGTCTGAAGTGCCGACTTCTCGAATGTGTGCGTGCGCCAGCATTAAGTTGTTCCATTTCAGTCGGCGCGGGTGATATTCGGCTACGACCCAAGCCCAAAAGCGACGGTTGAGTTTGTTTAGGCAACGGACCGGCTGGAAGGTCAAGGCGGTCTCGAACTGCGTTGGCACCGTGTGAAAATCTTTCGAGCTGCCCTTTCGACCAGGCATGATATGGAGCGGTGTGGAGGCATTTGATGCCGAGGCTGGGGCAGACGATTTCCAGATGGGGGCGGCGAAAGGCCGGGCCGTTGTCAGTGTAGAGCTTGTCGGGTCGCCCTGTGTGGGCAAAACCCACTAAGCGCAGGCCATGGGCTGCGAAACCATCAAGATGAACTTTGATGTACTTTAACGCTCGATTGTCAGGTCCACGACTGCCGGTCCGGCCAGCGGGATTGGATGGCTTCGAAGACAGGATTCGTGGTGACCCGTTCGGCGCCCGCCCGGTCAACGGCTGTGCGGGCCGGCTACTACTTCTTGAATCGGCCCCGTTCGCCGGCCGGCTCGCGCAAAGCAGGATTGACTTTCCCGGCGCGTGGTGGCAGAATGCGAACCACTGTCACGTCTGTTGAAGCAAGAACTCGGCAATGAACTGATAAACGCGATATGAAACCGATCGTCATCCTCTTGACCATTATCTCACTGGGCCTGGGCGTGAGCATGCTCGTCGAGCATCAACACGCCAGCGACAAACTTAAATTCCTGGTGGACGACAACGTCCGTTTCTCCAACCAGTGGCAGGAAGCCACAGTCAAACTTGACGAAGTCCAAAAAGTCACCGCCCACCTGGAAACCAGTCTCAACCAGCGCACCGAAACCCTCGCCGCCGCCTCCAATGAACTGGCCAGAACCGGCGCCGATCTCGCCAAGGTCCAATCGGACTTCAAAGCCGCCCAGGCGGAGGTGGAGAAGCAGACCACGCGCATCACCGAACTGGAAGGCCAGCGCGACGACTTGACCAAGAAAATGGAGGACCTCACCGCCTCGATCAAATCGCTCGAGAACCAGATCGAAGACACCAAAAAGAAACTCGCCGCCACGGAGGGCGACCGGCAGGTTCTGTCCAACGAACTCAAGCGTTTGCAGGACGAAAAGGCCGTGCTCGTCGCGCAATTCAACGACTTGGCCGCATTGCGCGCCCAAGTCGCCAAACTCAAGGAAGAGGCCGCCATCGGCCAGCGCATCGCCTGGATGAAAACCGGCGTTTACAGCGCGCGGGACAAGAAAGGCGCCGAACGACTCTTATCCACTCCCTTCCTCACCGCCATGACCCCGGATAACCGCCTCGACATTGAGCTGCGACAGAGCGGCGCCGATAAAACCGCGCCGGCCAGCCCGCCGCCCAAGCAATGATCCGCGCCAGCTTGCTCGTCGATTCGCACGGGCGGATCCTGCGGGACTTGCGGGTAAGCATAACCGATCGCTGCAATTTCCGCTGCCTCTACTGCCTGCCGGAAACCGAGGCCGCCCATAATTTCTACCGCGGGCGCTGGGCGAACCTGCCAGTTTCGACGCCAGTCGCCCGCCAATGGCAGCCCCGTTCCCACATCCTGACCTTCGAGGAGATCGAGCGCGTCGTCCGGATCGGGGTCGATTTGGGGATTCAAAAAGTGCGGCTCACCGGCGGCGAACCGTTGCTCCGCCAACAAGTGCCGCGCTTGGTGGAGCGCCTCGCTCGAATACCCGGCCTCACCGACCTGGCGCTGACGACCAACGGCTTCTTCTTTGTGCCGAAGGGCAAAGCCCTGGCCGAAGCCGGCCTCCGGCGCGTCACCTTTAGCCTCGATTCGCTCGACCGCGAGAATTTCAAGAAGATTACCGGACGCGATGGCCTCGAGGAAGTCTTCGCCGGCATCGCCCAGGCGCGGGAACTCGGGCTGGACCCGGTGAAAATCAACGCGGTGATCATCCGCGGCATCAATGACCACGAGATCGAGCCGCTCGCCGAGTTCGCCCAGCGCGGCCACCTCACGCTGCGCTTTATCGAATTCATGCCCCTGGATTCGGCCCGGGCGTGGCTGAAGGAGCTCGTGGTGCCGGGCCGCGAGATTCTGCAACGGCTCCAAACCCGCTTCCCCCTGCGAGAAGTCCGGTCGGACAACGAGTCGGAGACGGCCAAACGCTGGACCTTTGCCGACGGGCGTGGCGAAATTGGCATCATCGCACCGGTCAGCGAACCGTTCTGCGGCCACTGCAATCGGCTGCGCCTGACCGCCGACGGCAAGATCCGCACCTGCCTCTTCAGCGTGACCGAGCACGACCTGCGCGGGCGCCTGCGCGGCGGCGCGAGCGATGAAGAATTGCGCGACTACTTGCAGGCCGTGGTCTGGCAAAAGGAGGCTCGCCATCATATCGGCGAGCCGGAGTTTGTGCCCCCAAGCCGGAGCATGAGTTGCATCGGCGGATAAAACCCAGGGTGGATTCAGGAATCGGCGCGAACGCCGTGTGCGCCGACGTAACGAGGCGGATTTTGCCGGCAAACCGATTCCGCCTCGTTACCTGCGGCTACTCCTTCCCGAATCGGCCCTGCGCTTGCTGGTTGCGCTTCGCCGGTTAAACGCTAATATCCTGCAGCGAGACTCGCTGGTGTGTATATGCCGACCTACGAATACGTTTGCCAGAAATGTGGACACGCGTTTGAAAAATCTCAGTCCATCGCCGACAAACCGTTGACCATCTGCCCGAAGGACCTTTGCGGCAAAGCAAAATGGGGCAAAGGGAGACTAAAAAAACTCATCAGCGCCGGAGTCGGCCTCCTCTTCAAAGGCAGCGGCTTTTACATCACTGACTACCGGAGCGACAAATACAAGGAGGCCGCGAAGAAAGACGTCGCCCCAGTCGCCGCCACCGCCGGTGATGGCAAGTCAGGGGCGGCTGCCAGCGGCGACAGCAAATCCACTTCCGGCGGTGACAGCAAATCCGGTTCCAGTGGCGGCAGCAAATCCGGTTCCGACAGGGACAGAAGTTCCGGTTCCGGCGGCCGCGGCCAGTCCAAGCCCTCATCCGCGAAAGTCGAAAGCAAACCAGCCAAGGGTGGCAAATCCGGATCCTAGGATGTTCGGCTCGCGAAAATTCGGCCCGGAGCAATCCCGTTGCCTGCCGAGAAGCTTTTCTTCTGGATCACCGGGCCGCGCCTGGGCCGCGCTTCCCCTCTGCTTTGTTCCTCTCTTGGCGCCGTGGCAGGCCCCCGCCGCCCCCGGTGGGGCGGAGCCGCGGACGTTCTTCAGCCAATCCGGCCAATTCATCGTGCGCGGCTTCCCGGTCGGGGCTACCTTGTCCAGCGGCGTCTCCACCGCCGCCGTCACCTACGCGCGTCTCGATCCGGCCTTGCTGGCGGTTTCGTGCGAGCGCATCAAGCAGGCGCTGCTCGGCACGATGGCAATGGTCGATGAGTGGCGCGGAACCATTTCCATCCTGTCGCACCCGGTCCGCGAGGACAACGAACCGATCGTCGTCCGGGCCGTGCGCTACGCCGACGGGTGGACCTACCACCTCGAGCTTCCGGAACAGGTGGATAAGGGCCGCTTGATCGAGGCCCTCACGCAGGTGTTATTGCAAGAGATCGCCAATCGCCGGGCGGGCCCGCAGGCCGCGGAATTGCCGCTGTGGCTGGTAGTGGGGCTGGCCGCGCATTTGCAAGCGCTGGGCAACCTCACCCTGGAACCGGCAACGAGGATCGTCCGCCGCGAGCGCCACACGGATCCGATGGGAGCGGTCCGCGAGCTTTTGCGCTCCCACCCGGCCCTCAGCTTCGACGAATTGAACTTTCCGACCCAGGCGCAACTCTCCGAGGCTAATGTCGGCGTTTACGAGGGTAGCGCGCAACTCTTCGTCCACGAATTGCTCCGGTTGAAAGATGGTCGGGGTTGCTTGCGGGAGATGCTCACGCGGCTGCCGGAAAATCTCAACTGGCAAACCGCGTTTCTCAGCGCCTTCAACGCTCATTTCCCGCGGCTCATTGACGTGGATAAATGGTGGGCCCTCAACGTCGTCCATTTTACCGGGCTTGAGTGGATGACCGGCTGGCCGCCCCAAGAGGTGCTGCGCCAGCTTGACCAAAGCCTGGCTAGCCCGGTGCAAGTGCGCCGCAGCCCGGACCAACTGCCGGCCCATTCGGAGCTGAAGTTGCAGCAGGTCGTCGCCGAGTGGGAGTTCGCGGCACAGACCCCCCTGCTCCTGGAAAAGATCAACCATCTCCAGGCCCTGCGCCTGCGTGCTGAGGCCGCCGCGGAGCTGGCCGCGCTGGTCGATGATTATCGCCTGGCGCTCGAATCCTATCTCCAGGAACGTCGCCGGACCGGCACCGGCTCCGCCAAGCACCTCGAGAAGCCCAGCCTGAGACTCATCGTCAATGAGACCCTCCACCGGCTCGACGAACTCGACGCGCGGCGCGAGTCCCTCCGACCCGACGGCCATGCCGCCCCAACGCCCGAACTGACTACTGGGCCAGCCTCTGGATCGGGACGCTGAGGTGGGCCTCATTGCGCGCCCTCGCCCGCACACTGCTAACGTTTGAGCTGCCTCATTCCATCTTTTTCTTCGCCCGCCGTTTAGCATCCAGTAATCGGCCGGTGGTGCTGATCGGTTTCACTTCTGCTTCCGCGCCGGGCTTCGGCATCTCGCCGGATTCGGGTTTGGGTGAAACCGTCATCACCGGACTTTCCTTGTCCTGGAACGCGGCCGGCCTCCGGGGCTGGAACAACTCCGGGCTGGGCTGAGCCGGCGCGGTTTGCGTCGAGCGCACCTGGTCGCGCCGCGCCAGCAACGCCGCCAGCGATTCGTCCGCTGCCACCGGCCGCGGGCGGCCGCGCCAGAAGAACACCAGCCGGCGCAACGTGGCGGTCGCCTTCAGCCACTCGTCGCGGTCGATTTGGATGCGGCGCGCGCCCACGTCCAGCGTGAACAGAATCACGGCGAACTGCAGCAGCCACTCCCACAAATCCCGCGGCTGGAAGGTCTTCTTTCGGTCGTGCAGAAATGGGTTGTCGTTTCGGCTGGACAAGTCCAGCACCTTGCCGCCGCCCGCCTCGGCCAGGCGTTTGAGCAAACTCAAGTTCGGCTCCGGCGCGCTGAACTCCGGCGAGTAGTTCACGCTCGCGCCCACCACCTGGGACCCCGCGAGTTTGCCGTCCTTCGCCTCCAGCAGGTTCAACAAGTAAGCGCCGACTTCCTTGGTCGGAAAATGCGCTTCGTAACGGCCGGGTCCCGTTTGCTCGAGCCGCACCGTTTGCCGCTCACCCTTGGGACTGACTACGACGGTTTGCAGATTGAGGAAGTTACGGTAATCCCCCTTTTCATCCAGCGCCTCGACGCTGATCTGGCCCTCGCCCTTATCGACGGAAACTTCCGTGGTGAAATCCGCGTTCTCCAACCGCCGCAAGCTCCACTGGGCCGTCTGCGACCAGAACTGGCGATACTTCTCCCAGCCCAGCCAGTCTTTGGCCCACTTCGCCTTGGCGTCCGAAGTGAAGGCGACCGCGCGGCCCAGCCCATATTGCCAATGGGCGAGCACCGGATCGCCCTTGTCGGACACCAGCGGAACTTCGGCCCGCGATTTAGGCGTCGTGCAAACGTAGCCGCGCAAAGTTGGATACTCCTGCGCGCCGATGCCGCGGACGACTTCGCTCGCGGCCACGAGCTTCGGCTGGAAGGGCTCCTCGAAAATCGCCGATTTCAAAATCACCGCCGCTTCCTTGATGAAGATCTGCGGGAGCTGGCCCGCGTTGTTCACGTTGTAAAAGCGCCCGCGGCCCTGCGCCGCGATCCATTCCATCGTCTCGGGTCCCGCGTGGCCCGCGATCAACACGGTGCTCACGGTGATCCGGTCGCCGGCGATCGATTGCATCAATTGGCCCGACGGCGCTCCCGGGTCGCCGTCGCTGAACACGATCATGTGCTTGAGGTTCGCGGTGGATTTTTTCAGGCCCTCATAGGCCATCGACATGACGTTTTGGAAACTGGGCAGGTCGCCTTGGTTCATCCCGGCGATTTCTTTGCCGAGGGCTTTTTTGTCGCCCACCTTCGTCAGCGGAAAGAGCCAGTGCTCGGTGCCGTCCCACAACACCACGCCCATTTCATCCTGCGGCCCGAGCGCGTCCAGCACGCCGAGCGCGCAATCGCGGGCGATTTGATTGCCGTTCATGAACTCCATCCCGTGCATCACCAACGCCACGGCGCCGCTGGGCAGGACTTTCTTGCTGTTCAATTCCATGTTCACCGGCAGCGTCGCCTCCAAGGGCGTGCCCCGGTAGGCTCCGGCAGCGTAGGTCTGGTCGCCCCCGATGCAGACCAGCCCCACGCCAAAATCCCGCACCGCGCTCTCCAGCAATTTCATCGTCTCCTCGCCGAGGTCTCCGGCCGCCAGATTGCTGATGAAGATGGCGTCGTAGCTTTGCATCTCGGCTAGCGTGCCCGGGATACCGTTCAGCCCGGCCGCCCTGACCTCCAACCGCGCGGACTGCAGCGCGCCGACCAACGGTTTGTCCTGGTCCGGGTCCGCCGACACCACCAGCACGCGCGGGTCGCCGCGGACATTGACGAAACTGCTGGCCCGATTGTTTTGCGGCACGTTGTCCCCGGGCGCTTCGACATAGACGGTGTAGCTATTGAAGCCGGCTTCGGTGAGCGTCTGTGGGAAGGTGAACAGGTTTTTGCCCGCGGCGAGCTCCACCTTCTGCTCGCCCAGCGGTTGTTCATTGCGATAGAGGCGCACAGTCGCGGTCTGCGCCCGGTCGGCTTGGACGAAGATTTTGGCCTCGAAGGTTTGTCCTTTCTTGACGCGGTTGGGCAATCCGAGTTTCTGCACCGACACATCGTTGCCGCGCTCCATTCCCAGCGGCACGACGTCCAGGGTCACCCCCAACGGGCGCGCCGCCAGCAACGCCGCCAGGCCGTCGCCGATGTTTTCGTTCCCGTCCGAAAGCAGCACCAATCGCTTCTGGCCGGTTTCCGGAAACGCCGCTGTCCCGAGACGGACCGCCCCGGCGATGTCCGTCCGTTCCGTCCCCACGACCGCCAGGATCTTCGTGTTGTTCAGGTCGATTTTGTCGTCCGCCGAAGTCTCCAAGGCGGCTTCGGTGCCAAAAACCAGCAGACCGGCGCGGTCGCCTTTCTTCCTGTCCGCCGCGGCCTTGTTGACATAGCGGCGGGCCGCTTCCTGCTGCGCCGAAGGAATGCTGTCGGATCGATCGAGCAAAAAGAAAACGTTCATTCCCTCCAGCGGTCGCCGCCATTGCAAACCTGCCAGCGCGAGGCCCAACGCCAACAACACTACCGTCCGCAGACCGGCGGCCAGCCACCGCCGCCACTTGCCGACCTGGACATCGCTCGTCCAAGCCAGCCAGAACACGCACGCCAGCGCCGGCGGCAGGATGAGCAGGTAATAGGGATGGGTGAATTGGAAGTTCATGAAGCGCGTGGGGTATCCCTCGCCCACGGAGTGCGAGCGGTCCGCTCGCGCCATGGTCCTTCAATCCAGGGCGCGGAAAGGGCCCGCTGTTCGTCCCGGAAAGCTGGTCGCGGCAAACCCGATATCGGGCGGCCTGCGCTCCCGGACCGCCGCACAAACTTCTGCACTCGATGATTCCCGGAATCCGCGACGTAAAGATTGCCCCGCGAATCCAGGGCGATGCTCCAGGGATTGCTGAGCTTGCCCGGTCCCGCACCGGCGCCGCCCAGGATCTCCAACAGTTGGTCCTGCGCGTCGAAAATCTGGATGCGGCTGTTGCCGAACTCGCAGACATACCGCCGGCCGGCCGCGTCCACCCGCACGTCATAGGGATAACTGAATTCGCCGGGTCCTCGCCCCGCCCGGCCAAAACTCCTCAGCCACTTCCCTTCCGGCGAAAAAATCTGGATGCGATGGTTGCAGGAATCCGCGACATAAATTCGGTCGGCGCCGTCGATCCCCAGACCTTCCGCGCGATTGAACTCGCCGTCGCCCGTGCCGGGCCGTCCAAAGACCATGAGCAGATTTCTATTCGCGCCCGAGAAGGCCTGCACGCGGTCCAAAGTTGTGTATTCGCTGACGAACAGGTCGCCCCGCGAATTGACCGCCACGGCGCGGGGCAGAGTAAACTGCCCGGCGTTCGTCCCCCGCGCGCCCCATTGCGCGACGAGTTTTCCTTCCGGCGAAAACTGGTTCACGCGCTGATAGTGCGGTTCCAGAACCACGATGTTGCCCTCCTTGTCGCGGCACATCCCCTTCGGCTTGCCGAGGTCGGTTTGCGGCATTTGCCAGGAAACCAGAAAAACGCCGTCGGGCGAAAACTTTTGAACCCGCCCCGTCATGTCCACCACGAACAGATTGTCGCTGGCATCGAGCGCAACCGAGCGCGGTTTGTTGAACTGCCCCAGCGCCGTGCCGCGGGCGCCGATGACTTGCACGCGGCTGAATAGTTGGCTGTCGATCGGGGCCTCGTTCACGGACGCTTCCGGCCGGCAACCCGGAAGCGCAAAACACACCAGCGCCGCGAGCGTTGACGCGCCCTTAATGAGCCGGTGGTCACCCTTGAAGGTAGCCCGCGCGTCGTTCATTGCTTAGGACGCGGCGTTCGCGCGAAGCCCTCGCCAGAAACTCCAGATCGCCAACGGCGCCGCCGCCAGCGCCAGCAGCAGCAGGCAGAGCGCGTTTACCTGGGCATTGTGTCCGTAGTGCAGGAAGTTGAAGACGCGCACGGCAACCGTCTCGCCGCCGGGCGGCACGATTAACACGAGCGTCTCCACGTCCCAAAGGCAGAGCAAATAGGTTACATACCATCCCGCGCCGACTTGCGGCGCGATTTGCGGCCAGAGGACGTGCCGCAGCAGTGCCCAGCCCGACGCGCCCTCCAGCCGCGCCGCGTCCGTCAAGTCGCGATCCACGCTCCGCAGCGCCTGGGCCGTCGCGTTCCACGCCGGCGCCACGTAGCGAACCGTCCAGGCGACGACGACGATCGCGACGCTCTGATAAATCACCCCGAACACCGGACGATTAAATACAAAAATGAGCGCGACGCCCAATAAAACTCCCGGCACAAGCAACGGCAGCCACAGGTAGCGCCCGATCGGCCAGCGCCAAGTTGCCAAACCGAAAAAAACCGAGAGTGACGCGGCCATTACCGCGAGCCAAAAGGAATTTCCAACCACGCCGGACGAAGCGCGCCAGACGTTCGGGAGTTCGGTCCACGTCCGGCCAGTCGCCGCGAGTTGGTACAGCGGCAGGCCCACCCCGAGCGCGAGAAGCAAAACCGTCATCAGTCCCGCCGACCAAAACCAGATCGGGCCTAACTGCCGGCGCAAGGCCCTTGAGCTGGCCGGCCCTTGCCGGCGCGGCCAGCTAGGTTCCGCGTGCCGCAGACAAAAAATCAACAGCATCGGCGCCAGAATCACCGGCCAGCTTAACGCGAGCGCGGCCGCGTAATCGAAGTTCGTGTTGAACTTCACCCAGAGTTCGGCGGGAAAAATTTTGACCTGCAGGATCGCCGGCACGGCAAAATTGTTCAGCGCCAGCACGAAGGTCAGGACGGCTGCCTGCCCCAACGCCACGCGCCCCATCGGCCAGAGCACCCAGCGGAGGAGCGCGGTTCCGTTTAAGGCCGGGTCGCTCTCCAGTTGGGCCGCTTCGAGCCGCCGCCAGGCGCTCAGCAGCGCGACGAGGGTGATCGGCCAGCTCATCAACACGAGAATCCAGACGGTTCCAGCGAGGGAATAAATATTCAGCGGCAGCCAGCTCCGCCACACGCCCGTTTCACCGAGCAAATGAATCCAGCCGTTCGTCACAAGGAAGGGCGGCAACGCGAACGCGACGATCGCCGCCGCCAGCAGCCCCTGCCGCCAGCGCGTCGGAAGCGACGCGAGCCAGAGCGCCGCCAGAAAACCGCAGCTGACGGCCAGCAGCGTCGTGAAGCCGCTCACCAGCAGACTGTTTCGAAGCAGTGACCAGCTCATCGGCGGTAGCAACGGCGTCCGGCGCGTCCGCGGTGTCCGGGAACGCAAGCAGACAATCGATCAGAGATGACGCGGCGCTCAAGGCCGGCAGGTTTGGGCCTGTTCGTCATCGCAGGAAGATTTGCTTCAAAGTTTTCGTGCCCGCCTCGAGCTCGTCGAGCAACAGGTCCCACTTCACCTCCAGCGTCGGAGTGGAAACCTCGCTGGTCGAGATGCCTTCGAGCGCGTTCATCGCGGCGAGCTGTTGCGCGACCTCGCGCCGCTGAAGGAATTCAAACAGGCGTTGCGCCGCTTCCGGGTGCCGCGCGCCCGCCACCACCGCAACGGTGTTCCGGATCAACAACGACTCGGGGCCGAGCGGCAACGCGGCGATTGGCGCGCCTTCCCGCTGTTCGGCGGCGATGTCGTCCGAGTCGGTCAAACCAATCCACGCTTCACCGCGCGCCACGAACTGCGCGGCGACGGAATTGCCATCGACGAGGAACGGTTTGTTCGCCTGCAACGCCCGGCACCACGATTGCCAGTTCGCCTCGCCCCACTGCTGGCGTAACGCGAGGAAATGGGTGGCGGTCGTGCCGAACAACGGGTACGCCAGCGCGACTTTGCCGCGCCAGACCTCGTTGGTGATTTCCTGAAAGCCGTGCGGCGCTGAGCCAAGGGCGACTTTATTCGTGTTCACCACCAGGCGGCGGCTGCGGAAGCCGACCGGCGCCCACGCGTTGGTTTCGCGAAAAACACCCCTGGCCGCCAGTTGGCGCGTCCGCAGTTCCTCGTTGTTCCAAAACAAATCGCACTGCGGATGCGAACGCTCGGCCAGCAGGCGGTTTGCCAGGCCGACTGTTTTCACCGCCTCACTGTCATACAGGGCGCGGACTTTGATGCCGGTCTGCTTCGTGAACTCCCGCAGAATCGGCTCGGCATACACTTGGTCCTGGGAGGTATAAACGACCACCGCCTCGCCGCTGCTGCGAAGGAGATGCGAACTCGCCAAAAAGACGCAGAGAATCAGCAGGCCTAGTAACGGAAGAAACTGTAAATACTGAGCGAGCACCTCGCTCTTACCAAAGAAGTCCTTTGGCCAATTGCTACGGCCAGTTTGCGGGCGGCTCGGCGGATTCACGCCGTCCTCTTATGGTAATACCACCACTCGAAGAGCAGCACGGCCAGACCCGCGCACGCCAGCCAGCGCCAGTATTCCTGGTTGGCGCGCCGCAACGTTGAGGCCGCCACTTTGCCGTATTTGCCGAATGGCAGTTCGTCTCGTGGCATGATGTTGCTCTCCGCGGCGTCCATCAGGTTCACGCAGAAGGTGACTTCGTTTGTGCCGGCCTTCAGGCGGTAAATGCCTTGCCGGAAGGTATCACCAAAGACAATTTCCCGCGCGTTCGGCTCGAGCGTGATCGATTGCTTCGATCCGTCCGGTTTGGTCACCTCGGCCGTGGTGATCGCCGACGGCAGTGCGAGGCGGAATGGGTCGCCCGCGCGCACCAGCAGGCGACTCGCGTTTTCGCTCGCTGGGTTCAACCACTCCACCGCGTTGGCGATGAACATCGGAAACGAGACGCGCAACGGCCAGGTGCTTTGCAGCGTGTCAAAGCCGATCCAGACGATTCGCTGCCGGTCACGCTCGCCGGCGATCACCAGCGGCGTCCGCGGCGAGTCCACCAACGACACGCCCCAGGCCGGCGCTTTGACCGCCAGGGTTTCGCTGATTTGCACATTGTCGAAATTCACAAAACGCAGCAGCGGATGCGTGTTTCTCCAATCCACAATGGCCGGCGCCTTTGCCGTCTCCCAGCCGGAGAACCAATTTGTGTTCGCGGTGTGAATCGCCAGCACATTGACGGCCGGCCAGACGGCGGGGGCCAGATCGTCCAGAACCACGAGGTCGAACGCCTCGGCCGAGTCCGTCAACCCGGAGGCCACGCTTAATTGCACCTGCGCCGGGCCCTTCAGCGCTTTCTCCAGGAACCGATTGCCGCGCGTGACGAGCAACACTTTGACCGGCTGCGGCATCAGACTGACGATCGAGGCCTGGTTGTCCGCCGCCAGATCGTCTTTGGCGGTCAACCGCACCGTGAAAACGCCGTCCCTCGTTTGCGGGGCAAGGAAGACCGACGGCTGAGTGTTGGTCGGCGCCAGATCAAGCGGGCGCGTCTCCAGCAACTGGTTGTCGAACAGCAACTCGACGTCGGTCGATTGCGCGTTCGTGGAAAAATTCCCAATGCTGGCGAAGATGGCGCGCTGCGCGGGATTCTCCGGGTTCGCCCGCGCGTCGAGCGAGACGATCCCAAGATTTTCGCCGCGCTCGCCGATGCGGTGATAAACAAGCGGCAGGTTCTTGTCCTCGAACTCGCCGAGGTTCGACACTGCTCCGTCGCTGAAGAGATGGATCTCCGCGTCGGTCCGGTTTTTGATCAACGTCTCGGCCAGTTTTAAGGCCTCCGCGAGCCGGGTCGGCGAGTCGGTGGCCGCGCACGCTTGCAACGCTCGTCGCAACGCGGATCGGTCACTGGTCGCGGACTGCTTGACCTCCGTGTTCGCCGCGGCCTGCAGGACGACCATCTGGTCATAATCGCCGAGGCCGTTGACCCACTTCAGCGCCTCCGCGCGCGCTTTTTCGAATCGGGAGGGCGGCACGTCCGTGGCGCGCATCGAAGCGGAGGCGTCGAGGATGAGCACGCGCAGCTTGCTGCTTTTCGAATCGCCGGTCCAAAAGGGCCGGGCCAGCGCGAAGACGACCAGCGCCAGCAGGAGCAATTGCAGGATCAGCAGCCAGTTGTGCCGCAACCGCTGGAACGGAGCGCTGGCCTGCGTTTCCGCCAGAAATTTCTGCCAGAGCAACGTGCTTGACACTAGTTTTACCACCCGCTTCCGCTTGAGCAGGTAAAACACGATCACCACCGGAATGGCGGCGGCGAAGGCGAACGCGGCGGGAGCGAGAAAACTCATTCGGAAGGGATTCACCCCCACACTTCCGCCTCGCGCAGTTGCTTCAAAAGCAGTTGCTCCAGCGGCGTGTCGGAACTGGCCGTGAAAAAATTGATGCCGCGACCCGTGCAAAACTCGCGCAGACGCTGACAAAAATTCCGCACGGTTTGTTGATAAGCCTTCAAACGATAGCGGCCAAAAGTGACCTCCTGCATCGCTCCCGTCTCGGCATCCACCAGACGCAGGTCCCCGTAGGTGGCGGGATTCAGTTCGTCGGGCGCCAAGATCTGCACAGCGTCCACTTGAAAGCCGCGCCCGACCAGGGCGGAGAGGCCCGGCTCGTAACCGGCCGGATCGAGAAAATCACTGAGCACCACGGCCAAGCCGGCCTGGCGGGCTTCCAGCGCCCCGCGGCGGAGCGCTTGATTGAGATTGGCCGGACCGCGGGCGGTGAGCTGGCCGAGGTTTTGGAAAAATTGCATCGCCGATTTTCGTCCCCGCACAGACCGAAGCGCGCCGCGAGCGGCCGATTCGGCCGGCGGCATTTCCGCGGAGGGGGCGCCGCCGTTGGTTGCCGCGCTCGGCAGCCCTCGTTCCGCGTTTGGGAACGAGACGATGCTCACGCGGTCGAAGCCGCACAACGCGACATAGCCGATGGCCGCGGCGACTTGCCGCGCGAAATCAAATTTGCGCGGTTCACCGAAGCTCATCGACTCACTGGCGTCGAGGAAAATGCGGACTGGCAGCTCGCGCTCCTCTTCGTAGAGTTTGAGGAACAACCGTTCCAGCCGCCCGTAGAGATTCCAGTCCAGATAGCGGAAATCGTCGCCGTGGGTGTAATTGCGGTAATCGGCGAACTCGACCGACTGTCCGCGCGCGCGGCTGCGGCGCTCGCCGCGGGCGGAGCTTTTGGCCCGCCGTGCCGCGAGCAACTGGAACTGCTCGAGGCGGCGCAGGAGCTCGGGCGTGAGGAGTGAGGGACTCATGAAATCCCACGCGACGACGCAAACACCCGTGAGAGCGCCACACAAAATCGTTCGCCGGAGGCGAACATCGTGCCGCTGGCAGGTTCGCCGGAGGCGAACAACTTGAATAGCCGTGGGTGCAACCCACGGAGCCGCGGTGGAATTCGATCCGGCCCTGAAAGGGCCGAACCATTCGTTGTGCGACCCTTCCAGGGTCGAAGATCTTCTCGGACGTTGTTCCGTGGGTGCAACCCACGGAACGCGATCGTGCAAAACATCGGCCCTGAGATGGCCGAACCATGCCGCCCGCGATCAGACCAGATATTTTTCATCAAATTTTACGCCGTGTTTGATCAGAAACTCCCGCAACTCGTCTTTGAAAGAAACCTTCTTGTGGTGCGCCTCCTGGCCTTTGATGTATTCGGTCACCGCGTCTTTGTCACTGTGCGACACTGTAAACGCCCCGTAACCGTCCTGCCAATGCCTGAAGCTGGGAAACATGGCGTTCTCTTTGATCCAACTGCTGGTGCTTACTTTGACCTCCTTCACCAAATCTGCCAGGCAAACCGTAGGATGCAAGCTGGTCAGGATGTGAACGTGGTCTTCAACACCGTTGATCCGGTAGAGATGACAGTCCTTATTTTTCAGTATGCCCCAGGCGTAACGAAACAGCTTTTCTCGTTTGTCGGCTGCCAAGACAGGGACGCGGTCCTTGGTCGAGAAGACGACGTGGTAATAGATTTGGGTAAACGTGGACATGGTTACACGTTAGGGTCGCCAGAGGGACAATGCGAGCAAGTTCCATGCGAGCGAAAAACGTGGTGTAGGCAGTTTCGCCGGAGGCGAACAACGTGAATAGCCGTGGGTGTAACCCACGGAACAGAACAGTGGTGGCATTTGATCCGGCCCTGAAGGGGCCGAACAGTTCGTTGTGCGACCCTTTCCGGGTCGAAAATGTTCTTCGACGTAGTACCGTGGGTTGACACCCACGGCTATTCACGTCCATCCGCTTCGCGGATGAGTGTTGGATCAAGGCCGCCAAATCCTCCTCGCTTATTTGCTCAAGAGGCTTCTGGGGCAGTGGCATATCCAGTGCGCGGTACGCGGCGATCGGAACCCGGACAGATCAAACCTTCACCGCTTCCAAATTCCGCGGCACGTCTTTCAGGACCTGCGCGATGATATGGTCGGTGGTGATTCCCTCGGCCTCGGCCTCGAAGTTCAGGATGAGGCGGTGGCGCAACGCCGCCGCGGTCACGGCCTGGATGTCGTCGAAGCTGACGTTGAAACGGCCCTGGGTCAGCGCCCGGACCTTGCCGGCGAGGACCAGGCATTGGCCGCCGCGCGGACTGCTGCCGAAGCGCAGGTATTGATTCGCAATCGGTGTGGCGGTTTCGGTCTTCGGATGTGTGGCGAGTACCAGCCGCACCGCATAGTCTTTCACGTGGGAGGCAATGGGCACTTGCCGGACGAGCTGTTGGAGTTCCAGCAACGCGGCGCCGTCGAGCACTTTGTTCACCTGTGCCTTCGTGTTTTCGGTGGTGCGGTTGAGGACTTCGGTCAGTTCGGCCGCGCTGGGATAATCAACCAGCAGCTTGAAAAAGAAACGGTCGAGCTGCGCCTCCGGCAGCGGGTATGTCCCTTCCTGGTCGATCGGATTCTGCGTGGCCAGGACGAAGAACGGCTCGGCCAGCTTGCGGATCTCGCCGCCGGCCGTGACCTGTTTCTCCTGCATGGCTTCGAGCAGGGCGGATTGGGTCTTGGGCGTGGCGCGATTGATTTCGTCGGCGAGGATGAGGTGGGCGAAGATGGGTCCGCGTTGGAATTGGAACTCGCGCCGGCCATCGGGCGTTTCCATGACGATGTTGGTGCCGAGAATGTCGGCGGGCATCAAGTCGGGCGTGAACTGGATGCGGTTGAAGGTGAGGTCGAGCACTTCGCTCAGCGTGCGGACCAGGAGCGTCTTGCCCAGACCCGGCACGCCTTCGAGCAGGACGTGGCCGCCGGCCAGGATCGCGGTCAAAGTCCCTTCGACGATGGCGTCGTTGCCGACCATGACTTTGCCGATTTCGGCGCGCAGCGTCGCGTACTTTTGGCGAAACGATGAAATGTGCTCTTCGGTTTTCATTTTTTTCAATTAGGAAATCAGGAACCGCAGACATTTCCTGATTTCCTAATTCACTTTTTTAAATCGTCGAAGTAATCGCGCACGGCGCCTTGATACGCGCGCGGCACCAGGTCCTGGTTGAGGGCGGCTTGGGCCTCGGCTTGGGCGGAGGCGGCGGCCTCCTGGTACTTTACGGAACTCGTGCCTTTGATGCTCACCCCTTTCAACGTGATGCTCGGCATCGAACCGCCGGGTGAGATTTGGCCGCGCACTTTGGTCGGCGCGAGATCGGGATTGAGGTCGTCGGGCCGGTCCGTGTGGCCGCGCGGGTCCATGTCGGGGCGAACGATTCCGGAATTGTCGAACGCTTCGCCGTCCTCGGGCAAATAATTCAGGCCTTCGTCGGCCCAGGTGCCCACTCCGGCGCCCCGGCCAACGCCGTGCCCCCAGCCCCGACAGTGGCCGCAACCCGCGCCGTTGCAAAACCGGCAAAACCGCTTGCTATCGCTCCAGCCCTTGCCGGAGGCGATGGCCAACTGCGCCTGGTCCAGGGCGTCCAACGCGGCCTGCAACGCCTCGGCGTCGGACATTTGTTGCAGCAGCCTGTCCAATTCTTTGGCGGCGGCGGCAAGATTCTGCGCGGCATTCGGTTTCTGACCCTTTTGCATTTGCCTGGCGGCGCTCTTCAAATAGTCGCCGACCTTGCCATATTCGCTGCCCGGCTCGGCCGCCGCGGATACTTCCTCCATGATTTTCTGCAATTGCTCCTTCGTAAGGCTGGCGGACTGCAATTGCTCGATCATCTTTTGGAGCGTGGCTTGCGCCACCTGGGCCTGGCCGTTCTTCAATTGCTCGGCGAGGTCCTTGCCCAGCTTGGCCATTTGCTGCTGCAATTGTTGCATCGCCTTAGCCATTTGCTTGAGCTTGTCCAAATCATTGAGGGCGGCATCTAAATCTTTCAGAAACAGGTCAGTCTGGTTTGCTTGCAGCGCGGCGATGGCTTCTTCGAGTCCCGGCAATGACGCGCCGAGTTCCTGCGCCTTCTTGGAAAGTTCACTCAACGCCTGGGACATCTGCTCTTGCGAAGCGGAGGAAGCGGCCGCGTTCTTGTCCGGCAAGTTGGCGGCGGCCTGCTGGAGCTGCTGCAGTTGCTTTTGCAGCTTGTCCAGTTTGTCCGGATCGCCCGCGGCGCTGCCGAGCGACTTTTGCAGGGCGTCGATCTGCTTTTGCAAATCATCGGGCGAAGGCGTGCCGCCGGTGGTCGATTCGCGCGCGGCCCGTTCCAGCGGTTTCAAGGCCGGATTTTTTTCCAGCTCTTTCGTTTGTTGTGCAAGTTTGTCCGTGACGCTGGTCAGGTCGCGCAACGCTTCACTGCGAGTGAGGGTGCTGCGGTCCAGCTTGTCGCCCACTTCCGCCACGGCCTCCATCGCTTTGAGCGTCGGCTCCAAAACCGGCGGGCGCTGCGCCAATCGCTGCCGGGTCAACTCCGCGAGCTGTTTGCCCGCGTCGCGAATATTAGCGGCGTCCTTCTGTTTTTGGACGAATTCGCGGCTCCGATATTCGGGAACGAAGCCCAAGCCGGTCCCCAGGGCGACGACGAGCAACGCCCAGCGGCTCACCATCGGCAAGCGAAACGGGAGAAGCTGGCGCGGATCCAGATCCTTTGCGTGCCGCGCGGCGTCCCGCACCAGGAGATCTTTCCATTCACCGGCGCCAGGCGCCGCCGCGAGTTCCAAAGCCGTGCTGAGCCGTTCCTGCAATTGTTTCCGTGCATCGACCCAGCGCGCAGTTTCGGCCAGGGAAATCCTTCTGCCAGCGGCGAGGATCAGGCCGGCAAGGGCAACGACGGCCGCCGCGATCCCGCCGGCAAGGAGCGACCCTGCGGGCAACGGAAAGATTTTGTAAGCGGCGATCGTCAGCAACCAGATCAGGCCGCCGGCCAGGAGGCCCTGCCAGAATCCGCGCCAGGCGCGTTCCCCTCGGCGGCGGCGGGCCGCGCCTTTCAAGGCCGACTCAATCACCTGAAATTCGTTCATAACCTCTGGCGATAAAGTCGCACCCTGACCGCGCTTTGGCGAGCCAAATGTTTTCCACATTTCCTGCGTGCCCGCGCAGAATCTCCTTGAAAAAGCGGTCAGAAAATGCAGTATGATGGCTGTTCCCCGGAGGTCGGGTGGGTCCGCCTTCAGCATGGACTAGGTCAGGTGATCTGCTTGCCAGTGGAAGCGCGCGGTTCCTTTGCAGTATCCGATCGACGAAATTATTTATGAAATTCAATCGCCTGTGCTCAGTTGGCACCGCGGGCGTCATCGTTATGCTGGCGACTGGCTTGTCGGCGCCCGCCTTCGGCCAAAATGCAAAGGACGGTTTCAATCCCGACGTTAATGGCGCCGTCTCTGTTCTGGCCATTCAAGCCGACGGCAAAATCGTCATCGGCGGCGGTTTCACGACCGTCGGGGGAATGAGCCGTGACAACATTGCCCGGCTCAATGCGAACGGCAGCGTGGATACCGCCTTTAATCCGGGGGCTGACAGCATCGTGTTCCATCTGGCCGTGCAGCCAGACGGAAAGATTTTGGTGGCGGGCGATTTCATCATGTCGCTTGGCGGGCAGCCAAGCTCGGGGATTGGCCGGTTGAACACTGATGGGAGTCGGGACACCACTTTCAATCCAACAGATGTCGGTTTCGCCTCCGTCTCCAGCTTGGCCGTGCAACCGGATGGAAAGATCATCGTGGCGGGCGGTTTCGCCACGCTGGGTGGACAACCGCGCAACAATATTGCCCGGCTCAACGCCGACGGCAGCCTGGATCTTTTGTTCGACCCAGACGCGGACAGCTATGTCAGTGGTGTCGCGCTGCAGGCGGACGGGAAGATCCTTGTGGGGGGCGAGTTCAGCACGCTTGGCGGAGAACCGCACGAGTATCTTGGCCGTTTGAACAACGACGGAAGCGTGGACTTTACTTTCAATCCGGACGAAGGATCCGTGAATTTTGTGGTCCCGCTCGCCGTGCAGGCGGACGGGAAAATCTTGGAGCACGTCACTTACGACGAGGGCGACTACATTGACAGGTTGAATCCCGACGGAAGCCGCGATCCGGCTTGGTTGCTGCGGCCAGACGTCGTCGTTTACACCCTAGCGGTTCTCTCCGACGGAAGAGTCTTGGCAGGAGGAAACTCCACCAACGGCATCGGACGCTGGATTGATCGGCTCAATCGAGACGGTAGCCTCGACACGACATTCGATGGGAGAGCAAACGATGCGGTTTTGAGCATGGCGGTCCAACCGGACGGGAAAATTCTGGTAGTGGGCTTTTTTACCAGCCTGGAAGGGGAGACACGCAATCACGTGGGCCGACTCAACGCGGACGGCAGCCTGGACACAACTTTCAATCCCGGGGCCGATGGTCGTGTGATCAGCCTTGCCTCACAAACCGATGGGAAGGTCCTGGTTGGAGGGACTTTTACCAATTTGGGCGGGCACGCGCGCCAGGCGATCGGGCGATTGAACGCGGACGGCAGCCTGGACGAAGCCTTTAATCCCGGGGCCAGCCGTGATGTGCGCAGCCTGGTCGTGCAGGCGGATGGAAAAATTCTGGTTGGAGGCGCTTTCGGCAAACTGGGCGGCCAGCCCTGCTACAATATTGGCCGGTTAAACGCCGACGGCAGCTTCGATCTGCCCTTCAACCCAGGAGCCAACATGCCGGTGTACAGCCTGGCGATGCAGGCGGACGGAAAGATCGTTGTCGGGGGTATTTTCCACTTTTTCGGCGGTCAGTTGCGCGACCAGATCGGGCGGTTAAACGCCGACGGAAGCTTGGACGCCTCCTTCAATCCGGGAGTCAACGGTGAAGGGGTATACAGTCTGGCCGTGCAGGCGGATGGGAAAATTCTGGTGGGGGGCGCGATCCTCCAATTGGCTGGGCAGTCGCGCACCAATCTTGGCCGGTTGAATGCCGACGGCACCCTGGACAGTTCCTTCGCTCCGGGAGCTAACCTGCCGGTGTGGTGCCTGGCGCTGCAAACGGACGGGAAGATCCTGGTCGGGGGCAATTTCTCCACCCTGGGCGGTCAACCGCGCCTCAGCTTAGGCCGATTGAATACCGATGGCAGTTTGGATGGCTCATTCAATCCTGGGGCAATATTCGGCGTGATCAGCCTGGCTGTCCAGGCGGACGGGAAAATTCTGGTGGGAGGCGGGTTCGGCACGCTGGGCGGTCAGCCGCGCAATCAGATTGGCCGGTTGAACGCCGACGGAAGCGTAGATGCTAGCTCCAATCCGGGGGCAGATATGCCTAATCTGTCATTCGCTCCCGGCGTGTACGGCCTCGCGTTGCAGGCGGACGGAAAGATTACGGTGGGAGGAGAGTTCGGCATGCTGGGTGGTCAGCCGCGCGCCAACATCGGCCGGCTCACGAGCGGGAGCGCTGCACTGCAAACACTGGCTATCAATGCGAGCGGCACGACGGCAACCTGGAGCCGGAGCGGGGCGGGGCCGGAAATCGAACAAGTCAGCTTCCAACAATCCACTGACGGAACGAATTATACGGCGTTGGGTAGCGGCATACGCATCAGTGGCGGCTGGCAGCTCACGGGGCTTTCTTTCCCTGCGGGGCAGAACTTCTATGTGCGCGCCCGCGGTCGCGCCACTGGCGGGGCTTACGGCGGCTCCAGCGGCTTGATCGAGTCCGTGGCGCTGTTTTACCGGCTCGCTCCGCCGTTTCTCTACGCGCCGAAAGTTTTGGGCGGCGGTGATTTTCAGTTCACGTTTAGCAATCCGGGCGCCGCCAGTTTCAGCGTGCTGGCGACGACGAACGCGGTGTCGCCCATCGCCAATTGGGAAGTGCTCGGTCCGCCCATTTCCATTGGCGGCGGTATCTATCAATTCACCGACCCCGCAGCGACGAATTATCCTCACCGCTTCTACTTGTTGCGCTGGCCGTAACCGGTTATGGTTTTGGCGCTGCGGCGGCTCGACGGCGCCTTCACTTTGGCACCCACGTAGCCCGGAGCGTGCGATTGATTGGCTGCGCCGTTCGTTCCCCGAAATCCAAAGCGGCGTCGAGCCGCCGCAGTCCGTAAGCTTGCCGCCCCTTTTACTGCCGCTCGTATTCGCCTTTGCCCAAGCGCTTTAGGACGGTGAAGCCGGCCTTCTTGGCGTCCGAGATGGAAACGGGCTTCAATTTGATCGGTGAGTTGAAAGTGGAGATCACTTTTCGCACCGGCTTTTTGCAAGCAGGGCATCGCTTGAGTTCCTGCGCGCTCAAGGGCCGGCGAAGCGTGAACTTCCCGCCGCAGACCACGCAACTCCCTTCGCACAGTTCATATTCGTAAAGCGGCATATTCTTCAGTCACGCGAAATCCGGAAGACCAGCGGCGTATTGCTTGCTTCGGCGGCGGTCGGCGACCCCGGACCGCTGGCCGCAGCATCGGCGATTGACCGGTGTTGGAAGCCGGGCCCATGATTACTTGGAATCCGCATCAAAGTCGTCATTTTCGCTCTTAATCCCTGGTCGTATTATCGACCTTCGCCCGCGGTTTTTCAACGCGAACGATTTCTGTGCGCGGTCTCTCCCCGCGGCCGAAGCCAAGCGCGAGCAGAGCGAAAATAAATTGGAGGGACAACAGCCCCAAAGCGATCCACTGCTCGAACGTGACCGATTGCAGCCCTTCCCTGACTGTGGCGGCGCGCAGCCAGGGCGCGCCGTTCCCAAAGAGAATCCACACCGCGCCGGCCGAGGGAAAAATCCAGCATATCGAGAGCACTTTGAAACGAAGCGCGCGCGACGCGCGGGGCCGGCGCTCCTCCACCGAACCATCCATATTTTTGCCCTCGGCGTTCTCGTTTGGGTTTCGAATCATGGCCGGAACATCCGCGGATGCCTGGCCGCGGGGAGGCCAGGCGGCAACTCGCTTGCCGGTTCGGCAGATGAAGGCTTTTGCGTCAGCAGGTGATTGAGGAGCGTGGTTCTGCCCGCGCCCAGAAAACCCGTCAGGACGGTCACCGGAACCAGCGGTTTCTTTTCCATGCCGGGAATTCTGGCAGGAATTTGAAGATTGACAGGATTTTTTTATCGCTCCTTCGACCTGGAGGGACGAAGCTCGCGCTATTCGAACACCGGATCTCAAATCTTGAATAACGAATTGACTTCTGTTGGTTAAAATGACGAAAGCCTTGAAGGGCCTGCTGGCCTGGCCTGTCCTCACCGCGGTTACGGGCGCGAGCCAACCCGCGGTTGACAAGAGCGCGTTCGATCTCTTCAACCCGACGCCGACGCAATATCTCCGCGATCTGGCCACGGATGATCGCGGCGCGACCGAAACTCCCTACACGGTCGATGCGGGGCATTTCCAGGTCGAGATGACCTTGGTCAGCTACACTGCCGACCGGGACTTGTCCAACAGCGGGACCCTGCGGCGGGACGCCTGGGCCTTTGCCCCAATCACCTTGAAAGCCGGCTTGCTCAACCAACTCGACGCGCAACTCGGGCTTGAGCCTTACCAGCTTGTTTATGAGCGAGAGGGCACCAATCGCGTGACGCGGCGCGGTTTCGGCGACACCACGGTGCGGCTCAAATACAACTTCTGGGGCAACGATGCCGGATCGACCGCGTTCGCAGCGATGCCGTTCGTGAAATTTCCCACGAGCGCGGAGGGTCTCGGCAACCGCAGCGTCGAGGGCGGCCTCATTCTGCCCCTGGCGGTGGCGCTGCCGCGGGACTTCGAATTGGGACTGAAGACCCGATTCGACGCCGTGCGAGATGATGACGAACGCGACTACCACGCGGAGTTCATCAACAGCGTCGCTTTGAGCCACGATCTATTCGGAAATCTCGCCGGCTACGTGGAATTCCTCAGCGCGGTGAGCACGAAGCGCGGGACGGGCTGGATGGGCACTTTCGACACAGGCCTGATTTGCGCGTTGACGGATAATGTCCAACTTACTGCCGGCGCGAGCATCGGAATAACGCGCTCGGCTGAGAACTGGAATTTCTTCGCCGGCCTGGCGTGGCGGTTTTAGCCGACGGACTCGCCGTTGCTCGAAAAGGCATGCGCTGGCGGTGTGGCCGCCCGTGTGCCTCGCCTCGCCGCCGGGCTGCCCGCCCACGCCGTGTCGGCGGGCAGGACTTCGCCCTTCATCAGGAGCGAAAGCGCGTCGAGCCGCGCGCCGTCCTCCATCTCCGAGTCATAAAGCACCACCGACGCCGCGCCGATCTCGCAGCGGCGGCCAACGCGGAGCCGGGAGGCTTTCAACACCCGGTCCTCGAAGAGATGCGTCTGCAGCACGCAGTCTTCACTTATCACTGCCTTATCGCCGACCTCGACGAGGTCCCACTCGAGGAAGCCGGTCGTGTGGATGTAAGTGCGCCGGCCGATCCGCGCGCCGAGCAGCCGGAGGTACCATGGGAGCAGCGGCGTGCCCTGCAGCGCCTCGAGCAGCAACGGCGTCACCAGGAATTCGTAAAGCGCGTTGACGAACTCCAATCGCCACACAAAAACGCTCCAGAGCGGATGCTCGAAGGGCTGGTAGCGGCCCATCACGATCCACTTCAGGGCGACTACTGCAAGCGACACCGCGACGCCGCAGGCCGCGTAAACGAGCGGCAGCAGCAGTAACGTCGCGCCGAGCCCGATGCTGTGCCACAGCGCCAGGGCCGCCGTGATCACCGTGGTAGTCACGAGAATGAAACCGGCCGGCGGCAGCGTGACGCGCAGGATTTCGACGGCGCCGCGAACCAGCCGGAGCTTCAAGGGCGGTTCGTAAGTACGCGCGTCTGGCATGGCGGCGCTAGGCTGGCGACGCGGCAGAAAGATTGGCGGCGAGCCCATCCACGACGCACCGGGCCGCTCGGCATCACCGGGGTCAGAAGGGGGAACCGACAGCACGCCAACGAGCGAGCCGTCGCCGAGCACGGTGCCGGACGGCACGACCGCGCCGTTGCCGACGAACGCCCGCCGGCCAAGTCGTGTCGGCGCCAAAGTCATCCAACCGTTCTCCACCCGCGCCGCGCAGAGCGACACCTCGTCAGCGACGGTTCCCCCGTCGCCGATTTCAAGGAGGTCCGGTGTCATCGAAGTCGCCGTTGAAAGCTCGACCGAACGGCCGAGTTTCGCGCCGAGCGCGCGGTACCACGGCGCCAGATAGAGCGTGGCGTGGATGGATCCCGCCACGTCGAGGCAGAGCGCGAGTAATTGATCAATGATCCATTTCCGCACATAGAACCCGCCGTGCACGGGGTACGTGCCCGCGCGGACGCGGCCGACGAGCAGCCACTTGAACAGAACCACGCCGCTCGTGAGGAGAATGATGAAAGAGGCGCCGACGAGCGGCGCCGCCGCCAAATATTTGAGCGGCTCTTTGAGCGGCTCTATCTGGGTCAGGATCGCCACACCCGGCACGAATGCGGCGAGGGGCAGAACCTGGATTACGGGGACGAGCAGAGCGTAGAGGGCGACAGTCGCCGCGCGCCGAAGCGGCCCGTGCGCCGGCCGCGGCGGGGTCGCCGCATTCGACCTGGTTGCGCGCCGCGCCGGCGAGCCGGCCCAGGTTTCGCCTTGGGGAATCCGCGCCCCGCTCGGCAGGAGCGAAAGGTCTTCGAGCCGCGCGCCGTCCTCCATCACCGTGTGCTCGCGGACAACAGATCGCGAGCCAACGAAGCAGTCCCGGCCGACTTGCACCGCTCCGATGACCAGTTCTCCGTTCTCGACGGCGAATCCGAGGAGCGACGCCGTGTCGTCCACGCTGGTGCCGTTGCCAATCGAGATCAAGTCGAAGGCGGCGAAATCGTCCGTTTCGAGATGGACGTTCCGTCCGATCCGCGCGCCGAACAAACGATAAACGAACGGAAGCAAGGGCGTCCCGCAGAGGTCGTCGAGGTGGAGCGCGGCAACCAGATTCTGCACGAACCACCAGCGCACGTAATAGCCGCCCCAAAGACGGTGCCGGCCCGTCTTGATGCGCCCCAGTAGAACCCACTTGGCCGCGACGGCGCTGAGAATGAGCGCCGGCAAGACCGCTACAGCGCTCGCCGCCGCCCACGCAGCGGACGCCGCCACCGAGTGATTGGTCGCCAGCAGCATGAAATAGATCAGATACGGTGTGACCCATTGGAACGCTCTGAAGCCGAACACGAAGTAAAGACCGCTCGTTTGGAGCAAACCAGCGATGAAGTGACGGCCCCATTCGCCGGCACGGTTCTGTTCCGGCATGACCGCTGGGGCTTCGGCGCTGCGCGGCGATTGTGAATCGAGGAGCGCGGCATCGAGCGCGGACGCAAGCAGCGCGATCGTCGGGTGCTCGTAAACGTCGGCCATCGAAACGCTGGCGAACCGAAGGTCCATCCTCAACTCGGACACCATCCGCGCCGCAAGCAACGAATGACCACCGAGGTCGAGAAAAAAGTCGGCGTCAATGGAGACAGACTGCGGACGAAAGAGGTTCTCCCAGACCTCCGCGATGCGGCGTTCTGTCTCCGTCCGCGGTGGCTTGACGGCTGAGTGAGGCGCCGCGGTTCGCCCCTGCGGCGCCGGCAAATTCGCGCGGTCGAGCTTGCCGCTCGGAAGCCGCGGCAGGTCGGAGATTGTTTCGATCAAGGCCGGCACCATGTACGCAGGGAGGTTCCTCCGCAGGTGCCCACGGAGGCGCTCCTGGTCAATCTGGCCGTTGCTTGGAACGACGTAACCGACCAGTTGCTGGACTCCGGGCACATCCTCGCGGAGAGCGCAGGCCGCCGCGAGGACGCCATCGCTCTGCGCCAGCACCGACTCGATTTCGGTCAACTCCACGCGAAAACCGCGCAACTTCACCTGCGAGTCGGAGCGACCGTGGAATTTGATGTTCCCTTCGCCGTCGAGGCGGCCGAGGTCGCCCGTGCGGTATAGCCGCGCGTGCGGCTCGCCCGGCATGAATGGGTCCGAGACGAATCGTTCGCACGTTAACTGCTCCAGGCCCGAGTACCCGCGCGCGACGCCGATACCGCCGATGCAAATCTCGCCCACCACCCCGGGCGGGACTGGCCGGAGCGAATCGTCCAGAAGATGCACCCGATAGCCGGGCACCGCTCGACCGATAGTGACCGGCTTTCCAGGGCGCAGGTCTGCGTACGTTGCGATCACGGTCGCCTCCGTGGGGCCGTAGGTGTTCACCAACCGCCGCCCGGGCCGCGCCCAGCGCTCGCCAATTTGTTCCGGGCAAGCTTCGCCGCCGAGGATGAGCAGTCTCACCGTCGGCACGTCCTCAATGAACATCAAGAGCAGGGTCGGTACGCACGAAAGCACGGTCACGCCGGACTCGGCCAGGAGCCGTGGGAGGTCTGGCCCCGCGTGCGCCATTTCGGGCGTCGCGGCGACCAGCGTTGCCCCCGCATGGAACGCGAGCCAGACCTCCTCGACCGACGCGTCGAAAGCGAGCGAGAAGCCTTGATAAACCCGGTCCTCCGGACGCACCGCGAAGATGCGGCCTTCAGCGCAGACGAGGTGACACGCGCTCCGGTGCTCGATCATCACCCCCTTGGGGCGCCCCGTGGACCCCGAAGTGTAGATGACGTAACAAAGGTCGCGCGGGCCAACGCCAACCCCGTTATGCGGCAGGCGCGCGGGGCTATGGGCGTCGATCTCAGCGAGGTCGGCGTCCAGGCGGACGATCGCGCCGCGATACGCCGCGTGACGTTCGGCCAGGTCAGCGGTCGTCAAGAGCGACTCGGCGCCGGAATCCTCCAGGATGTAGGCGACGCGATCGGCCGGGTACTCCGGGTCGAGCGGCACATAGGCCGCTCCGGCTTTAAGGATGCCGAGGATCGCCGCGTAGATGTTGGTTGAACGCGGCAGGAGGAGGGCGACGCGCGATTCGGGCCGCACGCCCTGCGCCCGAAGGTGCCGGGCGATTCGGTTCGCGCGCTGTTCGAGGTCGAGATAAGTCGCCTTCTCCGTTCCGAATGCAACGGCAAGGGCATTGGGTCGCGCGTTGGCTTGCGCCTCGAAAATTTCGTGGAGAACGTGGAAGCGCGTTGCGTCTCCCGATGATGCGTTGGCGAGAGGCGCGCGGAACCGCCGCCTCGATTGCGTTTCCAAAAACCGGTCGCTGTCTTTGCCTTTGACTCCGGCCACCCGCGCAATTCCTGCGCCCTTCTGAATCTGTGCATTGGACAACATAAGTCACCATTGCTTTCTTTACCGCGAGCTTTCAGGTTTTTATCGAATTGACGGCTGTTTTGGTGGGCAGGATGCCCTTGCTACGACTCGGCACTGCGGCCGACCCAAAACTGACGAGGCTTTAAGCTTAACGGTACGGCCGGCATTTAGGATAGTAGGTGAACACCCCAAATCGGGTGGGGTGAATACCCCATATTCCCACGGCGCACAAATCAATCTCCGGACCAGGTGGTTTCAGTCATACGGGCTGGCGAGAAATTGCCCGGTGCAGGAAAAACTGGCCGGACGCTGCCGCGCAGGAGGCTGAGCAAAGAGCCAGTGCGCGGAAAACGGCCGGCCTTGGGACGAACTTCCGATCGATTCGCAGAATCAATTTGGGCGCGACCGCCTTGTTTCGTTTTGCACGCGCTCCGGATCGGAATGGAGTCGTGGAGTGGCTGGAATTCTAGATGGCTAGGGAAGGAAAGGCGGGCCAATCGCCAGCCCTCGCTATTTGGTGCAGGTCACCTTCACAAGGCTCTGGCCGGCGCCGGGCGGTTGCGAAGGCTCGCTGCCGCGCGACCACCCAGCCAATCCGCCGCCTGAATTGTCGAACTTTAGTTTTGCGTGGACTGGGTTTGGTGCGCGACGTGCTACGCATCGGGTGAGCATGGGTACGATCAGAACGAACGTGGGGCGCTTGAAGTGGGCGGGTTTGTGCGGAAGGCCCTCACGTTGAGATGGAAAGGGATTTTTATTTCGGTTGGGTGAGCGTCGCTGGGCCGCTCCGTCCGGCGGTGAGATCCCAATTCGGTTGAAATTTCTATGGGAGCGAGGCAGGAATTGTCGTCCAAGTTCATGATTAAAACCCTCATCGCTGACGATCATGCCGTGGTGCGGCGTGGATTAAAACAGATTCTCCAGGAAACCCCCGACATCATTGCCAGCGGAGAGGCCGGTGACAGCCGGGAAGTCCTGGACCTGGTGCGAAAGCACAATTGGGACGTGCTTTTGTTGGATATCTCGATGCCCGGGCGCAGCGGGCTGGACATCCTGAGAGAAATCAAGCAGATCTCCCCACAATTGCCGGTGCTGGTCTTGAGTATGCACGCGGAGGAACAATTTGCCAGCCGCGTGCTCAAGTCGGGGGCCGCCGGGTATCTGCCCAAGGAAAGCGCGCCCGAAGAATTGGTCAAAGCCATTCGCAAAGTGCACGCGGGCGGCAAGTACATCAGCCCATCGCAAGCGGAAAAGTTGGTCTATCTGTTCGAGGGGAGTACCGAGAAGCCGGCCCACGAAACGCTGTCCAATCGCGAGTACGAAGTGCTGCGGCTGATCGCCTCCGGCAAAACCGTGACGCAGATTGGCAAGGAAATCAGCCTCAGCGTGAAGACGGTCAGCACGTACCGGGCGCGGATTTTGGAGAAGATGAACTTGCAGAGCAGCGCGGAGCTGACCCATTACGCGATCAAGAACCGGCTCGTCGAGTAGGCCGCGCCGGGGGAAACCTCACGCCTTCCAGACGGTGTTCGGCCGGGTGGTAACCGCTGCCATCGCGTTGCGAGTGTCGATAATGCAGGGGCACCAATCGGCCAGCTCCTGATAGTTCACCGCCTGGTGCGCCGTCGCGATCACCACGGCATTGAAGGACGAAATACTCTTCTGGCTCCATTCCACGGACTTCACCCCCGTCCAGGCGCCGTGTTCGCGGGTGGGACGAATCACCGGGACGTGGGGATCGTAATAGGCGACTTTCGCGCCGCGCTCTTTCAACGAAGCGAGCAAGATGAAAGTGGGCGACTCGCGCATGTCGTCCACATCCGCTTTATAGGCCAGGCCCAAAAGGAGGATCCGGCTGCCGTTGACCGCCTTGCCGCGCGCATTCAAGGCCTCGGTCACCCGCTGAACGACATACTGGGGCATGGCGGTGTTCACTTCTCCGGCCAGTTCGATGAAACGAGTGTGCTGGCCGTATTCGCGGGCTTTCCAGGTCAAGTAGAACGGATCGATCGGAATGCAGTGCCCGCCCAGGCCCGGCCCCGGATAAAAAGGCATGTAGCCGAAGGGCTTGGTTTTCGCGGCGTTGATCACTTCCCAAACGTCAATGCCCATGGCCGAATAGACGATTTTTAATTCGTTCACCAGGGCAATGTTGACGCTGCGAAAAATGTTCTCGATCAGCTTGGTGGCTTCCGCGGCGCGGCACGAGGAGACGGGGACGATCTGTTTGATGGCCCGGCCGTAAAGGGCCTTCGCCTTCTCCAGGCAGGCGGGCGTGTAGCCGCCCACGACCTTCGGTATTGCGGCGACCTTGCTGTTGGGATTCCCCGGATCTTCGCGTTCGGGGGAAAAGGCCAGGTGGAAACCAGCGCCGGCTGTGAGGCCGGAGCCTTTTTCCAAGACGTGCCGCAAATCTTCATCGGTGGTACCCGGATAAGTGGTCGATTCGAGCACCACGAGCACCCCATTCTTCAAATGGGGCGCGATCATCTCGCCGGTCTGGATGATGTATGAAATGTCCGGCTCGCGATTCTTGCTCAGCGGAGTGGGCACGCAGATGATCACCGCCTCGATTTCCTTCAGGCGGCTGAAATCGGTCGAGGCTGAGAATCGCCTTTCCTTCACTTGCTCGGCAATGACGGCGGCAGGGATGTGTTTGATGTAGCTCTGCCCGGCGTTGCAGGCGTCCACTTTCTCGGGGTCGATGTCCAGCCCCAGAACCGTCACTCCCGAGCGCGCGAATTGCAGCGAGAGCGGCAGCCCGACATACCCGAGACCGATCACAGATATTTTCACAATAAGTTTCTCAACTCCCGGGCCAAAGCAGCATGTCCAACCGCTGTGGCTGGCCGGTTGGCGACAACCTATTCCTGTTGGGGCTTTGCCGGCAAGGCGGCAAAAACGAGCCGTTCGGCGATCGGGCCGGAGGAGCAGTTTGGTCCATCCGAACCCGCCGGCGCGGGCCTCGCCCTCGTCCGCCTCAGCCGGCCCGTCGCGAACCCGATTAATTTGCAAAACGTGACCGATTCAACTCCGGAAAATGGACCTTTCCGACTTGTTTTTGAAGCTTTCGGCGCCTAAACTCGTCTATAAACGGCGCAGGCTGCGCACTCTTAGGACACCTTTATGGAGAAGAAATGGCAAATACCGCGGCGGACTTTTTTGAAAGGCATGGGCACGGCCATGGCGTTGCCCCTGCTGGAGTCGATGGTGCCACGCGTTTCGTTGGCGGCCACCGCGGCCGGTCTCCCCAAAGGACCGCCGCGTCGCATGGCCTTCGTCTATGTGCCGAATGGCGCGAACATGGCCGACTGGACCCCTAACGCCGTGGGGGCCGAATTTGAGCTGCCCTACATCCTCGAACCGCTCAAGACGGTGCAAAACGATTTGCTTGTCCTGAGCAGGCTCGCCCACGACAAAGCCCGGCCCAACGGCGATGGCGCCGGCGACCACGCCCGCGCTTCCGCCACGTTCCTGACCGGCTGCCAGGCACGCAAGACTCACGGCGCCGACATCCGCGTGGGCGTCTCGGTCGATCAAATTGCCGCCGACAAAATCGGCAGGACGACGCGCTTTCCTTCCCTCGAGCTGGGTTGCGACCGCGGGCAGCAGGCCGGCAATTGTGATTCCGGTTACAGTTGCGCCTACTCGTTTAACATCTCCTGGAAGTCCGAATCGACCCCCATGCCGGCGGAGGTAAATCCGCGCCTGGTTTTCGACCGGCTCTTTGCCAGCGGCTCCGGAAGTGAAGCCGGAGTAAACCGCGCCCTCCGCGACCGCTACCACAAAAGCATCCTGGACTTCGTGCTTGAAGACGCCAATCGCCTGAAAGCCAACCTCGGCTACACCGACCGGCGCAAGCTCGACGAATACCTCGCGGCGGTCCGAGAACTTGAAGGGCGCATCGAACGCGCCGAACAATTCGCGACCACGCTGCCCAAGTTCAACGAGCCAACCGGCGTCCCCAAGGACATCGAGCAGCACCTCCGTTTGATGTATGATCTTCTGGCGCTGGCGTTCCAGACCGACACGACGCGCATCGCCACCTTCATCGTCGCGCACGACGGCAGCAATCGGAACTATCCGAACATCGGCGTATCCGACGGCCATCACGACCTCTCGCACCACGGCAACAACGAGGAGAAGAAACAAAAGATCGCGAAGATCAACCACTTTCACGTCACCCAGTTCGCCTACTTCCTGGAAAAATTAAAATCGATCAAAGAAGGCGAGGGCACGCTGCTGGACAACAGCCTCATCGTTTACGGCGGCGGCATCGGCGACGGCGACCGTCACAACCACGACGACTTGCCGGTCTTGCTCGCCGGGCGCGGCGGCGGGGCGATCCGAACCGGCCGGCACGTCCAGTGCGAAAAAGAGACGCCGATGACCAACCTCTATCTCTCCATGATGGATCTCCTGGGCGCGCGAGTCGAACGAATCGGCGACAGCACCGGGCCGCTGAAGGATCTCGCCTGATCCACCCGCGCGACGCCGAACTCAACCAAGACCAGCTGGCACAAAAACGAACCGCCACTCGCGCCTGGGAAAATCAACTCCTTTGAGCGGCCGCGTGCAGGAATTTCCGCAACCGAATGTGGTTTGGAGTGTTTATCTCCTCGTGCTATTCTACTTGGTATGAACCCAAAGCGGATTGCTTTGTCGGTGCTGCTCTTGCTGGCCTTGGCGGTGGCAGGCGGAGGCTGCAGCGGGATTAACGCGTCGCAATCCGTTTCGCCCCTGGACTTCCTCCTGCCGGGATTGCGCATGGAGAACGGTCCGAAAGTCCCCGCAATTCCCGATGGCACAAACTCGCCCGCCTTGTTAGCTCGGGCCAAGTAACCCGTTGCTATCGAACGCATCGCGGCCTGGCGAAAGCGAACCGCGGGCACGATTCGTTAACGCGGCTTAACTCCGACGGGTCGCATGGGTTTGTGGTCGGTGTAATGTTGGCTGCCTCGTTCCATGCGCTTATAGTTGCCCCGGTCGCGCAGCATCATGTCGCCGCTTTGCCAGTGCCAGTCCAGGCCGCCCCAGGCGTTGGGCACGCCCACCTCCACGTAAATGATGTCCAGCGGCACCCCGAACATCTTCAACGCCTCCAGGACATTCACGACGTGATCGGCCGTTGGGCGATAGTGGCCGCTGTCATTCCGGATGCCGAGGATGCGGCCGCGGCGAATGAGCATCGTGCCGGTGCACATCACCGCGTTGCCCGCCAGATAGGAAGAGTGATAGAAATGCATTTTTTTCCGCTGCGTTTCGGCGGTGCAAAGGTGCGGCGCCATATAAAGTTCGCGGCTCATGCTCATGGCAAATCCACCGTAATCCGGCTGCATCATGTCCGGCGGATTGGGCTTTGCCCGTGACGACTCCGCCAGCACCGGGCTCGAACTTTCCCACCAGTGCTTGTTCCACCACGGATTTTGCACCGCGAGTCCGTTCCTGGAAAAACGGATCCGGTACTTGGCCGCGTCGGCCCGGCTCAGGTAATTGGCCAGACCCTTATCCCGATCCAACTTCTGCCCGTGCCCGCCCAATTCGCGCCCAAAAACAGCTTCCAGGAGATTAGGCAAATTATTCACCGAGACGCCGTAGCTCTTGCAGAGCGCATCCACCGCCGCCTTGAAAAGCGCAAACACCGCCGGCTCGCGCGATTTGTTGACCGTCCGGTTCCCCTGATCGACCAGCTTGAGCCAGTAATTGGTGGTGAAATATAAATCCGCCGCGGTGTAAATTTTATCGAATGCCTCGATCTGCCGGTTGAAGATATCGACCAAATCATCGATGCGTTTCAGGATGATGTCGGCCTCGCGCCTGGAGGCGTTGCCGCCGCTGTCTCTGAACCAATCCACCAGGCTGGGTATGCTCCCACGATAATCGATGTCGGCCATGAGGCAGCTAGGTTCAAGCAAATGGTCGCGATTTGTCAAGCCGCGTTTCTGAAGTCCGCTGAAGCCGGCCGCGGCCGCGCTCTTTTTCGGTTTGCCTTCTCCCCGGGTTGCTTTGATTCTTTACCCCATGAAAAGCTTCCGAACATTCCGCACCTCGTTGCTGCTTTTGCTGTTGCCCTTCGCCGTTCTCCCCGCGCCCGCGCACGTCGCGGCCGACGAGATGGCGGCGGCGGCCAATAAATTTGTGGCCGCGCTGGACGACTCCCAGAAGGCCAAAGCCACTTTCGATTTCAAAAGCGACGAGCGCGCAAACTGGCACTACATCCCCAAGACGCGAAACGGGCTGGCCATCAAGGAAATGAACGGGCCGCAGCGCGAGCTTGCCCGCGCTTTGCTGCGTTCGGGCCTGAGCGAGCACGGCTACCGCAAGGCGACCAACATCATGAGCCTGGAGGTCATCCTGGGCGATCTGGAAGGCTCGGCGCGGAAATTTCCGCGCGATCCGGAGCTGTATCACGTCTCCGTTTTCGGCAAGCCGGACCCCAAAGGCGCCTGGGGCTGGCGCGTGGAGGGCCATCACCTGTCGGTGAATTTCACTCTCGCCGCCGACCGGACGCCCGCCGCGACGCCCTCGTTCTTCGGCTCCAATCCCGCCGAAGTGAAGGATGGCCCGCACAAAGGCCTGCGGATCCTGTCCGATGAGGAAGATTTGGGGCGGCAACTGGTAAAATCACTCAGCCAGACGCAAAGGAAGTCCGCGATCATCGCGACCAACGCGCCGAAGGAAATCTTCACCGAAGCGAGCCGCAAAGTGAAACCGCTGGAGGCCGTGGGATTGCCAGCCGCTCGAATGGACAGCCGGCAAAAGGAACGGTTGGTGAAATTGATCCGGGCTTACGTTGGCCGCTACCGGCCGGACATCGCGGACGAGGATTGGCGGAAAATCGAGAAGGCCGGTCTGGATCAGATTCAATTTGCCTGGTACGGCGGGTTGGAACGGGGCGAAGGCCATTACTATCGGGTGCAAGGGCCGACGTTCCTGATGGAATACGACAACACGCAGAACAACAACAACCATATCCACGCGGTCTGGCGCGATTTCGAAAATGATTTCGGCGAGGACCTCCTGCGCCAGCACTACGCCGAGACACCGCATCCCTAAAGGGGCCTTCGGACTGGTCGTTCTTTAACCGAGTCCTCGTCGTTGCGGTTTCTGCTTTAACCGCGCCATGCGTTATCCCGTCACGATTTTGCTCGCGCTCATGGCCAGCCGGCTGTTGGGCGCCGATTGGCCCGAATTCCGCGCCGGTCCGGCGCGCGATGCGATTTGGAACGAACCCGCTCTGCCGGCCGCGCTGCCGGCGGGCGGGCCTAAAGTCATCTGGAAACACACCGTCGGCACCGGCTTCAGCGGGCCGTCGGTCGCGCGCGGGCGGGTCTATCTGCTCGACCGCTTGCAACCGCCTTTGGCGGCCGAAGACACCGAGCGCGTCCTCTGCCTCGACGCTGCGACGGGCAAGGAGCTTTGGATTCGAGCGTATCCGTGCGCATTGAAATTCAAAGGCGGTTATGAGAACGGCCCGCGCGCCACGCCGACCGTCCACGAGGGAAAAGTCTATGCGCTCGGTTCGATGGGACATCTCCACTGCCTCGACGCGCAATCCGGCCGGGTCAACTGGCAGCGAAATCTGCTCACCGAATACGAAGCCCGTATTCCCGATTGGGGCATGGCCAGCTCGCCCCTGATCGAGGCCCAAATGCTCGTGCTCCAGGCCGCGGGGCGGTCCAACGCCACCGTCGTCGCGTTCAACAAAGCGACCGGCGAAGAGCTTTGGCGCAGTCTCTCCGACAAGGCCGGTTACGCCTCCCTCATTGCCATCGACTCGGCCGGCCAACGTCAGTTGATCGTTTGGACGGCCGACGCCGTTTGCGCGCTCGATCCGCGGACCGGCGCGGTCTTCTGGCGGCATCCCCGCGCGCTGCGCTGGGACCAGGCGATTGCCCCACCGCTGTTTCACCGCGGATTGAACCGGTTGTTCATCAGTTCCGATCGCGAAGGCACGCTGGCCCTGCAACTCGATCGCGCCCGGCCCGGTTACAAGGTGGCGTGGGACAATTTCTCCCTGAGCAGCCTGCACAGCCTGCCGGTGCTCGTGGGCGATTGCCTTTATGGGGTCAATCACAACGGCGCTTTCAAGCCGCAGTGCGGCGAATTCCGCTGCGTGGAAGCCGCCACTGGCAAAATCCTCTGGGCCGCCACCAACCTGACTCGGCTCGGGATGTGGGCGCAGGCCAGCGTCACTTTCAACCAGGGCAATTCAACTTTTTATTTGCTCAACGAACTCGGCGAATTGGTGCTGGCCAAAGCCACTCCCGGAGCCTATCGCGAGTTGGGCCGCGCTCAACTCATCGGCAAAACCTGGTCCCACCCGGCTTACGCCGACCGGCGAATCTATGCCCGCAGCGACACCGCTCTGCTTTGCGCCCGCCTGGACGAATGAAGCCGGGGCGCGGCCGGCCCCGCAAACGGCCAGCTCGCGGCGCAATTTCTCTTCCTTTGGCCCACGGCGTTTGCTAATCAGGGCGCATGAATCGCCGCCTGAGTTTTTGCCTGTTCGTACTGGGTTTGGGCGCTTGGCTGGAAAGCCGCGCCGCGGCCGAAACGTTTAAGTTGATCGACGGCGGGGAACTCACCGGCGACCCGATCGCTTTTGGCCGGGACGGGGTGGCCGTCAAAAAACCGGATGGCTCATTTTCGGCGAAAGTGGCTTGGACCAATTTCACCCAGGAGGCGCTCAAACAGCTTGCCACCCTGCCCAGGGCCAAACCATTCGTCGATCCGTTGCTCGAACCGGACGAGCCCGAGCCATCGAGGAAGGTGGCCCCCGAACTCAAACTCAAGCCGGTCGCGCGCCTGGAACGTCCCGATCCCCAAGCCGGCTTGGGCGCCCTGTTCTCGTCGTCGATCACCGTGACGATGCTGCTGATTCTTTACCTGGCCAATATCTACGCTGGCTACGAGATATCGATCTTCCGCAATCAGCCGGCCGCGTTGGTTGCCGGCGTGGCCGCCGTGGCGCCGGTCGTCGGACCGATTGTTTTTCTCTGCATGCCGCAACGGATCCCGAAAAGCGCGGACGAAGAAGTCCGCACGCCGGAGCACGAGGCCGGTGTGCATGACGATCAATCCGCCGCCTTCGAGATGGGCACCGAGGACGCCTCCACGCCGTCCGCGCCGGCGCCGGCCGGAGCGGCGGCGAAGCATCCGCCGCCTACGGTCTATAAACGCGGCCAGACCACGTTCAACCGGCGGTTCTTCGAAACCAAATTCTCGGGTTTTCTGCGCGTCGTGCCCTCCGAGGCGGAGAAGGACCTGGTGGTCCTCATCCGTTCCTCACGCGGCGAACATGTCGGCAGCCGCATTACGCGGATCATGCCCAGCGAACTCTTTTTGCAAATCAGCAAAGGCGGCGCGACGGCCGATGTCATCATTCCGTTCAACGAGATCAACGAAGTGCAAGTCCGGCACAAGGAGGCTTGAATTTATGGCCGACACTTCAATCCAATGGCTCGGGCGCCCCGCCCTGCCGGCCAACCGTCCAGACATGGCGGTTTGAACCAGCCCCGCTCCACTTGAAAGCCTTATGAAGTATCGCACCATTCTCCTCTTCGGCGCCCCGGGATCGGGCAAAGGGACGCAGGGCAAGATTCTTGGTTCCATTCCGAATCTGTTTCACTTCGCCTGCGGCGACGCTTTCCGGAATCTCCGGATCGACGATCCGTTGGGCCGCGTTTTCGTCGAATACTCGAGCAAAGGCCGGCTTGTTCCCGACGAGCCGACCATCAAGCTGTGGGCCAAGAACATTCAGGCCAGCACCCTCGACGGCCAGTTCAATCCTGAGACCGATACGCTGGTGCTCGATGGCATTCCGCGTAGCGTCAAACAGGCCGAAATGCTCAAGGACACGCTGGATGTCAAAGCGGTCTTCAACCTGACCTGCGCGGATCCGGCTAAGATGATCGAACGGCTCCAACGCCGCGCCCTGCGGGAAAACCGGCTCGACGACGCGAACCTCGAGGTGATCAAAGAGCGCCTCGAAACCTATGAACGGGAGACCAAACCGGTGCTCGAGTTTTACGGCCCGCGGCTCGTCCACACGATTGATTCCACCCAGCCGCCGCTCGCCGTGGTGCGCGACATCCTGGCGGTCCTCACCCGCGCCTGAATGATTCCATGAGGCAGCAATTCGGCGCCTTCACCGCGAGCGAGCTTTACTGTCCGAAGTGCAAAACGTCGCAGCCGGTGCGCGAAAAACTGCTGTTGGTGCTGCCCGCCGGTGAATTATACGAATATCTTTGCGCCCGCTGCGCCACCTCGCTGGGACAAAGGACCGTCACCGGAGCCGCATTGACACCGCGGTCGCCGTCCAGCGCCCAAACTCGCCCGGCGATGCGGCGGCGCCGGCTGCCGTGAGCGCCCAGCGCGCCGCGTCAGCGTTCGCTTAAATCGCCCGGGCGCAAGACTACTATGGCTCCCAGGCGGATCATTTTCATGGGCACCGCGGAACTGGCGTGCGCCAGCCTGCTAAGGCTTTGCCGCGATCCATCGTTTCGCGTTATCGCCGTGGTGACGCAACCGGATCGGGCCAAGGGCCGCGAGTTGAAATTGCAGGTTTCGCCGGTCAAAGCGGCGGCCTTGCGGGAAAACTTGGCCGTTCTGCAGCCCGAGCGCGCGCGGAGCGAGCCGTTTGTGGCGGAGTTGAAGAGCTTGCGCCCCGACCTGATCGTCGTCGCCGCTTATGGTCAAATCTTGCCGCCGACAGTCTTGGAGATACCGCCTTTGGGCTGTCTGAACGTCCACGCTTCGTTGCTTCCCAAATATCGCGGCGCCGCTCCGATTCAATGGGCCATCCTCAATGACGAGTCCGAGACTGGCGTGACCATCATGAGGATGGACGCCGGCCTCGATACCGGTGCCGTCCTCGCCCAGGCCGCCACTCCCATCGCGCCTGAAGACGACGCGCCATCGCTCCACGATCGGCTGGCCCGCCTCGGCGCGGATTTGCTGGTGAAAACCATTCCAGATTACGCGGCCGGCAAAATCATCCCGCAGCCGCAACCAGTCGCCGGCGCCACCTATGCGCGCAAGATCACGCGGGAAGATGGCCGCCTCGATTGGCCACAGCCCGCGCGAGCGTTGTGGAACCGCGTCCGAGCCTTAAAGCCCTGGCCCGCCACGTTCACCTTCCTGCCCACGACCTATAAATCGCGACTGCTTAAAATTTGGTCCGTGGAAATCGAAAGCCAGCTCGCGGGAGGACCAGGAACAATCTTGAGAGCCGACCAGACCGGAATCGTCGTGAGTTGTGGGCGGCAAGCGTTGCGTCTTCTGGTGCTGCAACGCGAAGGCGGCCGCCGCCTCACCGCCCAACAGTTCCTCGCCGGGCATGATCTGAAGCCGGGGAATCAACTAGGCGATCTCTAGTCTAATCCTTATATCCGCGCGGGTGTTTTTCGTGCCACTGCCACGCGGTCTGGACGATCGCTTCGAGCTTCGGATATTTCGGGGTCCAGCCCAACTCGCGCCGGGCCTTCTCGGCGGAAGCCACTAACCGCGGAGGATCACCGGGCCGGCGCGGCTTTTCGACCACGGGGATTTTCCGGCCGGTGATTTTCTCGCAGGCCACGATCACCTCGCGCACGGAGCAGCCGTCGCCGTTGCCAAGGTTGTAGCAGCCATGCGTTCCGGGAGCCAGGGCGAGGATGTGCGCCGTGGCCAGATCGATGATGTGGACGTAATCGCGAATGCACGTTCCGTCCGGGGTCGGATAATCGGCGCCGAAAATCTCGCACTGCGTTGCTTGTCCGAGCGGCACCTTGAGCACGTTCGGAATGAGATGGGTCTCGACACGATGATGCTCGCCAAACCGCGCGCTGGCGCCAGCCGCGTTGAAGTAGCGGAAGGCCACGAATTCCAGGCCGTGCGCCTGGTGATACCAGCCGAGCATCTTCTCGAACATGAGCTTCGACTCGCCGTAGGGATTGATGGGACGCTGCGGCAGGTCCTCCGTCATCGGCACGCGTTCGGGCGAACCGTACGTGGCGCAAGTGGAGCTGAAGACGAATTTCCTGACGCTGGCGGCGAGCGCCGCGTCGAGGAGATTGACGCCGCCTGCGACGTTGTTGCGAAAATACTTGCCCGGATTGGTCATCGACTCCCCGACGAGGGCGTTGCCGGCGAAATGGATGACGGCCGCGGCGCCGGATTCCTTGAGCGCCCGCGCGACACCCGGCGGATCGGCCAAATCGCCCGGAACGAAGGCGGCGCGGGGATCGACGGCCGCCCGATGGCCTTCGGAAAGGTTATCGAACACGGTAACGGTGTGGCCGGCGTTCAGCAATTCCTCCACGCACACGGACCCGATGTAGCCTGCGCCGCCGGTGACAAACACATTCATTGGGCAAAGGCTAATTGAGCGCACGCAACGGACTCAACGCGAAAGTGGCGTTGCGGAAGCAGGATGCGGATTCCGCCCTGTTTTCGCCGTGCCGGCGAGCTAATTCCTTGCGCCGCCGCTTAAAGCTCCCTACCGTTCGCGCGATTGAACCCCGGGCGAACGATGCGTGCTGACGAAGCGATTGGTTGATGAACTCGGCCGATTCCCACGTGCCGTCAAAGAGATTTCTCCCGCGCGTCGGCACCCCGGCCTATCACATCCTGCTCGGCGCGGTGGCGATCTTCATTCTCGGCCCGCTCGGGGGGATCTCCGCGGCCTTCATGAATTTCTCGCTTGGTTTCTTTGTCGGCGGACAAGTGCTGGCGGGAATCTTGGGCAGCGCGGTGACTTATGGCTACGGCGCCGAGGGCAAACATGGAGCGAATTACATGCAGAGCATGGCGGCGTCGGTGGCCGGTTTGTCCGGCATGGCTGTGATGTTGCAAGCGATGGTCTGGCTGGGCCTGCCCGAACCGCCCGCCTGGCAAGTGGTGCTCTACTTGACCTGCATCGGCATGTTCGGCATCGGCGTCGGTATGCTCTACACCCCGATCCTGGTGGATCGCATGCAATTGGTGTATCCGTCGGGCTTCGCGGTCGCGAACATCCTGCGCGCGTTGACAGACAAGAATTTGCTCAAGCGATCGATCGCCAAGCTGGGCGGCGGCGGCGCGGTAGGATTTATGGGCGGGGTAGCGGCTCTGATAATCCCGGCCGTGGAGAAAATCGGCGTCTCGCCCTCCTCCATCGGCGCGGGGATGGTGGTAGGCGCGCGCATCGGCGTCCCGGGCGCAGTCGTCGGTTTGATCGGGTTCTTCCTGACGCCTTATCTAAAACGCATCGGCTGGCTCGGCGAACAGGACCATTACCGCAAAATCGGTTTCATCATCGCGCTCGGCACGATCCTGGGGGCGGCCATTATCGATATCTCGCTGATCGGCTACGAAGCCGTGAAACGCTTCACTGCCGCACAGCCCGCGCCGGCCCAATCGGCGGAGGATTGGAAGCGAGTGAACACCTTGCGGCTCGGGCTTTGGATCATCGGCTGGGGCGCGGCGGTAGTGCTCGTCATGAGCCAGGTACTCCACCAGCCGCTCTTCTTTATCCTGGTGGCGATTGGCCTGATGTTCATTTTCGTCCTCGTCAACGGCATTTCTGACGGCATCTCGGATTGGAACCCGCTCTCCAGCGCCTTCGTCGTCACGGTCCTGATCCTGGCGTCAATCGGACTCCGAAACCCGATCGCCGGGCTGATGTGCGCGGGCATCGTACTGATCGCCTGCAACGTGGCCGTCGATATGCAGCAAGACCGCTCGACCGGCTGGCGCCTGGGCACCAACCGCGTGAATCAGTTCCGCTACCAGGTCATCGGTGTGCTGATGGGCGCCGTGCTGGCGGTGGTCTTGGCCAAGGTTTTTATGAGCGCGTACCCGGTATTGCGCATCGACACCTACAGCAACCCGAACGTCAAAGGGGCCGAACACTGGCAATCGGCCATGACCTACAAATTCGTCGGCGCGCTCAAGGGCATCACCAATCCCAAGCCGCACATTATGAAAGCGCTGCAGCTTGGCCTCGCCATTGGCTTCGTCACTGAAATCGTCCGAAAACTTCTCAAGCGGAGCGCCGCTTACAAAACGTTCATCAGAACCAAGTCAGGCGGCGTGATCGATTTCATCCTCGACGCGGTGATCATACCCAGCCCTTACGCTTCCTCCTTCGGGGGCTTCGTGGAGTTCCCCACGACGCTCTGGTTCGCCGGGGGCGGCATCCTCGGCTCCTCGCTCGACTTCGCAGCAAGGAGGCCGAACCGGCTGGCACCTGTAGCCGGCCAGCCCGAAGTGCCCGCCGACATGAGTACCACCTCGCTGATTGGCGGCGGCCTGATCGCGGGTGATTCGCTGGCCGCGTTGACCGTGGGAATTTATCGCTTGCTGCAGACCGTTTTGTAGCGCCGACTCGCAGCAGCGCAGGCAAGAGCACGCGCATCACCCTCACTGCGAATCTGTATAGAGCGTCAAAAGTGTTTGCGCCGGGTCAGGGGACCCGGCCTACAAATTCCTGTAGGCCGCGTGCCCTCACGCGGCGGGTCTTTTGTCGAAAAGCGACGCTCCCGCCTGCTTTACTTCGATGCGGTATCTGTGTTGATCCCCAGGTTTTTCAGGAACGGCTTGATCGACCGCGGCCGGCCGAGGAATTTTTCGATCGACACGTTGACGTCGCGCGAATCGCCTGCTGCGTAAATCTCTTCGCGCAAACGTTTTCCGGCGCTCGTATCGAAAAACCCATCCGGCGACTTTTCGAACACCGTCGCCATGTCCGCGGCGATGGCATCGGCCCAAGCATAGCCGTAGTAGCCGGCGTCGTATTCCACCAGGTGCCCGAAGTAGGCGACAAAGGCGGTGTTCTCCGGTTCCGGCAAGAACACCTCGGCGAGGATGTCGTTGGAAACCTTCACCGGATCAGGCGTCTGGCCTTCCGGCATCGCCGCGTGCAAAGCCAGATCGAACAGCGCGAACGCCAGTTGCCGCCGATAGTACAGGCCCATCGTCGCCAGCTTGGCCTCCTTCAATTTATCGAGCACCGCCTTGGGGATTTTTTCGGCGGGGTTCTTATAGTTCGCCGCGAAACTGTCGAGCACCCGCTTGTCCCACACCCAGTTCTCCAGCATCTGCGACGGCGCCTCGACGAAATCCCCCGGCACGCTGGTGCCCGCAAAGCGGCCGTAGTTGGCGCGGGTCAGGATCGCGTGCATCGCGTGGCCAAACTCGTGGAAGAGCGTTTCCACGTCCCGGTGCGTCAGCAACGACGGCTGGCCGGGCCGGGGCGACGGAAAGTTGCAGACCAGCGCGACCACCGGCCGCTGATATTTGCCGCCGGGCAGCCGCCGGCCTTCACTGATGCCGAACTCGGCGAAGTGGTTGTATTTGCCTTCGCGCGGGAACATGTCGAGGTAAAACAAGCCCATCGGCTCGGCAGTGGCCGCGTCGGACACCAGGTAGAGCCGCAAATCCTCGACCCATTTGTACGGCGCGTCGATCGGCTCGATGTTCAGGCCGAAGATGCGCTGGTAGATGCGGAACATGCCCTCCAGCACTTTGTCGTACGGAAAAAACGCGCGGAGTTGCTCGCTATCGACGGAATATTTCTCCTTCTTCAACTGGTTGTTGTAGTAGCGCCAATCCCAGCTTTGAATTTTCGCGTTCGGATCGCCGGTGTCTCGCGCCTTCAACGCGCGGCATTCATTCAGTTCCGCCTCGAATTTGGGTTGCAGGCCGGTCTTGAGCTTTTCGAGGAACTCGCGCGCGGTGGCAGCGGTCTTCGCCATTTTAGGCTCGATCTGGTAATCGGCCCACGAACGGTAACCGAGCTTTTGGGCGATGGCGTTGCGGAGCGTGAGAATTTTCTGCAGTAGCGCCACGTTTTCCTCCCGCGCAAGGTTGGCGCGCGCAATTTCCAGCTTCAAGCGCGTGCCCTCCTGCTTCGCGTTCTCCATCACCGTCGTGTAATGCCAGGTGATGTTGGCCATGACGGTGTACTCATCGTCGCCGGTTTTGACGCCGGGCTGCTTCAAGAAATCTTCCGGCGCTCCTTCGAGTTCCGCCGCGGTGAAGCAGACCGGTCGCTTCGCGGCGGTCACGTTCGATTGGAAGTCGGTGGCCAAGCGGGTCAATTCCTTGCGCAGCTTCTCGACTTCCGCGCGCCACTCCGCCGGCAGGTCCATGCCCGCGCGGCGGTAATCGCGCAGGGTTTCCTCGAATAGCTTCCCGTCTTCGCCGGCCAAACCCGGCTTGGTGTCCGCGTAAGCCTTGATCGATCGGTAAACGTCCGGGCGATACTCGATGCCCACCGCCCATTCCTGCAACACTTTCGTGCCTTCGGTCGCGGCTTCTCGCACCGCGGGGTCCTGGCTGGTCTCCTTGATCAAGGCCAGGCGATTGGCGGTGGCGCCCGCCCCGTAGCTGAGGTCATCGAGCGCGCCCACCGTCTCCCGGAAGGAAACGCGTTTGGGGTCGAGCGCGCCGATGCGATCCAGCGCCGCGTCGGCGCGGGCGATGGCGTTGGAGACCGATTGGCGGATCGCCGCGGGCGTCGTCTCGAATTGTGGCAGCGTGATGAGGGAGTTGAACCGCGCGGCTCGCTTTTGCCAGCCGCCGAGCGCCGTGTAGCCGGCCGCGGTTGATCTCCCCGGCCGCTCGGTCGATTGGCAAGCCGTCAAAACAATCAGTGGCAGCAACAGGGCAATGGACCGCATAGGGAGCAAAACTAATGTTGTCGTCCGCCGGCGGGCAAGCCGATTTCAAATGAAGCTTTTCACCGCGCCGGAATTGAACTAAAAACTCCCCAGCGCGTATTTGGAAATGGCAAGTCACCTTGAAATCGGTTCTCCACCGGACTTGAAAATGACGGGAACCAAAACGCCGCTGCTCGAAATCAGGAGTCTCCAGCTCGATTTCGTTTCTGACGGCCAAGCCCTCCGCGCGGTGGACGATGTTTCCCTCGCGATCGATTCTGGCGAAACCCTTTGCCTCGTTGGCGAAAGCGGTTGCGGCAAGAGCGTGACCGCCCTCTCCATTGCCCGGCTCGTGCCGACCCCGCCGGCACGTTATCCCGGCGGACAGATTTTGTTGAACGGTCAGGACGTGCTGCGGATGTCCAAGGCCCAGCTCCGCGAAATTCGCGGGGGCGTCGTCAGTTATGTCTTTCAGGAACCGGCCGCCTCGTTGAACCCCGTTTTCCGGGTGGGCAACCAGATCAAAGAATCGCTCCGGCTTCACCGGCCCGAAGCGGCGACCGATGACGAGGTGATTCGCCTCCTGAAACTGGTCGGCATCCCCGCGCCCAAATCGCGCCGACGGGACTATCCGCACCAGCTTTCCGGCGGAATGCAGCAGCGGGTCGTGATCGCGATGGCGCTGGCGTCATGGCCCAAACTGCTGGTGGCCGACGAGCCGACGACCGCGCTGGATGTGACGATCCAGGCGCAGATCCTCGAACTGCTCCGCGACCTCAAACGGCAGTTGGGCATGAGCATGCTCTTGATTACGCACAATCTGGGCATCGTCGGCGACATTGCCGATCGTGTCGCGGTCATGTACGCGGGCCAGATCGTCGAGCTGGCCCCCGCGACCGAACTGCTGGCCCGGCCGCTCCATCCGTACACCCAGGCACTAATGAATTCCGTGCCGAAACTCGGTGGCAATGCCTCCCGCCTCACGGTCATACCCGGCCAGGTGCCGAACCTCGGCGCCCTTCCGTCCGGCTGCCGATTTCATCCCCGTTGCTCCAAGGTGCGCCCGGATTGCGCGCGCACGCCTCCCGGCCTGGTGGAAGTCGAGCCGGCACGCTGGGTGCGCTGCCCGTACTGGGGCGAGTGAGAATCAAGAACGCAGGGAACGATGCCAAAGGGATACGAGAATCGACGCCTCGGTCCGTCGGACACAGGCGGCAGCATAGTGCGCGCACCCCGGGCGCTTTCGGCATGAACCTGCTCGAAGTCAAAAATCTCCTGGTCCATTTCCCGGTCAAACACGGCGTTTTCAGCCGCGTGAAGGCGCGCGTCCGGGCCGTCGATGACGTGAGTTTGACCGTGGCCGCCGGGGAAACCCTTGGCGTAGTCGGCGAGAGCGGCTGCGGCAAAACCACGCTGGGCCGTGCGATCGTCCGTCTCATCGAGCCAACCGCCGGCCACATTTTTTTTGCCGGCGAAGAGATCAGCCGGTTGCGCGGTTCGGAACTTCGTCCTCGCCGCCGCAAGTTTCAAATGATCTTCCAGGACCCGTACGGATCGTTGAACCCGCGCATGACGATCGAACAAATCATCGGCGAAGCCATCGACATCCACAAACTCGCCGCCGACGCGGCGGCCCGTCGGGAAAAGATTGCGGCGTTGCTGGAGTCAGTAGGCCTGGACGCCGCGCAGGCGGGACGGTATCCGCATGAATTCAGCGGCGGCCAGCGCCAGCGGATCGGCATCGCCCGCGCGCTGGCGGTGGAACCGGAGTTGATCGTCTGCGATGAGCCGGTCAGCGCGCTCGATGTCTCGGTGCAGGCACAGATCATCAATTTGCTGCAAGACCTCCAACAACAACGCGGGCTGGCTTACCTCTTCATCGCCCACGATCTCGCCGTGGTGGAGCACATCGGCCAGCGCGTATTGGTGATGTATCTTGGCAAGGTCGTCGAGCTGGCCGACGCGAAAGTGGTCATCCGCGCGCCGAAACATCCTTATACCCAGGCGCTGATTTCCGCGGTGCCAATCGTGGACCCGGCCTCAAAACGTCGGCGCATCGTGTTGCCCGGCGATGTCCCTTCGCCGATCAACCCGCCCAGTGGTTGTCCGTTCCACCCGCGCTGTCCGATCGCCGAAGCGCGTTGCCGGATTGAAGCTCCCCCGTTGCGCGAGATCGAGCCGGGCCACTGGGCCGCGTGTCATCTGGCCAAATAATGACCCACCACAAGGCGAAGCTCCGCGGACGCGTCGGACCGTGAGTTGGATGTCGGTGGCGTCATCGGCCTACCCGCGCGGTCGGGCACGATCCGAAACTTTTCTGAATTTTCCTTTCGCCCTGGCAGTCCAAAATCACAGTTGCGGGTTTCTTCAACCCGTTGCGGGAAGGCAAATTATGCACGATTTGGAAAACGACTTTAGGAAAAATTCGCGCGCGCGGGCGCGCGCGTTCACGCTGATCGAGCTGTTGGTAGTCATCGCGATCATTGCGATCCTGGCGGGCATGCTCCTGCCGGCCCTGAGTCGCGCGAAGGAAACCGCCAAACGAATCGCCTGCACGAACAATCTGAAGCAACTGGGGCTGTCGCTGGTGATGTATATAGACGACAACGACGCCAAGTTCCCACCGCGGGGTGGTCCTGAGCCGACCCGGTGGCCGACGGCGCTCCGGGATGGCTACCGGGATTTGAAGATCCTTCGTTGTCCGGACGATTTGATCGGACTATCGAATGGAGCTGATACCAACTACCCGGCCAATGTCGCCCCTCGCAGTTACATCATCAATGGCTTTAACGATTACTACGGCATGGTCCCACCGGCCGGCACATCATTCTCGGACACTTCGATCACCGAACCATCAGATACCATCGTGTTCGGCGAGAAAGATTCCGGCTCCGGGCACTACTGGATGGACTATGTTCCGGGCGACGACTTGAAGGAACTCGACCAAAACCGCCACCATGGTGGGTCCGTTCACGCCTTCGCCGACGGCAGCGTCCGATTTTTGCGGTTTGGCGCTGCGTTCATTCCGCTCAACCTTTGGGCGGTGACCCCCGAAGTGCGGACGAAAAGCGCCTCAGTACCCTAAGCTGGCTTCGGTTCGCTTGCCACGACCTTAAAATTGGAGTGGATCCAACTCGGCTGGTTCACCACCGCGCCCCGCGAATCGCGTAGAGGGCGGCCACCGCGTTGGCCCCAAGCCCCAGCCCCACTGCCGGCCACAGGCGATGCACCGCGTTGCCGGTCATCAACCAGGAATTGAGAAGCAACCAGTTGACCAGCGGCTGATAATCGACCGGCTGTTTGATCGGTTGCTTGTTGATCAGCCACGGAATGCTGAACGCGAGGATGCTCAGCGCGGTAACGAACCAGCCCAGAAAATTCACCCGCGGCGCTGTGTACCAGGCGGGGACGGACTTCGCCGTGGTCCAAATCCAATAGCTCTTCACGTGCACCGCGAACGGTTCCATCGAGAGATCGAGGATCACCGCGAGCAGGCAGGTGAAACCGATCACCCAGAAGCCGTAATAGTTGGTCTTGCGCCAGGGCCGCATGATGAGCCGCGCGATGCCGCGGCCATTGACGATGACCACGATCCAAACCAGCGGCAACGGCCACGGCAGCACGTTGAAACTCTTCTGTTGTCCAAAGGCAGCCGAGGAGGGCAACAGATCGAGCAGGTCGCGCCCCAGCAGGTCCGAATAGACGCACGGTCCGAAGGGAATTCCGGTGACGCTGCCCACGGAGATGATGATGCCGGAAATCGTCGCGACCAGCAGCGCGGTGGTCGCGACATTTTGCAGCGGCAAGCGCCGTCCCAGCGTTAATAAGGTTGTCAGAACGGCCAGCGAAAGAAAAATCCCTTCCACCCATCGCCCGCCCAGAGACTGATCGATTCCCAGGCCGAGCAGGACCACGTTCACTGCCCAGCACGCTAGAAACAGGATGAACACCGGCTTATGCCATGGCGCCAAGGCCCGGGAAGGGCCGGGCGCCGCCGCCGGTGGCGCTGGCTCAACGGACCCAACTTTCGGAGCGCCAGTTGTGAACGACTCGGGCACGGCGCAACCCTACCGGCTGAACCCAAAAGCGGAAGCGGGAACTTTCCGTGATTGAAATTCCGCGCGGCTCTTGCGCCGGGCTACTCCCTCGGCGCCGTGTTGCGCACTGGAAGGCGCAAGGGCCGGTCGAATTAATCTTTTCCCAAAATTCTGCTTGCATTCAGAATCGGGCTTTGCTAAGAAGTGCGACCGAAATTCAGCCGGCTTGATCGCGTCTCCCCTGGCTGCGCGCTTTGAAGCCGGCTTTGCCATGAAACGCTTGACACAGAATGGAGTCTGCAATGAGGAGCAAAAAGTGTAACTTCAAACCGAATCGAACCCCGTCCGGGTTCTTCATTGCCCTTGCCCTCGCCAGCGGTCTGCTGGCGGATGGCGCTCGCGCCGATGTGGAAGTCGCCCGACGCTGGGCCGGGACGGCCCCAGTGATCGACGGGACGGTGTCGCCCGGCGAGTGGACGTTCGGCACTGCCACGACAATCTCCTATCTAGGCGTCAATTACGCCCAGATGCGGACGATGAACGACGCGTCCTACTTGTACCTCCTGCTGGACGTCTATTTCGATACTGTTGAGGACGCTTGGAATACCAACACTTTCACCGGCGATTTCTTTGCCCTCTATGTTGACAAGGACCTGAACTATGCCGTGACTCCAAACGTGGATTTCTTTTACGCGGTCTGCAACGACGGCCGGCCCTTTGTCAAGGCGATCCGCTTGAGCCAAGGTTCCTCGACCGGATGTCAAGCGGTGGATCCCAATTCACTCGCGGCCAAAAGCTTCGGGCCTTCCTTCAACTCGGCTACCCACCACCGCTTTTGGGAGTTCCGGCTTAGCCTGAACGAGCTGGGCGTGGACACGAGCATGTGGACCACCTCCGCCGGCATCATCCCGAAAGTCCGAATCAACGTCTCGATCAATTCCGTCAACCCGTCCTTCTACATCGCGCAGCCGGACCCGAACACGTCGCCCGACAACTCGTTCATGTACCAGATTGACCTGGCGACCTCACCCTCTTTCCCGCCGGGGACAACGGGGCCGATATTTGCCGGCGTCGGGCTGGTGCCGGCCACCTACATCGACAGTTCCGGTTACGCCAACATCAACATTTCCGGCTATTATTACGCGACGAACGCGCCATTCGGCGGCAGCCTGAATGTGTTCGGCCATTGGAACACGCTTCGGTTTGCGTATGGCGCGGTGAAATACCGGGTGCTCTATTCGAAAGATGGCGGGCCTTACACGCGGCTGCGCCAGACCTGGACCAACTTTAAATTCAACGGCACGACCTGGGTGCCCAACGCCATTGGCCCGGATATCAACGATGCCTACAGCATTCCGCCGCCGTGGGAGATCTGGTACCTGCCGAATCTGCTGATCAGTTGGCAGACCGGCCTGTTCGGAGACGGCACCTATAATTTGAAGCTCGAGCTGATCAATTCCGGCGGATTCGTTCTCGCCAGCCCGCCCGGCAACAGCTTGACGCTCTTTGTCGATAACACGCCGCCGTCGGTGACCATCAACAACGCCTTTTACAATGGCGCGACGATTTGCGAGTGCGGGATCGTAACGCAGGGCGACTGCGTGACGATCTTCCCCGTCCTCGCTTTCCACGGCTTTACCTTCGACCTCACGGTGAGCGATCCCAACGGCGCCTTGAGCAGCTACGCCCTGGGTTACACTTACGGAAACAATGTGTCGGGCGGCATCGCTTCGGACGCCTATGTCCCCGGCCACCTCAATCAGGACGGTCCGGAACGCTGGAATGGAGTCAACAACAACGTCGTGCCGTTCCCGCCTTTCTGCGCGCCGAAATCGTGCGCCTACACTTTTATCCTGTCGGCCCAGAGCCGCGTCCAAAATGGCTATGGCCTGGTCTTTCCCTATGTCGATTACAAGAAGAGTCTGACGATTCTGGTGGGCACGGGCGCGGGGTCGATCAGTTGTCCTTGACCCGCAGCGTTGGCTTTTGAACGAAACTGGCGGGTCGCCACCGCGCGTTACGACAAGCACCGTTCGTTTGACGCGAGCGTGGATGCGCCGGCCTTCCGAAACACCGATCTGGAACCGACTGAAGAGCTATGAAGGCAAAGACGATACTTTGGTCCGCGCTGGTTTTGCTGGTTGTCTTGAGTGCGCTGGGCTTGTGGCAGGCGCGCCGCGGCGGAACCGAACGGATGAAAACCCGCGCAACGCCGCCAAGCAGCGGCCTGGCTTCCCGCAACGCGGCCAAGACCGATTCCGCCGACGCAATCCACATCTACCAACATCCCGAAGAAGCACCGTCGTGGTCTATTGCTTACGGGAACGAATTCTGGCGGCGACGAGACGCTAAACCAGATCCGATTCCCGCTCAACCGCACCCTTCAATCGACTTGAGCGACGTGATTGAACGGGTTTCACACGCGCTTACTGCCGACCGTCCAGGAACGCTGCCGACCGTTCAGGCCAGGACTTATGCCGCCACCGTTGATGGAGCCGGGCTGCGGTTCGCGCCTTATCACCCGCCCGGATCCGGGGCCGGGGCTTCGGCGGGCGCATCGTCCGCAGTCCGAAACACCGGCTCCGAATCGAAGGGCAAGGAGCAGCGGCTCTCGGCCTTGGCGACCAGGACGCCGGAAACTCCCGAAGAGGAGGATTTGCTCATGACCGGTTTGTCCGCCTTGGCTGCGGAAGAAGCCGAAGCGCAGGCGATCGAGAAGAAATCCGCGGATAGTCAGCGCGACGGAGCGCACCGACCCGATTCTGGGTGGCGGCCACAACGGGAGCCGGAGACAGAGGCGGCGTTTCAGACCGTATCGGTTCGGCAAGAGAACCACGAGCTGTACGCGGCGTCTGCGTCGTCCCTCAAATGGGCGGTGCTCGGAAATACCGCCCAGGCTTTGCTCGATCCGGCCAGCGGGCTGGTCGAGCATTTCGAGTGCGGCGGCCAGGGCGTGGCCGTGACATGGGTATTGCCCCGTCCGTTGGCGGACCAAGGACCGCTCGTGGTTGAAGCGCGGTTGACCGGCTTGGCGTATGCCGGCCAGACGCCGGCTGGCCATCACTTCGCAGACCGGACAGGCACCGCCCGGTTGCGCGTGGGCAACGTGACGGTCATCGATGCAGCCGGAGCAACGTGGCAGGTAGGGATGCAGGTCCGCGACGACTCTCTCCGCATCACGGTGCCGTCAGTGATTTTGGCCCAAGCCAGTTATCCGCTAGCGATCGACCCTCTGGTCGCTCCGGAGTTCGGAATGGACACCCCGATCGTCGTGCCCGCCCCGGCGGCCCAGCAAAACCCGGCTGTCGCCGCTAATGCGGGGAACTTTTTTGTGGCTTGGGAGGACCAGCGCAGCGCCGGCGCGGCCGGCGCCGGTATTTTTGGGACTCGGGTCACTGGCACTGGGATCATCTCCGATCCGAACGGGATTGCGATCAGCCCGGCGGGCGCCGCGACCCCAGCCGTGGCGGCCAATGGCACGGGATTTCTGGTGGTGTGGGCGGACGGGCGCAATGCCGCCACCAAGGGGATCGATATCTTTGGCGCGCGCGTCAACAGTGCCGGGCGGGTGGTCGATGCAGGCGGCCTGCCGATTTGCACCGCCGCCGGCGACCAACTGTCGCCCGCCGCGACCGCCGACGGCAGCGACTCCTTTGTCGTCTGGCAGGATGGGCGCAATGTCGACACGGCCCCGGACATTTACGGCGCGCGGGTGACCAGCGGCGGCGTGGTTTCCGACCCCAACGGCATTCCGATTAGCGCGACCTTGGGCGTGCAAGCGACCCCGGCCGTCGCTTTCAACGGGACGAACTTCCTGGTCGTGTGGGCCGACCAACGCGGCATAGGAGATTTCGACACCTACGGCGCCCGCGTCAGCAAGACTGGCCAGGTGCTCGAGACGGCTGGCATCCCGATCAGCACGGTCGCGGGCGGGGAGTTTTTCCCGAAGGTGGCCGCCAAAGGCACGAACTTCCTGGTCGTGTGGGAGGAGCATCGCAATGCTGACACCGGCTTCGTTGATATTTACGCCGCGCGCGTCAGCGGCGCGGGAATGGTGCTGGACCGCGGCGGTTTTCCGGTGGGCAGCGGATCGGGAGACCGGTTTACTCCCACTGTGGCGGCTGGCCTGACCGACTACCTCGTAGTATGGCAGGACTCGCGCAATTTGGGCACGAGTGGCCAGGACATTTACGGGGCGCGAGTGACCACCGGTGGAGTGGTGTCGGATGCCTCCGGAATACCCATCAGCACGGCCGCGAACGACGAGTCCACGCCGGTCCTCTCCTTCAACGGCTCCCAGTATCTAGTCGCCTGGTCCGACCAAAGGAATTTCGACACGACCGACTTCGATGTCTATGGCGCGTTCGTCACCGCGGCCGGTAAAGTTGCCACGGCCGCCGGCTTCGCCATTAGCACCGGTTCGTCCGATGAACAGCGTCCCGCCGTGGCGGCAAATGGGAGCAGCTATCTCGTCGTTTGGCAGGATTATCGCAATAGCGCGACCAGCGGGGCGGACCTTTACGGCGTGCGCGTCAGCGCGGCCGGTGCCGTCCTTGACCCCAGCGCGATTCCGATCAGCACGGCAGCAGCGGATCAGGTGATGCCGGCCGTGGCGGCCAGGCGGGGCGATTATCTCGTCGTGTGGGAGGATTACCGGAATGCCGGCACGACCGGCGCGGACATCTATGGAACACTCGTCACCACCGCCGGAGTTGTCTTGAATCCCGGCGGCATCGGCATCGGCGTTGCGAACGCCGATCAACTCGCTCCGGCCGTGGCTGGCGCCGGAACCAATTATCTGGTGGTCTGGCATGACGGCCGCAACCTGGCTAGCAGCGGCCTCGACATCTACGGATCGCGCGTTAGCAGTTCGGCAGCCGTGCAGGATTCCAGCGGTCTTGCGCTCTGCACGGTCCCAGGCGCGCAGTACGGCGCGGCCGTTGCCTTCAACGGGACCAATTTCCTCGTCGTGTGGTCGGACGAACGCAATCTCGGCGTCACCGGCGTGGACGTTTACGGAAGGCGCGTGACGCCGGCCGGCGCGCTGCTTGACTCTCCAAACATCGCCATCACGCAGGCGGCGGGTGACGACCTGTTTGCCTCGATTTCCTCGGCCGGCGGGGCGTTCCTCGTGGCGTGGGACAGCGGGCGCAACGCAGGCACGACCGAGAACGATATTTACGGCGCGAGAGTGACCGGCGCCGGGGTGGTTTCAGATCCTGGCGGGATTCCCATCGGCGTCGCGGCTGATTTCCAATCCACGCCCGCCGTGGCCGCCAGCGGCACCAATTACCTCGTCGTGTGGCAGGATGCACGCAATGCCGGCGCGAGCGGCGTGGACATTTATGGGGCGCGGGTGGGCACCGACGGGAGCGTCCTGGACACGAGCGGGCTGGCGATCAACCTGGGACCCTCCGACCAGCAGTACCCGAAGCTGGCTTCTGGCAGTCCTCGCGTATTCCTCGTTGCGTGCCAGAGCCTCGAGGGTGGTTCGCGACGCTCGGTCGGCAATTTCGTTTACCTCGATGACTTTCCGGTGATTACTCACATCGGCGTGTCGGGCAGCACCGCTACATTGACCTGGCTTTCCCTTTCGAACCGGACCTATCGCGTCGAATTCAAACCCAAGCTGACCGCCCCGGTCTGGAGCAACCTCACGCCCGACATCATCGCAACCGGTCCGGCGGCGACGCAAGTGGACAACACCCTCGGCGCCGCGCTCATGCGTTTCTATCGCGTGGTGCTGTTGCCGTAGGCCGGCCGCTCCCGGCGCAGGCCAATTGTTGCGGAAACTCCCGCGCGGGAGGAACTCCAGGCAGCGATGGAATCTGCTCTCCCGCAGCGCGATGCCGAGCGCTTCGACGCGTTTGAATTCCAGTTCCGAGTGGAGTGAAGCGACCGATAAAACGGGCTGGAGCGCCCGCCAACATCGTGAGCGGATGACACGAGAGGAACTCACCGATTGAGGCTTGACGCGAGGTTTCGCGTCGATTGTATTAACCCATGCACTCAAGCGAGACTGCTCGAGGACCCGTTTCAATCCTCAACCTCGCGCGGAGCGTGTTGTATTTTTGCCTGTGGGCCGGCGCGGGCGCAACCGAACTCCGGGCCGGAGCGCTGGAGGATTACGTCCAACAGCCCGACACTAACTTTGCGTGGGTGAGGATCGACGAAAAACAGGCCGAGGGATTCACCGTCGCTCATTTGCAGGTGACCTCGCAGCTCTGGCGGACCAACCTCTGGACCCACCACCTTCAGATCGTGCGGCCCGAAAAGGTGCGCAACTCCGGCATCGCTTTCCTTTACATCACCGGCGACGGCAGGGGAACCAGCAGCCTGCCCATGTTGCAGACCCTGGCCGGACGCGCCGGCGCCATCGCGGCGGTGGTCACCCGTGTCCCGAACCAGCCGCTCTATGATGGGCGCAAAGAGGACGCCTTGATCGCCTACACGTTCGATCAGTTTCTGAAAACCGGAAATCAAACCTGGCCGCTCCTTTTCCCGATGACCAAGAGCGCGGTCCGCGCCATGGACGCTGTGCAGGCTTACGCGCGCCAAGGGTGGCGCCAAAAGGTCGATCAGTTCGTGGTCGGGGGCGCCTCGAAGCGCGGTTGGACCACCTGGCTCACCGGGGCGGTTGACCCGCGCGTCAAAGCCATCGCCCCGATGGTGATCGACATGCTCAACATGAGAGTGCAAGCAGCGTGGGCCGAAAAAGTCTATGGCAAACAGAGCGAGCAAATCCACGATTACACCGACCTGGACCTGATCGCGAAAATGGACGACCCGCGCATGGTCACCCTGCGGAGCTGGGTCGATCCTTATTCCTACCGGCAGCGCTACACCCTCCCCAAGCTGCTGCTGCTCGGCACCAACGATCCTTACTGGACGGTGGATTCGCTGCGACATTATTGGAGTGATCTGCCCGAACCCAAGTTAATCTTCCAGACGCCCAACGCCGGCCATGACCTGGGCGGCGGCAAGGAAGCGACCCAGACCCTCGCCGCCTACTTCGAAATGATCGCGGACCACAAAAAGCTGCCCAAGATGAATTGGCAGTTGCAGAAGGACGGCCGGGCGGAAGTGTCAGTCTTCGTCAATCAACCGGCCAAGAGCATCCGTTTGTGGACCGCTGATTCCGAGGACCGCGACTTTCGCAACGACACTTGGGCCAGCCGCGAACTGGCCATCAAACGCGGGAGCAGCAAGGCCTCCACCGTGGTCGAGACACCGGCGAAGGGTTACCGCGCCTACCTGGCAGAAGTGGTTCTCACCGCTCCCGACGGCCACGAATACAAACTCTCCACTGAGGCTCGGGTGACACCCGATAACATCAAATAGGAAGCCGCCTCGGAAAGGGGATCAAATATGGACCTCGGGGCTCGATTTGGCGTCACCGGATTGCCGCCTTAAAAACGTCGTGCCCGACGGGTAGCCCCGCCGTTCATCGACAACGGCCTCCAGGCTCTCACGCTGTGTGAGCGAGAGCAGGACCTCGGTATTTGTCCCGGTTTTGGGCACCTGCAGTACAGGTTCGGGCGTTTGCGCCTTATCCCCCGCCAGCCAGCGGAGAAGCTGCCCCCATAATGTTGGCTTTTTCGGCTCTTTCAATTTGATTTCCATGACACAATCCTCATTCTCACTATTCATTGCAATCAATAGCTGGGAGCGTGCCAATGAGAGCAAGACCGGCAGCGGTTTGAACCTTCCTTTGTTCGTGCTTCAGGGCCATGCCGGAAGCCCTACTTCAGTTCCGTGAACGGGACCGGGCGCAGCCGCCGCTTTTGATACCACCAGATCGCCAACAGATCATACACGCCACGGCCGAGCCGGTTCCAGACACCGTACTTGGAGACTCCAGCCGCGCGCGGCCGATGGTTCACGGGAATCTCCAGTGTCCGGGAGCCATTCCCATGCACCAGAATCGGCAGGAAACGGTGCAGGCCATCGAAGGCGAAAACCCCGTCCAGGGCGGACCGCCTGAAGACGCGCATGGCGCAGCCGCTATCCCGGAAGTCAACTTTCAAGATGCATCTCCGCGCCCAGCGCGCGACGGTCGAGGAGGCGCGGCGCACGAAATTATCCTGGCGTGCGCGGCGCATGCCGCTCACAAAATCGGCCTTCTCCAATCCCGCGAGCAGCCGGGGCAAATCCGCCGGATCATTCTGCCGGTCCCCATCGAGCGTGGCGATTACCGGGCCGCGGGTGGCCTGGATGCCGGTCCAGATCGCCGCGCTTTGCCCTCCCTGGCGCGCATGTCTTAGGCCGCGGACCCGCCCGTCGAGACGATGAGCTTCCACGATTTTTTGCCAAGTCGAGTCCGTGCTGGCGTCATCCACGAACACTAGTTCGTAGTTGGTGGGAGGCAAACTCAGTACTCCTCCCACTTCGCGCGCCAGCGGCAGGATGTTATCCGCCTCGTTATAGACCGGCACGATAATCGAAAGCTCGGCAGCCACGAAGCGAGCGTAAGCGGGCGGCGTTTCGGGTTTAAAGTTCAAAGTGAATGGTGTTCCGGTGATCTTCCTCCCTCCATTGGTTCGGTGCGCGCCAACCGACCGGCGCCCGCGCATCACGCAACAAGTGAAGATTGCGGGCGCCGTTCTGGTCCGATAACGTCCGCGCATGAATTTGCGCGCCGAATTCCCCGCCCTCCGTCTGCGGCGGCTGCGCCAGTCGCCGGCGCTACGGCGACTCGTGGCCGAGACGCGGCTGAGCGCGGAGCAACTGGTGCTGCCGCTCTTCGCGCGGCCGGGCCGTAAACTGCGCCGCCCGGTAGGCGCGATGCCCGGCGTGTCGCAGTTTTCCCCCGATGAAATCGTGAAGGAGGCGGAACGCGCGCATCGAGCCGGCGTGCCGGCGGTGCTGCTGTTCGGCATCCCGGAAACCAAAGATGACAAAGCCGGCCAGGCTTACGCGCGCAACGGCATCGTGCAGCAAACGGTGCGGCGGCTGAAGAAGGAGCTGCCCGACCTGCTGCTGATCACCGATGTCTGCCTCTGCGAATACATGGAACACGGCCATTGTGGCATCGTGCAACGAGACTCAAAGGGAGCGCGGGTGCTCAATGATCCCACGCTGGAGCTTCTGGCGGCCACCGCCGCCAGCCACGCCGACGCGGGAGCGGACATCGTGGCGCCGAGCGACATGATGGACGGGCGTGTGCGGGCGATCCGCGCGCGCCTCGACCGCGAAGGGTTTGCCGATACTCCGATTCTCTCTTACGCGGCCAAATTTGCCTCGGCCTTCTACGGACCGTTTCGGGAAGCGGCGGAATCCGCGCCGCGCTTTGGCGATCGGCGCGGCTACCAAATGGAACCGGCGAACGCGAACGAGGCCATGCGCGAAGTGGCCCTGGACATCCAGGAAGGCGCCGACATCGTGCTGGTCAAGCCGGCCTTGGCTTACCTCGACATCATTAGCCGTGTGAAAAGGGAATTTGGCTATCCGACGGCCGCTTATGCCGTCAGCGGGGAGTATGCGATGATCAAGGCGGCCAGCGCGCAGGGGTGGGGCGATGAAAAGGCGCTGATGCTCGAAAGTTTGCTCGCGATGCGGCGGGCGGGGGCGGACATTATCATCACCTACGCGGCGGTGGAAGTGGCGTCGTGGCTCGAGCGAGGCTGAGGATCGAGGAGTCCCACGCGCCCGCCGAGAAAAAGCTCCGCCGCCTCAACGGGGCTTGTTGAGGATCCAGACCAGCGCGCCCACCAACAACAGTGAGGTGACTATCACCGCCACGATAAACCAAGTGGTGGCCCGGTTGCTCTTTTTGGAGAAGGCCTTCGTGGTGTCGAACCCCACGGGACGGCTCCCTTCCAGTTCATCGACCTTCACCCCTTGTGGAATCACCCGGGTCTGATCGAGCGGCTTTTTGGTCATCGCCGGCGGACTATCGCCGGTTTCCAGCCGCATCTCCACCGTCCCCAGGCGCAGGATCTGTCCCGGCTTCAAAACGGCTTCGGTGATTTTCTCCCCGTTAATATAGGTGCCGTTGGTGGAATTGAGGTCCCGGACGACGACCTCGTTCCCGCGCAAAAGAATCTCCGCATGGTGGCTTGACACCGAGGTCTCGGGAATCTCAAAAGTATTGTCCGCCACGCGACCGACCGTCGTCTTCTCGACCTTCAGGTCATAGGTGCGCCCGGTCAAACCTTCGCTCAGCAGAACGAGTCTCGCCATGGGCTTGTTAGGTAAGCGGGATTATGTGGGGCGACGGGTTCAAGTCAAACGGTTTTCTTTCGTTCGGCCGCGCGAGTCCCGCCGACCACCACTTCGTTCCGCCGCCGACCCGACTCATTGGTCCTCGATCATCCGGCGGAATTGGGCGAACAGCGGCTGGGAATCGTGCGGCCCGGGCGACGCCTCGGGATGATACTGCACACAATAGATCGGCTTGGTCCGATGCCGCAGCCCTTCAACGGTCTGGTCGTTGAGATTGATGCGATTTACGCGCACCTCGCCCGGCAGCGAGTCCGCATCGACGGCGAAACCGTGGTTCTGCGCGGTGATCTCCACGCGGCCAGTCTCGAGATCCTTCACTGGCTGGTTGCCGCCCCGGTGGCCGAACTTAAGCTTGAACGTCTTCCCGCCCAACGCCAAGCCAAGGATTTGATGGCCCAGGCAAATCCCGAAAATCGGAATCCCCGCTTGGATCAGGTCGCGGACGGCTTGAACCGCGTAACCGAGCGGGGCGGGATCACCGGGCCCATTCGAGAGAAAAACTCCCGACGGCTTGTAGCTCAAGGCTTCCGCTGCGGGTGTGGCGGCGGGAACCACTTGCACGCGGAACCCCTGCTGGCGCAGGCGGCGGAGAATGTTGTACTTCATTCCGAAATCGTAGGCCACGATCGGGAGGTCGGCCGGCGGCAGCGGTTCCCGCACCTGGCGCGCGCCCGCTGTGGCATTGCCGCCGGTCAGCTTGAACGTGGCGCTCTGCTCATCCTTCGGGTCCCACTGAAATGGTTCCGGGTGCGTAACTTCTTTGACGTAGTCCACGCCCACCAGCCCCGGCCAGCTCCGGGCACGCGCAACGGCCGCGGCGTCCGAAATCTTTTCCGTCGTTATAAAACCTTTAAGCGCCCCGCGTTCGCGAAGTTTCTTGGTCAGGACGCGGGTATCGATTTGTTGGATTCCAGGGATGCCATTCTGTTCGAGATATCGGGCCAGGGTGGAGTCGGCGCGCCAGTTGCTGACCGCGGGCGAGAGTTCGCGGATTACGAAGCCGGCCACGTGCGGCCGCCAGGACTCCACGTCTTGATCGTTTACCCCGTAATTGCCGATGAGCGGATAAGTCATCGCCACGATCTGGCCTTTGTAGGAGGGATCGGTCAGAATCTCCTGGTAGCCGGTCATGGAGGTGTTGAAGCACACTTCGCCGCAGGCCGAGGCCGGCGCGCCGAACCCCGCGCCGTGAAACACCGTGCCGTCTTCAAGCGCCAAAATTGCTTTCATGACTGAACAAACGCGGGGATGGTACGTGGGCCGGGGCCACAAGCAAGCGCGTACAAAAAAAGCGCGGCTGCCGCCAGCCGCGCCGCCCGCTCCGAGGAGAATCGGACCCCGTTACTTCGCCTTCAACTTCTTCAAGTTCGCGACGAATTCCCTGGCGTTGGAGCCGTCGTAGCCCGACTCCTTGCTTATCTTCTTGCCACTGGCGTCGAGCACGATGATCGTGGGGTAAGAGTCCACCGCAAATTTTTTGGCCAGTTCCTCGTTGGCAGTCCGGAGCGCCTCGCTTTGCGGCTTGCTGCGGGGAAAATCGACGACCAGCAGCACCAGGTTCTCTTTGGCGTAGTTCAAAAACTCGGAGGAGCTTAGCACGTTCTTGTGCAACGCCTTGCACGGCGGACACCAGTCCGAACCGGTGAAATCCATGAACACCATTTTCTTTTCCGTTTTGGCCTGCGCTTGCGCTTTGGCCAGGTCGATCAGCCACTCGCCTTCGGCCGCCGCCAGGCGCAAGGCGATGAAACTCAACAATAACGCGCGAACAATTGTTTTCATGATCGGTCTTCGATGGTTCAGGTCGTCCGTTCGCTCAGTTGGACTCCCGGCGCGAGATTTCATTCACGCCAGACCACTTTTCCCGCCACGATGGTCGCCACCGCCTTGCCCTTCAAGGCCCAGCCGTGAAAGGGCGTGTTTCTCGATTTGCTGGCGGCTGGCTCGCGACCCAGCACCCAGTCGCACTCCGGGTCGATCACCGTTACATCCCCGTCCGATCCCACCTTCAAGGTTCCTTTGGCCAAACGCAGCAGCCGCGCCGGGCCTACGGTGAATTTGGCAATCAAGTCCGCGAGCGACATCAGGCGGGAATGATAAAGTTGCATCAGCGCCAGGGCCAGTTCGGATTCCAGCCCTGTGATTCCGAAGGGGGCGTAATCGAATTCCACTTCCTTCTCATAATCACAATGCGGCGCATGGTCGCTGCAAATGACTTCCAACGTCCCGTCCGCAACCCCGGCCAGGATCGCGGCGCGGTCGCGGGCGGAGCGCAGTGGCGGGTTCATTTTGAAGTTGGTGTCGTAGTTGGGCCAGGCCGGCAAAGCGCCCTTTGCCGCCGCAAACCCCGAAATCCCCTGGCCGTCCTGCCGCCAAAATTTTTCGCTCCCCGCGATGGCGGCGTCCGTTAGGGTGAAATGATGCGGACAAGCTTCGCCGGAAACCGGCGCGCCGCGCCGCCTCGCGACGCGCAAGAGTTCCACGCTGCCCGCAGTGCTAAGATGCTGGCAGTGCACGTGCGCGCCAGTCAGTTCGGCCAGCATGATATTCCGCGCCACCATCATCTCCTCGCCCGCGGCGGGCCAACCGCGCAGACCGAGGGTCGCGCTCCAATACCCTTCGTGCATCACCCCATCGCTGACCAGCGCGTAATCCTGACAATGGTCCATCACCGGCAGGTCGAACATTTTCGCGTATTCGAGAGCGCGGCGCATCAGCTCGTTGTTCTGAACACAATGACCGTCGTCCGTGATCGCCACCACGCCCGCTTGTTTCAACGACCCGATCGGCGCCAATTCTTCCCCGGCGATGCTTTTGGTGATTGCACCCGCCACAAAGACATTGACGACGCCGTCGCGGCCCGCCTTGTCATGAATCAGGGCCACCGTTCCCGCGTTGTCCACGGCCGGCGAAGTGTTGGGCATGCAAACGATGGAAGTGAAACCGCCTCGCGCCGCCGCGCCGGTGCCGGTCGCCATGGTCTCCTTGGCTGTCTGCCCCGGCTCGCGCAGATGGACGTGCAAATCAATCAAGCCGGGGCAGACGACCCGGTCGCGAACGTCAAGCCGCTCGACTCCCGACTGTGCTCCCGTCGCCGCTTCGTGGCCGAATGCGGCGATTTTCCCGTCGCGGATCAACACATCTCCGACCTCATCCAAGCCCTGGGATGGATCAATGACGCGGCCGCCGGTAAGAAGCACGGAACTCACGTGGCGCAAAGAATACCTGGAAGGGATTAGAACTGGCAAGAGCGGGCGGGAAAGCGGGAGCCAGGTCCGCCTTGCCCGGATTCTGAAGAGCCGCAGCCAGAGTCACTCGAAGTTCCCGCCGGCGCCCTGCGGCTGGCCGACGGCCCTGCCTAATGGTTCAACGCAAATCCTGAAGACCTGAGGAACGCGAATTGACACGGCGGTCGCCCTCGCTACTATCCGCCGCCGTTGCGGGCGTAGCTCAATGGCAGAGTTCCAGTCTTCCAAACTGGCCACGCGGGTTCGATTCCCGCCGCCCGCTCCAGATTTTGAGATGACTCGGGAGTGGGGCCTGTTAAAGGGCAAGCGGAGTGGTGCTGTGCGCCTAATCTCCTGCCGGATGGCACGGAGGTTTTTTTACATTTGCTGCGGATGGTTGCTCGGCCTGTCCGGCAGTTTCGCGGACAACGGGTGGGAAGGCCAGATTCTGTCGCTGACCTGGGAGAACGACGCCATTGTCAATAGGGACAAACATTACACTCAAGGGGCCAAGATCGCTTACCTCTCGAGCGACGATTCGCTGCCGAACTGGGCCGATCACCTCTCCCGTCACCTCCCGGCCCTCGGCCTGAGCACCCAGGCGCAAAAATTTGGCCTCGCCGTCGGACAGGAGATTTATACGCCGGGAAACCTCCAGGCCGCCAACCTGATTACCAACGATCGGCCTTACGCCGGCTGGCTCTACGCCAGCGTTGCCCTGCAACGGCGCGGCTTGAGTCCTGCGGCCCTGCCGGTCACGGAGACTTTCCGCCTGGATCTGGGCGTGATCGGCCCGGAATCTTTGGCTGAAGCCACGCAAAAACAGTGGCATGGCGTGCCTCCCAAAGGTTGGGTCAACCAACTCAAAACCGAACCCGGTCTCGCCCTGCGGTACCAGCGCGATTATTTGTTCTCGGCGAAATGGAAAAATGGATGGGGCTACGATATCATTCCCGGATTCGGCGGCAGCGCGGGCAATGTGGCGACCTCGTTGAACCTCGACTCCGAGATTCGCGCCGGCTACGGGGTTCCGAACGAGTTCGAAGTCCCGCTTCAACCCACGCCAACGAAGTTCGGCGCCTACCTGTTCACGGGCGTCGAAGGGCGGTATGTGGCGCGCAACCTTTTCCTCGATGGCAACAGCTTCCGGGCCGGCCCCCATGTGGACAAGAAACCGTGGGTTGGCGACTGGCGGACAGGGGTCACCATGGTGATAAAGAATGTCGAGCTAACCGCCGCGGTCACCTACCGGAGCAAGGAGTTCAACGGCCAGCACAGCGGCGATTCCTTCGGAACGGCCACGCTGACGATCAAGTTTTAATCCGGGTAATCGCCAATGAAGTTCCGAAGCTCAGAAGCCGACTGTGTTGGTGCGCCAGGAATCGGTCACGGCCCATAGATTGATCGGGCTGAGCGATCGGCCGTACTTGAGGTAACCGGCGTGGCCATCGGCGAATGCGTAATCGGAACCGCCGGCGCTCTTCGGCCCCATGTGCCGGGCCTGTTCCAGTTCGAACAAATCGTTTGCAGGGACCTCCAAAAAGTCCATGTAGTAATGAGCCGATATGGTTTCTTTTTCGCCAAACAAAATCGTGTCGCTCGGGTACGGGACCGCGCTTTCCGGCATCGACATGCCGACAATTTTAGACATGTCGAAATTGGCTCCTAGTTGCTTCTGGAAATAATCGTTCCAGCCGTTAATGAAGAAACTGCGTGGCGCCGAGTCCGCCGGCCAGTTGACCGGGTCGTTGACGCCCGTCATCGGGTTGGGCCCGTCGCTTGGGCAAAGCAAGACCCGCAGATTTTTGTAGCCGTCGCGCAACTGCGTCGGCCAAGCCCCGGGTAACTGCCGCACCGGAAATTTGCCCTGATTGTCATCGACATACATGATCACCGACATGCCGAGTTGGCGCAGGTTGTTGATACAGGCAATGCGGCGCCCGCTTTCCTTGGCTTTGCTCAACGCGGGCAGGAGCATCCCGGCAAGAATGGCGATGATCGCGATCACCACCAGCAATTCGATCAGCGTAAAACCCAGGCGCGACCTGGGCGTCCCGCAATTGGGAGTTTTTTTGACCATAATGTTCCTTCCAGACTCTTTATCGACTGAGCCGCATTTGGCTTAACGCACAACTTCAAACAATTCGCAACGATGTGCGACCTCGGCGAAACATTCTCGCGCGCGGCTCGAATAACTTTCTTCTCCCAGCGTCAACTTGATTGCTGGTATGACAAAAAATGGCATTGCCTTGTCAGTCCTGGCCGTGATATTGGCCGCGGCCTACGTGCGCTATTTTACCGACTGGTTCACCACCCCGACTATTCAGATCATTCCCCAGATCCGGCCGGGTCGGGCTTCGGCCATTCCGGGCAATCCCGGGGCGGAGCCGGTTTGTCCGGTTTCGTTCGCGTTCGATGGAAAATACAAACTGACGACCGTCAAAGTGGTCGCCGCCAGTGATCTGGCCACGAATAAATTTCCAACGCCGCTTTGGCACCTGACTTCCGATTCCAATTCCGCGCCGACCAAGGCCATCGTTTACGGCTTTCCGATCAAGGGAATGAAGCCGGCGGTGGAGCGCTCGCATCCCGAGCCGCTGGACCCGAGCGTTTCGTACGTCTTGCTGGTTGAAGCCGAATCGGGCAAGATTCGAGGGCAGACCAATTTTCATACGGCGGTGGCCGTCCAGCCCAATTGACGGGCACCGCTGCGCCGGGAGACGCACAGTTTATGCGCCGCTCGCCGCGTCGTCTGTCGGGCCGACTGCGGCAACTTCGCGCACCGGCTTAAGCCGTCGCTTCACGATTTGCCGGGCGCGTGAGTCTGACTCGCGCCACCCGCATTCCCTCCATTTCCTCCACGCGCAACTCGGTTCCGTTGAGCGTGAGCGCGTCGCCCACTTTCGCAAACCCGCCCAATCGGTGCGTGATCCAGCCACTGGTGGTGGTGATGCCTTCTTCCTGCAAAGCCTCGCCCACCAGATCCCCCAGATCGCGCAGGGGCAAACTGCCGAGCACATCCCAGGTTCGCTCGCCGGTCTGGACCAAAAGCGGCTTTTCCTGATCGAACTCGTCCTGAATCTGCCCGACGAGCTCCTCCAGAATGTTCTCCAGCGTCGCCATGCCGACCGTGCCCCCATATTCATCGACGACGATCGCAAAATGCAGTTTTCGCTCGAGGAACAATTGCAGCAATTTCTCCAGCCGCGCGGTCTCCGGCACGTAGATGATTTTGCGGGCCACCGGAATAAAATCCGCGCCATGCTTGGCGCGAAATCGCATCGCGAATAAATCTTTCAAGTGGACCACGCCGATCGTCTTGTCTGGGTCGCCTTCGGCGCACAACGGGAAGCGCGAAAAACGGGTCCGCTCCGCAATATCGAGGCATTCGGCGAGGCTGGCGCCCGTGTCCAGCACGACCATCTCGTGCCGCGGCCGCATCACGTCACGCACGATCCGCCGGCGCAGGTCGAGCGCGTTCAATACAATGTCCCGGCCCAGGACTGTGCCCCCGGCGCGCGTCGGCGTGTTCGCCAGCAACAGGCGCAGTTCTTCCTCGGAATGGGTCAGCTCCGCTTCGCTGGCCGCCGCGATGCCCAACTGGCTCAGCAGCCATTGCGCCGCATGGTTGAGCAACCAGATGAAGGGGTACGAGACGCGGTAAAACCATTCGAGCGGCGGCGCGGTCCAAAGCGCCACCGCCAGGGTCTTGCGAATGGCCAGCGCCTTCGGCCCCAGTTCGCCAACGACGACCAGCAGAAACGTGTTCGTCAGGAATCCCACCAGGATCGAGGCGGTATGCCGCGCCGCATCCGAGCGCACGTCGAGCCAGGAAAAAAACGGCGATAAAAGCGCCGCGAACACCGGCTCGACCAATACGCCCAGTCCCAGACTCGCCACCGTGATGCCCAACTGCGTCGCCCCGATGGTGGTGTCCAGATGGCGAAGGAGTCCGCGCGCGATTCTCGCCCGGCGGTGCCCCTTGGCGATCAACAGATCCAGTTGGGTGTGGCGCATCTTGACCAGGGCAAACTCCGCGGCCACGAAAAATCCATTCAGGAGCACCAAGGCGGCTACGCCCAGCAGCTTCAGCAAAATTCGAGGCAGTTCCTCCATGTTACAAACTCACTTCCCCGAAAATGACTTTGAGGATGTCCTGCAAACTGATCAGGCCCAGTTCCACGCCGCCCGGTCCCAGCACAATCCCCATGCGTTGCCCCGTTCGCTGCATCTGGCGCAAGGCCACTTCCAGGCGCAGCTCCTCCGGGAGGTAAAGGGCGGGCTTCAGAAACTCGGCCGCGGTCTGGTTCTCGTCCAAGCCGGACTGAAAGAGCAGCGGCCTTACGTGCACCAGGCCGGCGATGCGGCGCCGCCCCTCGCCTGTTTTCCAGACCGGCAGCCGGCTGAAGCCTCGTTCCCGGCTAAGCGCGAACAACTCCCGCACCGGCGTCTCCATCGACACGGTGACTGCCTTGGCAAGCGGGATGGCAATCTGGCGCACGGTCAGGTTCTGGAGGTCGAGCACGCGGTTGATCATCGTTCGTTCCTCGCTCGTGAGGCCTTGCGCGGATTCCTGCATCACGGTGCGCAATTCATCGCGGCTGCCGAACAAATGACCGGTAAATCGCTTTCCGCCCGACCAACGCAACAGAGTCCCGGCAAACAAGGCCATGAGCGAAACCACCGGCTTGAGGGCGAGGTGGACGAGCCGGAACGGAACGGCCATCATCATGCAAAGGCGGTTCGGATAGAGACGGAACAGCGTCTTGGGCATCAGTTCACAGAGCGCGTAGAACAAAATTCCGCCCGCGAGCAGCGCCACGCAAAGCAAAGCCGGCCACCGCCCCAACCACTGGTGCAGCCCGAAGACGCCGATGATGAAGGCGCTGACGTTCGCCAGCGTGTTGCCGACCAGGATCGTCCACAAAAAGTTCTCGGGGTTCTCCAAATGAGCGTAGAGCGCATGCGCGCGCGGATTGCCCGAGCGCATCTGCTGGCGGATGCGCAGCCGGCTTAACGCGAACACGCCCGCCTCCATGCCCGACATCAAAAACGAAATCGCCAGACACAGGCCCAGGACGAAGATCATCGCTTGGGGCATAGGTCACCCGCGCGCCCGCCCAAGGAATAGTGGCCCGCCAGCCAACAATGACCCGGTTCCGCCGAGGCACGAGTCCGCCGGGGGCGCCAACGCTTGCGCCGCTTCAGCACTGGGAATCTCCCGGGCGATGGCTCGCTTTTTCTTCACCGTTTCCACCAACAATTCGCGTACCCGGCGTTCCGTCACGGCTTGCGCCGTCAAGCGCAAGCCGCGAAAGATCACCGACTGCCCCGCCGGCGGCACTACCTCCATTAGGCTGACCAGCAATCCGCCCATCGTATCGACGCCCGGTACTTCACCCAGGTCCGGGTATTCGCGCCGAAAGTCATCCAGCCGGGTCGTTCCACTGACACGCCAGCGACCCTCGCCCAGTTTTTCCATCACGAATCCGGCGGTCTCGTCCTCGGTCGGAATCTTGCCCACCACCTCCTGGAGGATGTCCGCGATCGTCACCAGTCCGGCGGTGCCGCCGAATTCATCGAGCACGATGGCCAGCCCGCGCTGCTGGCGTTCCAGACTCTGCAAGAGCTTGAGCAAGTTCATGCTTTCGGGCACGAAGGAAGGAAGTTCGATGACCTCCGCCAGATCGAGTTGGGGATCCAGCAGCAGCGCTTGCGTGTCCAACACGCCGACGATGGTGTCTGGGGTTTCATCATAGATTGGCAAACGGCGGTGTTTGAACTGGCGCGCCGCGGCGACCATTTCCTCCATGCTCAGATCGTCTGAAATCGCGGCCATGCGCGAGCGTGGTTTCATCACCTCCGCGGCATTCTTCCGATCCAAACTGACGATCTGCAAAATGATTTCCTTCTCCGACTGGGCGAGCGTTCCTTGCTGATAAGCCAAGTCCAGCAGTTCCTGGTATTCTTCATCCGACAATCGGCGTTGTGGCTTGGCGGATTTCGGCACGACGAGGCGCAAGAGCCAGCCATTGAAGCGTTGCACCAGCCGCTGCAACCAGCCGGTAACACTCTGCAGAAACAGCAAGGGCCGCGCGACGCGCGACGCCCACTCCTCCGGCGAACGCACCGCGAGGGTCTTGGGCAACACTTCGCAGCCGACGAGCACCAGCGGGAAGATGGCGCCCAGCGACCACGCGAGCGACCATCGCCCGCTTAATGCCGGCCAGAGCGCCAGCGCGACGATGAGGCCGTTGGCCAGCGTGTTGCCGAGAACGATGGTCGCCAAAAGCTCGGCCGGCTGTTCGAGCAAACGGATGACCATCGCGCCACGCTCCGGCGACTGTTCGGCTAACTGCCGGGCACGCCATTTGCCCAAGGTGAACAGCGAGGATTCCGCCAGCGCGAAAAAAAAACTGGCGCTGGCGAACAGCAACACGCCTGGTAGGACCAGATAAGCCGTCAGCCCCATGAGCTTGAGTATCCCGCAAGCCGGCAAAAAGTCAAAGCGCCGCCCGGAAGCGGTCGGTCTGAATTGGAAACTTGGGAGCGGTGGGGCGGCTCGCGAGGCGGAATACCCGGCGACAGTTGAGGAACTCGATGGGGGGTATCCAAAACGCCCGACCGGCGACGATGCAACACAGCCTGGCCAAGGAGCATCATCTCAAGTCGTGCCTCGCGAGCCTGTTACTCGATTGCCTCCCCTGGAAGACGGTTCATGATTGACCGAATGAAAATCGAGTCGAGCCAAGCCAATGGTTCGCTCTGGCGGCGCATCACGATCGAACGCAGGAAGCTGGCGTGCCGAACCAAAGACTCAATTCAACGCCACACCCCGCCGGATATAAGTCGGCACGTCCAAATCCTGACCATGGTGGATCGTTGGCTCGCTCTTCTCGAAGCGACCTTTGGAAACGATTTCGAGCGACAACTGGCCCTGCCGCGTCCGCGCGGCGTTCCTGCGGTGGCGGGAGCCGCTGCCGGATAATTGGGTCAACAACTGTTCTTTTTTCCCCGGCGTGAGCGCTGGGGGCGGCGCCACGAAGCGCGAAGCCGGCCGGGACGATATCGCCGGGCTAACCAACTGGTTTTCCAGGCCCACGGCCGCCGTTGCGGTCGAACTGGCGGACTCGGCGCTCCACACTCCGCGTTCGGCATTCGCGCCATGACGCGCCGCCACCACTGTTACCATCAGTCGTTTGCCCAAATCCTTGTCGATCGCCGCCCCCAGGATAACGTGCGCCTGCTCGCAATGCCGGTTGATTTGTTCCATGATCCGGTTCACCTCCGCCATGGTCAGGTCTTTGCCCGCGGCGATGGAAACGAGCACCGCGGCCGATTCGCTCAACGCCTGCCCGCCCTCGATCAGCGGGTGGGCCAGGAGCTTCTCCATCACTTCGCGCACGCGATGCTCACCCTGGGCTTCCGCCGTGGCCAGACAGCTCTCCGCATGCCGGCCTTTGGTAACGGCGCACAGGTCCGCGAAGTCCACGTTGATCAAGCCGGGCCGCGACACCAGCCGCCAAATTCCCCGCACGCCTTGCGCTGCCAGTTCATTCGTGATTTCGAGGGCTTTGAGCAGACTGGTATTCTCGTCGATCAGTGCGAGCACCTTTTGGTTCGGCAAGCAGATCACTCCATCGGCCGCCTCTTTGAGTTCGCGCAGCCCAAGCTGCGCCTGACGCAAGCGGCGGCTCCCTTCGCAGTCGAACGGCAACAGGCCGATGGCGAGCACCAGCGCGCCGGTCTCTTTGGCCACGCGGGCGACCACCGGGCTCGCCCCGGTGCCCGTCCCGCCCCCCAGCCCCGCGATGACGAAGACCACGTCCACCCCTTCGCAGAGCGCGCGAATTCTGGCGGTATCCTCCTCCGCCGCGGCGCGTCCCCGTTCCGGGTCGCCCCCCGCTCCCAGCCCGCGCATGGTCTTGGCGCCGAGGTTCAACTTGGTTTGGACCGACAGCCCTGCCAGGGCCGGGGCGTCGGTGTTGATGAGGGCCAAAGTAACGCCCGCGAACGACTCGCGGGCGAGGTGATCGACGGCGTTGCAACCCGCGCCGCCCACACCCAAGACTGTTATCTTGCAAGGTTTTTTTGACATGGCATCTGGAGAATTCATTTCCGTTTCGAGCTTCATAAATCCATTCCGCTGTCGCGCCATGACCGGCTGGGGATTTCCGCCGGTTCGAGACCGTTCAGTTTTGCGCGTTAGAAAAGACTTCTAATTCAACTTGCCCCAAAGACCGAATTGACTCCGCCGGCCGGCGTGGGGGGTCGGGCCGGGTGGCTGCACCGCGCGGTTGCGGCTTAACCTCGCCTTAGAAAGCCGCTGAACGTTTCCTTTAAAGTCTGCGTGAGCGAATTTCCCCTCCCTTTCTTCCGCAATTGAAATGAGCCATACCTTACCAGTCCGATGGCCGTGGCGAATTCGACCTGATCGAGGGCCGTCTTGAGCCCGCTGACAGAATTGGTTTTGCCGAGGGAGGCGGGCAGTTGGAACACCCGCTCCGCCAGCTTGTCAATCGCCGGGATGCGCGCCCCGCCCCCGCACAGGAAGACCCCCGCGCGCAGGTAGTCGAGTAGTCCGGCCTTGCCTAGGTCATGCTCGATGAGTTCGAAAAGTTCTTCCAGCCGCAGCGACATGATCCGCCGCAGATGCTCGACGTTGCAGCTCTTGAGCGGCAGCCCCAACTCGTCGTTCTCGGTGACCGTGAGGCCCTTGTCCTTGTCTTCGACCAACGCCGCGCCGTGTTTGATCTTGAGGGCCTCCCCCCGACCCAGGGGCACTTTGAGCCCGTAGGCCAAGTCGTTGGACAGGTGGTCGCCGCCCACCGCCAGCACGCCGGCGTGTTTGATGATGCCACCGCTATAGACGACATATTCGGTCGCGCCGCCGCCGACGTCGATGACCAACGCCCCCATCTCTTTCTGCTCGCTGGTCAGCAAGGCCAGCGCGGAACCCAAGCCGTTAAAGACAATGGCTTCGACTTCCAACTGCAGGCCTTTGACCACGCGAATCGGATTTTGCAGGCGGTTGAAATTGCCGTGGATCACGTGCATGTCCACTTCCACCCGCGCGCCCAGCATCCCAACCGGATCGAGGATGCCATCCTGGCCATCGACCAGGAAATGCTGACGGATGGCGTGCACCACGTAGTTCTCCGCGGGCAAGTTGATCGCCTTCGCGTTTTTGATTACGTCTTCGACATCCTCGGTTGAGATTTCACGGTCCGCGGAAACCACTGGATGGACGCCGCGGTTGGTGAACCCGCGAATATGCCCGCCGGTGACGCCGAGATAGACGCTGCGGATTTCCACATCGGCCATCTGCTCGGCTTCGACGACGGCGTTGCGCACATCTTCGGCCGCGGCCGAAGGGTCGGAAATCTCGCCTTTGCGCACGCCCCGGGAGCGCGACTGCCCGAGGCCGATGATGTTCAGGGCGCCGGACGCATTGACTTCGCCGACGACGGCGCAGACTTTGGAGGTGCCGATTTCCAGACCGACGATGATCGAGGAGGACGGATCAAACATTTTTCTTCCTGGGGGGTTGGGCTGGGTTGGGGTTAGGGACTGCGGGAGGGAGCAGGCTCGCTTCCAGCCAGCGAGCCGGGAGGTTGTTCGCGACCGACAGATCCAGCGAAGCGACCTGCTTGCCGTTGCGTTGGCCGTAATCGTACACACAGCGCCAACGGCGCAACTGCGCGTCGGGGTCGTTCAAGCCAAAGGTTATGGCGCCGCCTTGCCCGGTGGTTACTTGCAAGATATTGGGTGAGGTCAAATCGATTCGCCGCAGGTCGGCCACCGCGGCCATCGACGAACGATCGAACGCTTCGATCAGGCGCAGTGCCGCGCGCACCTGCTCGGACTTGACCTGGCGTCCGACCCGCAGCTCGCTGAGCGGGAGTCCGGCCAGCACCGGGAGATGATTGTCGGCCGGCGCGCTCAGCGTGGCGCGCTGGTGATTTTCCAGCGGCCACATCACGTAGCCTTCCGCGTCGAAGCTATAGACGCCGTGCTCCCGCGAACCGCCGCCTTGAAGGTGGGGAAGAATGAATTGGGCAATGGGCGTCCGCTCCATCACCCGCACGCGCAGGGTGTGCGGGAAAACCCGCTCGACCGAGGCCCGCTGAATGACCGACACCAACTCGAGGTCCCGCTGTACCCGGGCCAAGTCGAGGGCGAAGAGGTTGTCTTCCAGCTTGACGCCCGCCCAGCTTCGCAACTGTTCGAGCGCAATCGCGCCATCCGTTTGCACGTCGAGTTGGTGAATGGCAAAGGCCGGGTTCTCATAGACAAAACGCCGCAGCATCCATTCGCCGCCGCGCCAAAGCAGGAACAGTCCGGAGAAGACGACCAGAAAGAACCCGAAGGCCAGGGTGAACCGCCGCCAGCGCGTTTGGCGCCGCTGGCTGGAGCGCAATTTAACCTCAAGGATCTGGTCGCGCTGGAAGCGCCGATTTTTGGGTCTGGGCCTAAAAAACATCCTTCAGCCGGCAACCGTCCGGCAACCGCGAGTCATCGCCGTCGCTACCTGGAATCAACTCCTGCCCCGTGAGGCGGGCGCGCGCTCCAATGCCAGGCCCACCATGCGCCGGCACAGTTCCGCATAGCTGATTCCCGCGGCGGCGGCGGCCTTCGGCAACAAACTGGTCTCGGTCATGCCGGGGAGCGTGTTCACTTCGAGCACCACCGGTTCGCCGTTGGCGCGGACCATCACATCGACCCGCCCGTAATCGCGTCCGCCAATGGCACGGAAGGCGCCCAGCCCGGCGTCCTGGATGCGGGCGGTTGTGGCGGCGTCGAATGGGGCGGGACACAAATATTCCGTGGCTCCAGCCGTATATTTGTTTCGATAATCGTAGGCGCCCTGCTTGGGACGGACTTCCACGACCGGCAGCGCCTGCCCCGCGAGGATGGCGACGGTCGTTTCCCGGCCGAGGATTCGTTCCTCCACCAGCACTTGCGAATCGTGGCGCAGCGCTTCGGCCACCGCGCCGCTCCAATCCGCCACCCGCTCGACAAACTGCAGCCCCACGCTGGAACCTTGACGCACCGGTTTGAGCACCAGCGGGGGCTGCCAACCTAACGGCCACCCCGCTCCGGGTCCATCGACCACCAGCCACCTCGCCGTCGGAACACCGGTCTCCACGCAACGTTGCTTGGTCAACGCTTTGTCGAAGGCGACGCGGCTGGCGTCCACGCCGCAGCCGGTGTACGGCAGGCCCAATTCCTCGAGCCGCTGCTGGACGGTCCCGTCTTCGCCATAAGTGCCGTGCAGAGCCAGAAACACCACGTCGGTTTTATCGGGCAAGGACCAGGATGGATCGACTGGATCGACCTCAGCCACCTCGTAATCGAGCGAGCGCAATGCCGCGGCCGCGGCGGCGCCGCTTTTGAGCGACACTTCGCGCTCAGCGGACGGGCCGCCCAGCAGGACGGTGATGTTCAGTTTTTCCAAGGATCAGGCGCCGATGGCTCACGGCGCCAGCGAGCAGGCAAGCGGCCTTAGTTTTCCCCCAGGATCTCCACTTCGGTTTCCAGGTCGATACCGCGCGCGGTCTTGGCTCGCTGCTTGACGATGGCAATCAAGTTTAAGACGTCCTGCGCGGTTGCGTGGCCGTCGTTGACGATGAAATTGCCGTGCACGTCGGACACCACCGCTCCCCCGACCCGCGTGCCCTTCAAGCCCAGTTCATCGATGAGTTTGCCGGCGGGGATAGCCTTCGGATTCTTGAAAATGCAGCCCGCACTGGATGCGGCCGGTTGCGATTCCCAACGCTTCTGGCTGAACCGCTGCATCCGCTCGGCGACGGCTTCCTTGGTCGCGCGAACGCCCTTGAGGACCGCGCCGAGGGCGACGTGGTTTTTGAAGAGGGGGCAGCCCCGATATTCCACGCAGACCTCGCCCGCCGGCCGCTCGTAGGCCCGGCCCGAATAATCCATGAAGCGAATTGACTCGACCACGTCGAAAAGCCACGAGCCCATCGCGCCGGCGTTCATCCGCATCGAACCACCGACGCTGCCGGGAATCCCTTCCAAAAATTCGAGTCCGGTCAGACCTTGGCGGCGGGCTTCCATCGACACGGCTTTTAACCTGGCGCCGGCGCCGCAGTGGAGGCGGTCATCGATCACCTCGACGCGGCTGAAATTGGGATGCGCGAGACAGATCACCGCTCCGCGGATACCACCATCCCGAATCAACAAATTCGAGCCCCGGCCCAGGATGACGAACGGCAGACTCTTTTCGGCGCAGAAGCGCAGGAGCTCCGAAAGGTCCGCCTCGGATCCCGGCTCGACGTAAAGGTCCGCCGGGCCGCCGACGCGCAGCGTCGTGCGTTTGGCCAGGGGTTCCCCGGCGCGCACGATGGCGCCGCCGGAGAGCCTCGCCGTCAATTCGGTGAGCAACTGTTCTTTTGGCGACACGGTTTCAAGTTTTAGCTCGGCCGCCAGTTGATGGGCGGCGACCGTAATGTCTCCCGCGCCGAGAAATAAAACAAGGTCGCCGGGCCGAATTTCGGCGCGGACCGCCTGCCGCAACGCGTCCAGGGCCGGCACAAAGTCAACCGGCTGGCCGGTCTCGCGGATGGCCTCGGCGAGGCGCGCGCCGTTGATGCCGGAGATTTCGACTTCGCTGGCGGCATAAACTTCGGTCAACCAAAGACGGTCGGCGCCGGCGAAACAGGTCGCGAATTGCTGCAACAAATGTTGCGTGCGCGTGAAGCGGTGCGGCTGAAAAGCCACGAGCAACCGGCGTCCGCCCAGTTCCTGCAACGCCTTCAAGGTCGCCAGGATTTCCACCGGATGATGGCCGTAATCGTCGAACAAGCGGACGCGCTCGTCGCGAAACAACTCCTGCTGCCGGCGCGCGGCGCCACCGAAAGTGGAAATGGCGGCCGCGATGTCGTCCGGTCCATAACCGAGCCGGTGCAACAGCGCGATGACGGCCGCGGCGTTGGAGATATTTTTTTCGCCCACCAGCCTAATCGAAAACTCACCGAGCCGCGCCCCGGCCAGCCAAATTTCAAATGCCGCCGGGCCGCGATTGCCAAAGGTGGAGGGAGCGGTGGCCGGCGACGCTGGCTTGCGGGCCGCCGATTGGATTCGGTAAGTCGCCAACGGGTGGTAGCCGTAGCTGACGGCCCGCGGGTGACGCGCAAACAAGTCCGCGAGACGCGCATCGTCGGCGCAGAAAATCAAAGCCTCCCGGGTTTGCGCGGCAAATTGGTCGAACTCCCGGCAGATGGCCGCGAGGTTGGCGTAGTAGTCGAGGTGCTCCTCATCGATGTTGAGCACGATCGAGTAGTGCGGGCAGAATTCGCGCAGGCTGCCATCGCTTTCATCGGCCTCGATCACAAAGTGCGGCGGGTGAAGGTCCGAACCGGGAGTAAACCGGGCGTGCGGCTCCAACTGCGGCACCAACGCCCCGACGGCGTAACTCGGCCGGGCGTTCAACTTATCGAGCGCAAAAGCCAGCAGCGAGGTGGTGGTCGTTTTGCCGTGCATCCCGGCCACGCAGATGCCGCATTGACGGTGAAGCAGCGCGGCGAGCAATACCGCGCGGCGGACGATGGGCACGTGCAACTGCTGGGCGGCTTGCAGCTCAGGATTGTCGAGCGGGATCGCCGAGGAATAAACCACCAGCACGGGCCGGGCGGCGCGGAGTTGATCGCCCCGATGACCCCGGTGAATTTCGGCGCCTCGCGCCCGGAGCTGAAGCACTTCGCGATTGCTCGCCAAATCCGAGCCTTTGACGCGCTGACCCAGGTCCAGCAGCAGATGGCCGAGGCCACTCATGCCGCATCCGCCCGCGCCCACCAGGTAAACCGTCGCGCCCGCGCCGGCGGTCGCGAGCAACGCGTGGACCTGAGGTGAAGTGAGTTGATTCATGCGGGGACCGAGAGAGTGGGATCCGAGCCGGCCTTGCGCGGCGCCGAGGCGGCCTGCTCGCCGTGATCCTGAGCGTTCTGGCGAGAAGGCGATGACGGGTCTGGATTGCTCAGCGCCTTCCAGCGCGATGAATGCCGCGCGTTCAACACCAGCAGCATTTTTTCAGCAATCATTTCCGCCGCGCGCGGGGAATGCCAGCGGACGAGTTCCCGCGCCATCGCCGCGCGAGCCGCGTTGTCTTGCAGGAGTTGCAAGAGGAGCGCGGCCAGCTTTTCTCCGGTCGCCTGAGATTGATCCAGCAGCCGGGCGGCGCCGGCGTCGGCAAAAGCGCGGGCGTTATACCGTTGGTGGTTATCCGCGGCGGCGGGGAACGGAATCAAAATCGCCGGCAACCGCATCGCGGCCAGTTCGGCGAGCGAGGAAGCCCCCGAACGACTAACGCCCACGGTCGCGGCGCCCAGGGCGAGCTCCATTTCGGTTAAGAACGGACGGACGACGGCCTTGCAATTTTGGGCCGCGTACTGGCGGCGAACGTTTTCGAAATCGTTCACGCCCGTCAGATGGAGCCATTGCAAGTCCGGCGCGCTCCGCGCGAGAACCGGCGCGGCTTGAAGGACCAATGCGTTGACGGCGCTTGCTCCCTGGCTGCCGCCGGTGACCAGGAGCACCGGGCGTTGCGGATCCAAACCGAGGGCGGTCCGGCAGCCCCCGGCATCGGCCGGCTGAAACTGCGGTCGCACCGGCGTGCCCGTCGTGATGGCATTGCGGTGAAACAACCGCCCGGCGGCGGAGGGAAACCCAACGAACGCCTGGTCCACAACATAGGCCAGCCAGCGGTTGGCTTTGCCGGGAATGATGTTCGACTCGTGCAGGAAGGTCGCGGCACCGCAGACTTTGCCCGCCAGCACGGGCGGCGCGCTGGTGAAACCGCCCATCGCCAGCACGGCTTGCGGCGGACGCGCGTGGAAAGTTCTTTTCGCCGCACCATAGGAATTCCAAAACCCCCTTAGAAACCCCAGCAGCCGTCCCCGGCTCAAACCCATCGCCGGAAGCGTGGCGATCTCGAGGCCAACGGCTGATTTGACCGCCTGTTGATCGATCTCCTTGGGCGAGATCAGAAGCGAGACGTCGCATCCGCGGCGAACCAACTCCTCCGCCACGGCCAGCCCCGGGAACAAATGCCCGCCGGTGCCACCACAAGCGATGGCGACGAGCGGCTGACTGGGCAAAGCGGGCATCAGGAAAGACGTGACGAAGCACCGCCGCCGTCAAGCGGGCTGCGCGCGCGTTGGGAATCGGCGGCTTGACGGCCGATATTGATAACCAGGCCGACGCCGATGAGAAGGACGATCAAGTTGGAGCCCCCGTAGCTGATGAAGGGAAGCGACAAGCCTTTGTTGGGCAGCGAACCGGTGACGACGCCGATATTAACTATCGCTTGCAGGCCGATCAGAAAAGTGATGCCCGACGCCAGGAGCATGCCGAAAGTGTCCCGCGAACTCCAGGCGATGTAAACCCCGCAAATCAGGATCACCAGGAAGGCGAGCAGGACGGAAAGGGTGGCGACGAGGCCGAGTTCCTCTCCGATGATCGAGAAAATAAAGTCGGTGTGATGTTCGGGGAGGAAGCCCAGTTTCTGCCGGCCATCGCCGAGTCCGACGCCGGTGACACCGCCGCTGCCGAGGGCCACCATGGCATGGTAGGCCTGAAGCCCTTTGTCCTGCTTGGTTTCCTCCACGTGCAGCCAGGAATAAATGCGCCCCGAGCGCATGGGGTTCTGCCAGAGGAAAAGTCCGACGGCGACGGCGGCGATGCAAACCGGCGGCAGAAAATAGCGCCACCGAATCCCGGCGATCAGCAGCAGGATCGCGCTGACCGAACCGAGCAGCAGCGCAGTTCCTACGTCCGGCTCCAGGAACACCAGGCCGAGCACGACGCCGATGATCATGGCCGGCAGAAGCATCCCCCGGAAAAGCGCCGGCATGTATCGCTGACTGCGTTCGCCGTAATGAGCCAGGGCGATGATGAGCGCGAGCTTCGCCAACTCGGAGGATTGCACGGTAAAATGGCCGATCCGAATCCAGCGACGGGCGCCGTTAATGCGGGGGGCAAACGGGTTCCCCGGAATCAGAACAAAGCCCAACAGAAGCGCGGCGAAGGCCAGCAACGACCAAGGAATCCACGGATAGCGCTTAAGCCAGCGATAATCGGCGGCGGCAAACGCCCAGCAAGCGACGAGACCGCAGACACACCAAACCGGTTGCCAGTAGAGATACTTGGCCTCGGCTTGTCCGGTGCTGGCGCTGAAGAGCATGACCATGCCCAGAGCCAGCAAAGCGGCCACGCAGAAAAAAAGTGTGGTAGTAGCGATTCTCATTGGCGGAGTCCTCGAGGACTCCACTTTCAAACCGAGCGGGACAAGGCGGAGTGGACTTGGCCACCCTTCGCCGGCTTACGGGTGGGCGGGCGGCGGTGGGTTCGACCGTATCGCCACCGACCCTGACCCCGGCGGCGGGCCGGCGGTTTCCGGCGCGGCTGCCCCAGCCTTGCCCGGGATGCTGAGCTTCTGACCGACCTTGATCTGGTCCGTTTTCAATTGGTTCGCGGAACGGAGCGCGCTGACGGTCACGCCGTTGGCTTTGGCGATTTTGCCCAGGGTATCGCCCGATTTGACGGTGTAGGTTTTGCCAGCGGCTTCAGCGACGACCGTTGCGTTGCCAGGACTGCGGGTTGTCGGAGTGGGGATTTTGAGTTTCTGCCCGATCTTGAGCCGGCTGGAATCGACGCCTGGATTGGCTTCCGCGATGGCTTTGGAGGTCACGCTGTACTTCTTGGCGAGGGTGGAGAAAGTATCCCCTTTGACGACGACGTGATCGAGGGCGGTCGCGGCCGGCAGCTCCGGCGGCGGCGGCGGCGGTAGCACGACGGGGCCGGGCGGTGTTACCGCGATATTGGCCGGGGCGGGCGGATTGGTCGCCACCGCGACGGGCAAGTTGGTCGGTTCAACCCAGCCCTGCGCGGCATTGGTCGGTTCGGGGAAATTGCTTTCGGCCTTGCGATTGCACGCTTGCAGGAGCAGGAGGCCCAGGAACGCGACATGGATGGCCAGGATGGTGAAAACGGTGATGCGGATGTGGGACTTGCCCCGCGGGTCGGGGAAAGTGCCTTGGGGAACGAGTGGGCTGGGTGTATTCATTTTAATTCGTTGGCGCGCTGCCGCGTCGTTTCGTGATGTCTCATTGACTTATTCGTTCGTTTCGCGCCGGGGTTTTTCTCACAAAAACCCGCGGCGACCCTAAATTCTTGATCGTCGTTTTTTTCACTGCCATTGAGTCCATTTTCCCTGCTGACCGCGGCGAGTCAAGCCGCCGTCCGCGCCGCCGCCAGGTTTTTCACCGCCTGGCGAAATACTTCGCCCCGATGCTGGTAGTTTTGAAACTGGTCGAAGCTCGAGCACGCGGGTGAAAGCAAAACCACATCACCACTGAGCGCGTTGGTCGCGGCTTCGGTGACAGCTTGTAACAATGAATCGGCGAGGGCGCAAGGAATAAAAAGGCTCCAGACCGCGCGAATTTTTTCACGCGTCTCGCCAATCAGGATGGCGCGCTTCACCCGGCGGGAGAGCAGCGGACCAATATCGCGATAATCCAGGCCCTTGTCCTTGCCGCCGGCAATCAGCCAGACGTTGGGCTGGCCACCGGCGCCCGGCGGCATGGAGAGCAACGCCATCTGTAGCGCGCCGACATTTGTGGCTTTCGAATCGTTGATAAACCGCACCCCGTCAATCTCCGCGACCGGTTCGCACCGGTGGGCGGCGGGCGGATAGGATTTCAAAGACTCCACCATTGTTGCCAACGGAATACGCAGCACGCGCCCCACCGCGAGCGCGGCCATGAGATTGTTAGCATTATGCGGGCCACGCAGCCCGCAATGGTCCATGTCCAGCAACGGCCCCGACCAGCCCGCCAGACGGCTCCGCAAGAGGCTGCGGTCCAGGTAAAGGTCCGCCTGCGGGTTGCTGGCGCTGAAAGTGATGATCTTTGAGGGAATGTCCACCTGGAGCGAGCGGAGCAGGGCCAGCGCCTCGCTTTGAATGATTGCCCAGTCAAAGGGCTGCTGGTTGCGAAACAGCCGCGCCTTGGCCCGGGCGTAGTCCGCCAGGTTCGCATAGCGGTCCAAATGGTCGGGCGTGATGTTGAGCAGGACACCGATGGCTGGCCGGAAAAAGCGCGTCGTTTCCAATTGGAAGGAGCTGACTTCGAGTGTCAAAAAATCGAGCTCGCGGGTCTGTTCGGCCACCGCGCAGACCGGCCGCCCGATGTTGCCCGCGGCGAGGGTTTTAACGTGGTGGCGGGTCAGCAGCCGCTCAATGAGTTCGGTGGTCGTGGTCTTGCCGTTGGTGCCGGTGACCGCGATGTTCAGACAACGCGAGTGCTGGTAGCCGAGTTCGAATTCCCCAATTACAGGAATGTTTCGGGTGACCATCGCTTTAAGCATGGGGTTCGCCCACGGCACGCCCGGACTGGCGACCACCAAATCAAACTCGCCCTCGGGCGCGGTCGCCGCCCCCAAGATCACGGCGACGCCTTTGCCCCGCAACCGTTCCGCATCCCGCCGCAAAGCTTCGGTGTCAGCGCTGTCCGCGCCCACAACTTTCGTTCCAAGCCGGGCCAGCAACTCGGCGGCGGCGACGCCGCTCACGCCCAACCCGAGCACCAGCACGCTTTTATTTTCCAACCGGACCATGAGCGAACCTCGACGCGAAGACCCGCGCTCAACGGATCTTTAGCGTGCTCAGCGCCACAAGTCCGCACAAGATGCAGAGGATGTAGAAGCGCATTACGACTTGCGACTCGTGCCAGCCTTTTTTTTCAAAATGATGGTGGAGCGGCGCCATCAAGAAAATGCGCCGGCCTTCGCCGTAGCGTTTCTTGGTATATTTAAAGTAGGCCCGCTGCGCCATCACGGAAACGGCCTCGGCCACAAATACTCCGCCCGCGATCAAGAGCACCAGCGGCTGGTGGATCAAGACCGCGATGATCCCCAACGCGCCGCCCAGCGCCAGCGAGCCGGTGTCCCCCATGAACACGAGCGCCGGATGACAGTTGAACCATAAGAATCCCAGACCCGCGCCCACCATGGCCGCGCAAAAAATCGTCAACTCGCCCGCCCCGCTCACGTGCGGCACCTGGAGGTAAACCGCGAGCTTGGCGTTGCTCGAAACGTACGTCAGCACGAGGAACACAAACGAGACAATCAACGTGCAACCGATCGCCAGTCCGTCCAGCCCATCGGTCAAATTGACGGCGTTGGAGCTTCCGACAATCGCGAACACCGTCAAGAGCAGGCCCAGGACCACGCCCGCCGCGCCGATCGCGACGGGGTATTTGTGGAACGGCACCATGACTTCGCTGATCAGTTTGCTGGTCGCCGGCATGCGCCACAAATAGAGAGCGATGAAGAGGGCGAGCGCCGATTGCACCCAGAGTTTCGCGTTCGCCGCCGCGCCCTTGTGGCTCTGCTGCGTAATCTTCGCGAAGTCGTCGTAAAAACCAAGTCCGGCCAGGACGACGACGGAAAGGAGCGTCACCAGCATCAAGGTGTTCCACTGGGCCCAGAGCAGCGCCGTGAAATCCATGACCGGCACGATCAAAAGGCCGCCCATCGTCGGGGTTCCCATTTTCGAGGACCCGCGCGCGAGCAACCCGGTTTCCGCGGCTTTGTCCTGATAGTCCTGGCCGAACTTCACGCGTTTCAACCAGGCGATCAACTTGGGCCCGAGCCACCAACTCAGCAGCAGCGCCGTGATCGCCGCACCGCCACTGCGGATGGTAATGTAACGGAACAACCGCAGGAACGAGAGTGTCTCGGCCCATTCGGTGTCGGCGGAGACCTTCAGCAGATACTGGCTTAAGTAATAAATCATTGGCGACTGGCGCCGGCGGCCCTTGGCCGCGGGGCGCGACCCGAAGCTTGGCACCGAACCGTTCACGATGCCTACCAGAATAATCGAAAAATCGCACTGCCCGTTTTAGTACTGCACCGGCTGGCAAGCTCGTGATTTATCGCGCGCGACGCAACACGTCGCCGATTTGCTCCAATCCCATCGCGCGCGAGGCCTTCAGCAAGACCAGATCGCCGGATCGGACCAGATTCTTTACTGCGCCGGCGGCGCCAGGCACGTCCGCGAATTCCTGCACTTCTGAAAGCCCGGCGGCGCGGGCGGCCGCCGCCGTCTGAGCCGCCCACTGGCCGACCGCGACCAGAATCGAGACGCCCAGTTCGGCGGCGCGGCGGCCAATTTCGCTATGCGCGGCGGCGGCCTGTTCGCCCAACTCGGCCATGTCGCCCAGCACCGCAATGCGCCGGCCGGCGCACGGCAAATCGCGCAAGGCTTGCAAGGCAACCAGCATGGAATCCGCGTTGGCGTTGTAGGCGTCGTCCAGCACGCGGACGCCATGAGCCTCCCAGAATTGCAAGCGCATCTTCGCCGGTTTGCACTCGGCCAGCCCGCGCCGCGCCTCATGCGGGCTAAGACCGAGATCGGCCGCGACCGCCAGCGCCAGCAACGCGTTGAGCGCCTGGTGGCGGCCGAGCAACTGCAACTCGTATTCGCCGGCGAATTCGCGCCGCGGTGTAAAGACGCTGAACGAGACACCTGTCTCAGTTGTGGACACGGGGCCGGCGCGCCAGTCGTTCAGCTCCCCAAAACCGACGCGGACGACGCCGGCCCGGGATCGTCGGGCGATGACGGGCGCCCATTCGCTGTCTCCGTCAAGGAAAAGCTTGCCCCCGGCCGGCAACAGTTCGGCCAGCCAGCCTTCCTCCTGCGCCACGCCGGCGAGATCACCGAAAAACTCGAGGTGCTCGCGGCCGATGCTGGTGAGCACGCCGAACCGCGGTTGGATCATGCGCACGAGCGGGGCGAGTTCGCCGGGATGATTCGTTCCGACTTCCAGCACGGCGGCTTGATGGTTGCGTTCGAGTTGCAGCAAAGTCAGTGGCACGCCCACGTCGTTGTTGAAGCTCGCCTCGCTCCAGAGCGCGTTAAATTTCTGGCGGAGCACCGCGGCCAGCAACGCCTTGGTCGTGGTCTTGCCGTTGGAGCCGGCGACGGCGATAATCGGCAAGGTAAAATCGGCGCGGTAACGCGCCGCCAAATCTCCGAGCGCGCGCCGGGGATTAGCGACGGCGATGACGCCACAATCGGCCAGGGCGCGCGGGGCTTTGGCTCGTTCGACCACGACCGCCGCGACTCGTTTGGCCGCGACCTCCCCGAGAAAATCGTGAGCATCGAAGCGGTCGCCCCGCAGCGCAAAGAACAAGTCGCCCGGCTGCGCCTGCCGCGAATCGGTGCAGACGCGGCAGCAGGCCGCGCTGGGAAGACCGGCGAGGAGTTCTCCTCGGCAAGCCAGGCAAACAAATTCAAGCGTGCGCGACTCCACATTTCATTTCCGGGGGAAGCACGCGGCCAGCCGTGCGGTGACGGCTTCTATATACCGCGTCCAAAGTGTTTGCGCCGGGTCAGGGGACCCGGCCTACAAATTCCTGTAGGCCGCGTGCCCTCACGCGGCGGGTCTTTTGTCGTCGTGTAAGACAACCGCGAGCGAAAGGAAGTCGCCATACTTATGTTCGCAAGATTGGCATCAACGGGTAGCGGCCACGGTCTTATTGCCTGCCAAACCCCAAGGCCTCGAGCGCCTCGTGCGCGTGGAGGCGATCGTCGAACGGCACCACGGTGTCTTCGAATTCCTGGTAGGTCTCGTGGCCTTTGCCGGCAATGAGCACGGTGTCGCCTGCCGCGGCCTCGCCGATGATCCGGTTGATGGCGCGGCGGCGGTCGAGTTCCACCGCGTATCCCGCGGCCCGCGCGGAGCGGTAGCCTTCCTCGATCTGCGCGGCGATTGTCGCCGGTTGTTCCTTGCGCGGATTATCGCTGGTGATGAGGGTGAAGTCGGCCAGTTCCGCGGCGACCTTGCCCATTTTGGCGCGCTTGCCGGCGTCCCGGTTGCCGCCGCAGCCGAAGGCGAGGAGGAGGCGGCCTTTGGTCAGTTCGCGGAGCGTGTTGAGCACGTTTTTGAGCGCGTCATCGGTGTGCGCGTAATCGACATAGACGCCGAAGGGCTGTCCAAGCGAGATGGTCTGGAGCCGGCCCGGCACCGGCGGAAGGGCGTTTAACGCGGCCTGGATCGTGAGCACGTCGATTTTGAGGGCGATGCCAGCGCCGACTGCGGCCAGGGCGTTGTAAATGTTGTGCCGCCCGATCAAGGGCAGGCGGCAGACGAATTTGCGATCCGGCGTCTCGACCGTGAAGCGCGAGCCGTCCTTCTTCAACTGGACCTGGGTGGCCCGCAGGCGGGCCGCCTTTTGCAAACCGTAAGTCAGTTGCACTTCAGCCCCGGCCGTCCCGGCGAGGCGCGCGCCGAAGGGGTCGTCGAGGTTGACCACGGCCGCGGCCTTTTTCGCTCCCCGCGCCAGAGCGGTGAAGAGCTTGGTTTTCGCGGCGAAATAGCGTTCCATCGTGCCGTGATAATCGAGGTGGTCGCGGGTGAGATTAGTGAAAATACCGACGTCGAACTCCACGCCGAAAACCCGCTTCTGCTCGAGGGCGTGCGAGCTGACCTCCATGACGCAGGCTTCGCAGTCGGCGCGCAGCATCTGCGCCATCATCTGCTGCACCTCGAGCGATTCCGGGGTGGTGCGGTGGGCGGGGATGACGCGTTCGCCGATTTCGTATTGCACCGTTCCGATCAAGCCGGTCTTGATCCCGGCCGCCTCGAGAATGGTCTTGGCGATGAAGGCGACGGTGGTTTTGCCGTTGGTGCCGGTCACGCCGATGACTTTCAACTTCGCGCTCGGATGCTGATAAAATGAGATCGCCGCGCGGGCGAGGGCTTCGCGCACGTCGGCGACTTTGATTTTGGTCGCGCGCTGCGGGAGGGTGCCGTTGCGCTCGCAGATGATGGCCGTGGCGCCACGCTCGATGGCGGTATTGATGAAGTCGTGGCCGTCGGTGCGCTGGCCGGGAATCGCCACGAACACCATGCCGGGGGTGACGCGGCGGGAGTCATAGGCGATGCCCGCCACTTCGCGTTCGAGCGAACCTTCCACGCTCAACGCCGGGAGTTGCTGCACGAGTTGCTTGAGTTGCATGGCCGGGCAGCGATTCAGTCGTTGCGAACCGACGCGGTGTTCAACGGCGCATGGTTGTTCGCCGCCGCCGCAGCCTCCGGATTAAGCTCGTCTGCGTCCGGATGGATTTTCAGGTAGCTGGCCGCTTGCTCGGCGATGTTTTTGAAAACGGGGGCGGCGATTTGGCCCCCGAAGTGGCCATGTTGCGGTTCATCGAAAACAACGGAGACGCAGAGTTCCGGCGCGTCCGCCGGGAAAAAGCCGATGAATGAGGCATAATATTTTCCGGGCGCATAGACGCGATTGACGACTTTCTGCGCGGTGCCGGTTTTTCCGGCAACGGTGTAATGCTCCAGCGCCGCTTTCGCCGCGGTGCCGTCTTTGGTGGCGACCATTTTCAACGCCTGCACCATTTGTTGGGCCGTGGCTTCGCTGACGACCTGGCGGACCAGCCGCGGCGGATAGCGCACCAGGTCCCGGCCGTTGTGTTCCTGGAGGCGGCTCACCAGCAGCGGCCGCATCAACCGCCCGCCATTGGCGATGGCGGACATCGCCATGACCATTTGCAAATGGGTCACGCCCACCGACTGGCCCATGGGAATACGGCTGATCGTGACCTTGTCCCACCGTTTCACCGGAAGAACCTGGCCGTTGACCTCGCCCCCGAGGGCGATGCCGCTCTTGTTCCCGAAACCGTAGGCCTGCATATAATTGTAAAGCCGCTGCTCGCCCAGTTTGTAAACCCCAATCTTGGCCGCGCCGATGTTGGAGGATTTGGTGAGGATGTCCTGCACGGACAGGACGCCATAGCCGCCATCGTGATCGTGGAGGGGCTTGCCCATGAACCACCAGCAACCCCGCTCGCAATCGAACGTGTCATCGAGCGTGATCAAGCCTTCATTCAACGCCGCCGAGACCACGACGATTTTGAACGTGGAACCCGGCTCCATGATGTCGGTGATGACGCGGTTGCGCATTTCCTCCGGTTTGAACTCGGAGGAACGGTTGGGGTCGTAGGTCGGCAGGGTGGCCATCGCCAGGATTTCACCGGTCCGCGGACGCACGACCATCGAGGAGACGCTAATGGGCGAGTGGCGCTTCATGGCCTCCGCCAGTTGGCTTTCCACGATGGATTGGATCACCAGGTCGAGCGTGAGCACCACGTCCAAGCCCGGGCGCGGCTCGACCTCCTGCTCGCGATAGGCCACGATTTCGCGCTGGTGATTGTCGGTCTCGGTCACGCGCCAGCCGCGCGCGCCGGCCAGCTCATTGTTAAACGCCGCCTCGATGCCATCCACCCCAAACATTTCATTGACGGACAGATCGTTGAACACGTTGTTCCGCTGCTGCACGAAGCCGAGGACGTGCGCCGCCAGGGTTTTGCCCGGATAAACCCGTTCGTAGGCGTCCTCGGCGTAAACCGCGCGCTGGCGGAGGTTGCGATAAAACCGTTTTGGCGCCGGGGACGGCATTAGCGCCTCATCCCTGAAAGTCAGCCCCGCCATGGCCTGGCTGATCTGCTGCCATTGCTCGGCGGTGACCCTCCGCCGGAGGTCCACGAAACGGTTCGTCACCATCACGCCCTGTTCATTGGTGCGCACGGGACGGAGACGCTGCGCGAGCGGCGCCTCGTTCCAGGATACCAACGGCGCGAGGACGCGCGCCACCTCCGCGGAGTAAGGGCCGAGGCAGGTCGGATCGACCAAAATTTCTTTCACCGGCATCGACGTGGCCAGGGGATTACCATTCGCGTCGAGAATGTCGCTACGCCGCGGCTGGCGCAGAAAGTATCGCTGCGTTAGGACGGCCGCAATCTTGCGATACTTCTCGTGCTGCCGCACCTGCAGCGCCACCAGCCGGGCGCCCAGGCCGATGAACGCCAAGCCCAGAAACACCGACCAGGCGAACAACCGGCGGAGATGAGCGCTCCTGACCGTGTTCAACGGTCCGCTTTCAAAGTCACGGTTCATCGGTCAGCGGCTGGGCGGGGTTCCGAGGGCGTATAAGCCAGGGGAGTGATTGGTCGGTTTTGGCGTTGCCGGATCGGGCAGGTAAATCGTCTGCCCGGCCTGCGAGGGGACCAACCCCAGGCCCAGTTCCTTGACGCGCTCGGCCACCTTCTGCGGCATCTGCAAACTCGCCAGTTGGTTGGCGCGCAGTCGATTCTCCCACTTCAAGCGTTCGAGCAACATCTCGCGCCGGGCCATTTGCCGGCCCAGTTCGTACACCTGATTTTTCTGGAGCACGTAACCCACCGCCGACCCGCCAACGAATACGCAGAGCAGGATGGCCTTCAACGCCGGGACCAGGCGCACGGCGCCGGACTGTTTTTTTCGATTGCGCGGCACGTTAGACTTTTTCCAGCACGCGCAAGCGCGCGCTGCGGGCGCGGGGATTCGCCGCCAGCTCGGCCGCGCCAGGCTCGATGGCCTTGCGCGGCGTCCATTGCATGACCGGGGGGCGCGGCCGGCGCAGCTCCGGGACATCCACTCCGCCCGCCACGGTGTACGGGCGCGTTTGTTCGCGGCCGAATTCCTTCACCAGGCGGTCCTCGAGGGAGTGAAAGGTGAGGGCCGCCAGGCGTCCGCCGGGCTTTAAAATAGCGCAGGCTGCCGCCAGTCCGCTTAATAGCGAACGTCGCTCATCGTTGACTGCCATGCGCAGTGCCTGAAACACACGCGTTGCTGGATGCCGCTTTTTTCCGCCGCGCGGCGCCAGTCGCTCGATCAAACCGGCCAGTTGCGCGGTCGTTTCCAACCGCCGCGCCTGGCGCTCCCGCACGATCGCCCTGGCCAACCGCCGTGCCTGCGGCTCGCCGCCCAGTTCCCAAAAGATTTGCTGCAACTCAGTCTCATGCAACTCGTTGACCAGCTCGGCGGCGGTTACCGGCTGGCGCGGGTCCATCCGCATGTCCAACGGGCCGTCCCGCTGGAAACTGAAACCGCGGCCGGCCTCGTCGAGTTGCGGCGAGCTGACGCCCAGGTCCAGCAACACCCCATCGCAACTCTCGGGGGCGATCCAATCCGCCAGCTCGGCAAAATTCCCGCGCCGAATTTCAAGGCGCCCCGCGAACGCCGCCAGCCGGCGGGTCGCCGCTTCGATGGCGGCGCCATCGCGATCGCAACCATACAGCCATCCAGTCGGGCTGCTCGCCGCCAAAATGGCTGCCGCGTGTCCACCCCCACCGATCGTGGCGTCGGCGTAACGGCCCGCCGGCCGGGGCCGGAGCGCCGCCAGCACTTCGGCCAAGAGCACGGGTTTGTGAGCGAACGTGGGCACGGTTCATGGCGGGCCTTGGTGTTAGCAGGATCCGGCCCCAAAAATCCGCGCCGTCAACCGGCTCCACAGGAACCGGTGCGACTCGTCGATCGACGAGCCTGCCTCCGATTCCCGCGCTGCGGACACGGGTTCCGGGGCCTCAACCACTTCCAGGTCCGCGTCGCTTAAATCGTTACGCACCGGCCGGACAAGGTCCAACCGCAATTCGCCCTGCACCGGCGGCGTTCCAGCCGGCCGTTGCGGTCTTGAGCCGAATGGGTTTCTCCGCAGCCGCGTCCAGCGGCCCAGCGGAAAGGCGCTCGACAGTGATGTCGTGTTCATGGCGGCGCCGGATGGGGCCGGCGGCCGGGTGTGAAGCGGGTTCATATTTTTCTTGATCGCTTGCGGCTCGGGTTGGCTGAACGGCGCGCGTTGTTCTTCCACCACCGGGCGAGAGTGGGTCGCAACCGCGTCCGGCGTTTTCGTTTCCGGGCGGGCGGGCGGCCCGAACTTCGGCAGCAGATGCTGCGTCATCCGGTAACGACTCGGTTCGTCCTTGATGGTCTCAAGGCTCCTGCCCACGGCCAATAGTTGCACGAGGCTCATAGATCGATTTCCGCCGCCACCTGCGCCGCCAGGCCTCGATCTTCGGACACCGCGGCGCGGTAACGTTTCGGATTCCAGATTTCAAACTTGTCGAGCCGCCCGACAAACTGCGCTTCGCTCTCGATGCCCGCCGCCTGCGCCAGATGTTCCGGCAGGCAAAAACGCCCGACGTTATCGAGGGCGAGCGGAGACGAAGCGGCGCCGATCACCCGCTCCAGCGTCGCCACCCGCTTGTCCTGCAATGATTTGGCTTTGAGCTTGTCCAGCATCACCCGCCATCGCTCCGGCGGCAGCACCAGGAGAAAATCTTCGCCGCCGATCGGCCACAGGATCACCGTGAACACGAGATCCTTGTGCTTCGGCCGCCACCGGGCGGGGATCATCACGCGCCGGCTCTGATCGATCCCATGGCGGAAATTCCCATGGAAACTTGGCACTTTGGCATCGGCGTCCCGCATTGGTGCATTCTTTAATCCGGGGGAACCACGTTCCCACGCTTACCAAAACTTCCCGTTTTCTACCCTTTTATACCCAGCACGTCAAGCGCCATTTGGATTTATTTTTAAATTATTTTTGGCCCGCGCCCAAGGGCCGGGAGACAGGGTGCGGGTCAGCCTTGGTTCAGCCCCGACAGGGCTGCGGATCCGTCTCGACCGGTGTTCCGTGGGTTGTCACCCACGGCTATTCACATTGAATCCCTCCGGGATTCCGGCACGCGCCTGCTCCCGCGACCCTGAACAAACCATCGCCCGCGGAGTCGCGGAGGTTCTGGAAGCAATGATCCCGCGTCCAGCCAACTATCGCCGCCGCCCGTCCCCAGCGGGGACGAATCTGAATAGCCGTGGGTGCAAACCCACGGGAGAGGCCCTCCCATGGCCGACCGACCCCGCAGGGGTCGAACCGGACGCGCGGGGGATGGCGGCCGCCGGCCGGTTTGATTTTGACCGCGGGGCGGGTTTATGCTCGGGCGTGCTTGCGAGCGCGTTCGATTTTTCGCTGCCGCCCGAGTTGATCGCCCAGGCGCCCGCCGCCGCCCGCGATCATTCGCGGCTCCTGGTTCTCCTCCGTCCGCGCAGTGAAATTGCGCACCGCCAATTTGCCAATCTTTCGGGATACTTGCGGGCCGGGGATGTCCTGGTGCTGAATGATTCGAAAGTCATCCCGGCGCGGCTGCGCGGGAGCAACACCCGCACCGGCGGGGAATTCGAATTGCTGCTGCTCGAGGAGGTCGGGGCGAACGATTGGTGGACAATGGTTCGCCCCGGCAAACGGGCGCGGACCGATACGAAAATTATCTTGCGGAACCGCGACGGCGACCTGACTGGCGTCCACGCGACGATCATCGACAAAAACAGCGAAGGCCATCGGCGCTTGCATTTTGCCGGAACGCCAAACCTGCTCGCAGACCTCGCGCGGCTGGGCGAGGCGCCGCTGCCGCCGTACCTGAAACGCGCGCGCGCGGCCGATCTGCAAACGGATCGCGAGCGCTACCAGACGGTCTATGCGCGGGAGGCGGGCTCGATCGCGGCGCCGACGGCCGGATTGCATTTCACCCCGAAAATGCTCGAACGGATTCGCGGCCTGGGGGTGAAGGTTTGTTTCGTCACGCTGCACGTCGGCTTGGGCACATTTGCCCCCGTCAAAACCAAGACGCTAGCCGACCACGTGATGCACGCGGAACGTTTTGTCATCGGGGCCGACACGGCGCGCATCGTCAATCAGGCCAAGCGCGCCGGGGATCGCGTGATCGCGGTGGGGACGACGACTCTGCGCACGCTGGAAACGGCGGCCATGAATGGCGATGGAAGAATCGTCGCCGGCGCGGGGCGGACCCGGATGTTTATCCATCCCCCGTTCGAGTTTCGAATCGTGGATGGGCTGCTGACCAATTTTCACCTGCCACGTTCCACGCTGCTGATGTTGGTCAGCGCCTTCGCCGCTCCGAAGGAAACGCAGGGGCGGGCGGTGGTCTTGTCCGCGTACGCCGAGGCGGTGCGGCAGCGGTATCGGTTCTTCAGTTATGGCGATGCGATGTTGATGGTGTGAGCGCCCGAATCGTTAGAGAGTGTTTTGAAAATCGCCCGGTCAGGGGACCGGGCCTACAAGGGTGCCGACATCGCATCGTTTCCTGTAGGCCGCGTGCCCTCACGCGGCGCTTTGGTGGATTGTTAAAACAGGCTCTTAGCGAAGGAACGGGGAGCGCGACCGTCTCGGTCGCACCAGTCGGCGTCTCGCCGACGGAATCCAACGGCGGCATCGTTCACCGATGGGTGAATCCGTTCCGCACAACGCCAACCTTTTTTGGTGAGCGCCAAGGGGACATATCCTTTTGTGCTCACCTTGGCGTTGCCTCCTGGGGAGCGCGGGCGTCTGGCCCGCTGCCGCCAGGATTTCAACTTCATCATCCCGGAAGGATGGTTGAGAATAGCCCGGCGTTTCAACGCCGGGACAGGGGTGAACGGGCGCCAAGTCCCGCAGGGACGGCTGAAATAGAGCGCGTCAGCCGTCCCTCCGGGACTTATCCATCAGGAACCTCAAACCCGGCGTTGAAACGCCGGGCTATTATCGTTCGTCCCTCAGGGACGAAAACAGCCCCTCTCACCTCTAATCCTAGTGGCGTTGGGCGTCTGGCCCGCTGCTTTTGGCCTCCGGCCAAAGCCGTTTGTTATCGCGGGTTGATGCTAGCGTTGACCGTCCGCTCCCGTCTCCGGACCATTCGGCGGGACGCCGAATGGTGCGAGCGGGACGCTCGCACTCCCCAAGTCGAAAGCAGCGTTTCTCGTGTCCGAGAACCCGCGCTCTATCGGCGCAAGGCGGCGAACTGCACAAAAAATGAGATGCGCCCGCGCCGAGATTGAATGAGGGAAAAATCCGAAGTCCGGAGTTCAGTGCTTCCCGCCGGAGGGCGGCGGGAAGCGCCGCGCGCGGGCCGGGGCAGGCCGCGCGCCTCCGCGCTGCCGTTTGTTTTCCTGAACGTGGCGACGACGGCCGATGGCAAGATTGCGCCGGGCAACCGGGCGTTTTTTCCCTTCGGCAGCGAGCGCGACCAGGAATTGCTGCTCGAACTGCGGGCGCGAGCGGACGCGGTCATGGCCGGAGCGCGCACCGTCGATTCTTTTCCCGTGAACCTCGGCCCCGGCCCGAAAAGGTTCCGCGAGCTGCGGCTTGGCCGCGGCCTGGCCGAGTATAATCTGCGCGTGATCGTGAGCGGCGCCGGGAGCATCGACCCGGCAGCGGAAATCTTCCGGCACCGCTTTTCTCCCATCATCCTGCTGACGACCGAACGCATTTCCGCAACGGCCCGGGAACGGCTGCGGGCGGCCGGCGCGGAGATTAAAATCTGCGGCCGGAAAGAAATCGATTTTTCCGCCGCGCTCGCCTGGCTGGGCGCGCGCTGGGGCGTGAAGCGGCTGCTTTGCGAAGGCGGCGGTGAACTCAACGGAGCGTTGCTGCGCGCCGGCCTGGTGGACGAGATTCACGTGACGCTCTGCCCGGTCATATTCGGCGGCCGAGAGGCCCCAACGCTGGCCGATGGCAAAGGATTCGAAACGCTGGCGGAAGCCGCGCGGCTGCAGTTGAAATCACTCAAGCGAGTCGGCAACGAATTATTCCTGGTTTATCGGGTGAAGAAGCGGCGCTCCCAGCCATGAGAGCGCCGCATCTTCGACCGTGGACTCGCTGATTCTCAAGGCCTCTTCTCCTTCGACGCCAATTGTTTCCTCCACGGCAAGAATGCAAGTATTACTTCGCGTTTGGCTCGCGCGCCTTCCGGCGTTCGTTCAACCAAGTTCAGCTTTTCGAGTGCGCCAAGATCGCGCTGCAAAGTCTTCGACGTTTTGACCGTGTAAGCCTTCGCCAGTCGAGGCGTCAGTTCTGGAATCTTCGCAACGGGCACCGGCTCTCCCTTATCACCCAGGTCCAATGCCAGCCGTCGCTGCCGCGTCTCCGCCGGACTGTTCCTGTCGTGGAAGACATCGTGGACGTAGTTCTCCCACGTTACATCCCACTGCTGTTCCCGAATGACCTGCAACTGCTCCCGCAAGCCGTCCACGAACCCGCGCACGGCGTATTCGAGAAAAGGTAGAATGTCCCCGCCGGATTTACTCGCCTGGTCAAGCTGCCGGTAATACTCGGCACGCGTCTGGTTGTAGTGGTTGCTCAGCAAATGCGCGGCGGGTGTGGGCACGCCCGCCGCCAACAAAATCTGAAACTCCACCAGGCGCGCTGTGCGTCCGTTGCCGTCGCCGAACGGATGAATCCACGCGAGGTAAAGATGCGCCACCACGGCCTTGATGATGGCGTAAACCGTCTCCAAGCCGGTCGCCGCATTAAAGTCCGGCCCGGCAAGCCAGCCGCAGAGCCGCTCCAGCAAATGCCCACAATCCTCCGCTGGCGCGCCGCGATAGAGGTTGCCGACGACCACCGAATGTTCGCGCACCTGGCCCGCCACCACGCCTTCGCCCGGTTCCAATTTCTCCAGCACCTGCCGGTTAAGCTTGCAAACACGCTCCGGCGTTAGCGCGTCTTCGCCGGAGCGCAATTGTTTGCTGATGCTCCGGCACGCCGCCACAATGTTGTCTATCTCCCGCGCCAAATACTCCCTGGAACGCGGCAGCTTCAACTTTCCCTGCAAATGCTCCAGCACTTCCTGCTCGGTAAGCGAATTGCCCTCAATCGCCGTCGTGGCCGCGGCGCCTTTGGCGAGATACAGCAAATGCAACTGCTCTGCGGTCGCCGGGCGCAACGGTACACCCGCGATATGCTCGCACTTCGATGAGGCCTCGCCCAAAAGCATCCACAACTGCGGACGCGCCTGACGCAGGTCGATGCGAAAGGAAATCCAGGGATGTGTCCGCTCAAATGTCCGCATAAATGTCCACCATCTTTACCCGCGTAACCCACTGTCTAACAAAGCTGAGTCCGTCAGACAAGCGCTTGCCTGTCCACGAAAATGTCCGCCCGGTTGTCCTGGCAAATTTCGCGGTCAAACGTGGGCCTCCGCGAGTGGGGCGGCGGGCACGCGCAACTCGCCCAATCCGCGCAAAGCAACGCGGCTTCAATTGAAGTCACTCAAGCAGGTCGGCAACGAACTGTTCCTGGTTTATCGGGTGAAAAAGCAGCTGCGGTGAAGCGATGTCGAGGCACAAGCCCTGGCGGCCGAGAGGTGGCAAACGGCCCACGGATGACACGGATGGCCGCGGATGCGAAAGACCTTTTATCCGCGTTCATCTGCGTAATCCGCGGTCAAACACACTCTCTCTCAATCCGTTACTTTACTTTTTCCAGCAGGGCGAAGTACTCGTCACGCGAGAGGCCGGCCGTCTTGAGGTTGTTGCGAATGACGAACACCGGAACTTCCTTGTAAGCCGGAATGACCACCGGGCGGGCCACGCCCGGCTTGACGTAGGAGCGGTGGCTGCCCTGTTGACGGGCGAACTGAAATCCAGCGGCGACGAAGACGGCCTCCACCGTGCGCCAATGCTCCGGCGTGAACCTGGGCATGGGCGCGGCTACACTTCAGCCAGACAGGAACGTTGCTCCAAGCCCAGCCAGACCGGGCCGCGCCATTCGCGGCGGACGCGGCGGTATCCGGCGTCCTCCAAAACTTCCTTCAGCGTGCCGTGTTTGGCGGCGGTGGCGAGGAACAGCCGCACGGCTTCGTCCACGGCTTTTCGCGCCGCCTCCGGCGTGGGGCCGGAACTGGCGACGTCCAGGGGCATGGCGTGGGCGATGAACTGGCCGTCCTCCTTCCAGACCTGCACCGTGTAATCAATTTGCACGAGCGCAACATAACCGGTGCGTCGGCCTTTGACAACGCCGAGAGGCGAACTCCCGCGAACCACGCTAAGGACGCGAATGAAGCTTTGATTCCAAGACCGGGGGCAAACTCTTCGTTGCCTTCGTTAGCTTCTGTAAACCGCTTTGCCTTGATTGCAAAACCGGGGGGCAAACGGACCACGGATTGCAGGATGCCACGGATAGACTTTGAATGGATGCTAAAAGCAGGGGGGAGAATCGGATTAGGAAATCAGGAAGCGCCGGCTACAGGAGTTTCTTGAAGTCCTCCTTCAGTCTTTGGGAGGCGAGGGCGGCCTGTCGGATTTTTCTCAAGAGTTCGGCGGACGCCTTTTCACCGCGCTTGATCAGTCCGCGCCGCCCGGCTTCGTCCAGCTCAGCGACGAGCGCGGTCTTGGCGCCATCGAAACGGATATAGCTGGGATGATTAGCAGCGACATGTTCGCCGCGCTGCAAAACGCAGGTCAAATCGTCAAACCTTCCGCCTTTGAGGGAAGTGATGTTGACATAGAGGGCGAGGCCGTCGTGCCGCGCGGGATCGTTAATGACAATCCACAGGTGGTTCCTACCGTGCAGTTCGCTGCCGCCGTAGAAGGTGTCCCCCGGCCCGAACATGCAGATGCTTCAGCGGACTCTTTCGAGGGCGGAATCCATGCAGCGGTCAGCCTCGGCGTTTTCCGCGATCGCTTCGATGTCCTTTTTGGAAACGCCGGCGCCCCGCAAAATGTCCTCAAACGGGATCGTGACGGGAGTGCCCTTGGGATCGCGCCATTCAGGAAGTTGGTGCGTGTGGTCCACCAAGCGCCATTCGTCCCACCCACGAAACTTGGCGTAGATTTCATCCAGCAACGCCAGTTCAGCCGCCGACAACTCGCCCGTGTCGGGCACGCCGCTGAACCGGACGGTGAACACGTAGGCATTGGGGCGGGGGATGAATTTGTGCCAGGCGCTTTCAGGGGCTTCCTGCTTTTTCTGCGAAACGAGGTCGTAAACGCGGCTCAGGACCGGACCGTGTTTCATGGCGACGACGCGGTCTCCGGTGATCGGCCTTCCGAAGCGCAACAGCGCCTCGCGGTCAGCCAAGTAGAGCAGTTTCATGAGCGCGAGATAGTTCATCTCGCCACCGCTGTGTTGGATCAGGCGAGCGGCGGCTTGGACTGCCTTTTGCTCGTTGAATTTGAATTTGATGGATTTCACTGTTGCCACTGCGCGTTGCGGCATTCCTCATACCAATTTGCCACGACTTGGTCAAAACTCAAATGTTGCGCCGATGGAACAACACTATGGTTCCAAAACCGGGGGGGGGACAAACTGACGACCGCGAAACACGCGAAACACGCGAAACACGCGAAGCTTTGCTTTGATGCCCGAGCTGGGGGGAACTTTTAACAGGAGGTAACAGAGATAACTGAGGGGTTTTGTTTTGGCTCGAACGGCGAGGACTCAGATTAACAGAAGGAAACGAAGGAAACGAAGGGGGCGGCAACCTTCATTCCAACACCGGGGACAAATTCTTCGTTGCCTTCTGTAAACCGCTTTGCCTTGGCTCGAACGGCCGGGACCAAAATTAACAGAAGGAAACGAAGGAAACGAAGGGGGCCGCAGTGGTGTTTGACTCCGAAGGGGTGACGAACTTCTCGTTGCGCAAGTGGGTGGCTTTGGGCTGGGCCGCAAGCGGGAACGCAAACAGAAACAAAACCGCAAGCCAGGCGAGGGAACATTTCGCGGCACATCTGGATTGCACGCGTTTACGCAGGCGCCAAGAATGCCAAAGAAAGAGATTGCCACGCCGTCGCGACCGCCGGAAAATTGCAACCAATGATCGCGAGGGAAAGGCAATTCTCCGCCATCCGCGGAACGTCGAAAAACAAACCCCCTTCAAAGGACCTCTGGCGAAGAGTAGCCATTATCAAGAACTGACCCCTTGTCGAAGCGGAATTTCAGGAAACGGTGAACAAGAGCAAAGCCATGCTCAAAGCCGTGGCGCTGGCGGAGACGTTTGGCGTGAAGCTTGAAACTTGAGAAAATGCAACAACCCTGTTGACGCCCTAGGTGGGGGGCGCATAATCGGCTGCAATCTTATGAGTGCCCGCTGGAAGTTCAATGACGGACTGGCTGAGGGAAGCCCGACGTGCGCGAATCCAAAGTCGTCCTCATCGTCGGGGCTTTGGAAGTCAGCCGATTTCCCAACGAAAAGCGCTTTTGGAAAACTTGTTTTCGCAGTGGCATCTGGCCTCTGCTTTGCCCTGATTGCACCCCGGGCTTGGTGTGCTCAACAGGGGGCGGGCGCCGTACCATCCGTCCCAGAGGAGGCGGAAAAGCAGTATCAAAAGGCCCTTGAGGGATTTCAGGATCGGTCCAAACCCATAGATATTCAGTCATTCCAAGACGTAGCCGCTAAAGCAACGAACTGTGCGGCGGCTCATGCTATTTTGGCGTGGGCGTACTTTCTCTCATCAACAGGGCCTGAAGATGTTCACTCTAGCGACATAATGAAAGAACTGGACATCGCGGTATCACTTGAGCCAAACAACCCAAAAGTTTACGTTACAAGGGGCACTCTCAAATTTTTGGTGACTAAAACCCAAATACCGCTCCTTCCGAGGAACCCTGACGACATCCCACCCGACATCATGAAAGGATTCGAGTCGGCGATATCCGACTTCGATGCCGCGATCAAGATCGACGAACATTGCTTTGCAGCTCATCTAAACAAGGGTGTCGTACTGACGCGCATTTCAAAGAACTTGGATGCGATGTACGAGTTCCTTCAGGCGAACAGCAATGAAACCAAGGAAACCAAATATCAAATGCCGACGCTGGCCAATGAATTCGACGCGGTATTCGTTGGGTCCAGCCATCCTTTCGTATTCGTTAGCTCGTTCAATCGCTACATGATCGAAAAGCAGTTCACAAAAAGGCTGGGTAAAAAGGCGCTGCGCAGTACGCCGTACGGCCAACTGGAGTACTTTGAGGGCAATGATGACATCAAAGCCTTCACTTGGTACTTGATTGGCGATATCCATCCGAACCCAGCGTCCGCTTTCGATGCGTGTAGCACTGCCATCAGATACAATCCGAGCGTGCGGATATTTCACCTGACAAAAGGAGGGGCTGCGATGGAATTGGGAAAAAGTAGTTCTGATGTGGAGAAGGAATTGGAAAAGCTTAGCGAACAGGCCAAGAAGTTCGAAAAAGACTACGACGCGAAGAAGCGGTGAATTGCGAGCAGCAAATTAATCAGCGTATGAGTGCGACAACGAGTGCCACCGGGACGATTCGGCCCAAGGTTTGTGTATTCCTCATCCTGCAAGTTCTTTATCCGTTGATACATGGCTGGGGCGCTGAGGGCTTAAGCGCTTCGGGAGGCTCTCGCCTCGCTCCGCAAGCGTACGTCAAAGCTTCTAACACGGACGCGTATGACTCCTTCGGTCGGTCAATAGCGGTTTCTGGCGACACGATGGTCGTTGGGGCGATTGGTGAATCCAGCGATGCCACAAGCATCAACGGCAGTCAGAAAAATAACGACTCAAAGGACTCAGGTGCAGGTTACGTCTTCGTACGCCAAGGGACGAATTGGACACAGCAGGCCTACCTGAAAGCCTCCAATTCCCGCCCAGGCATTCTGTTTGGCTTCTCGGTTGGCGTGTCGGGCGATACCGTTGTCGTCGGAGCGTATCGGGAGTCTGGCGATTCAAAAGGGGCGAACGGAAACCAGAACAACCAAAATTCACATGAGTCAGGCGCTGCATACGTTTTCGTCCGCCAAGGAACGAACTGGAACCAGCAAGCCTATCTCAAAGCCTCTAATACGACGGCTGACCAGAATTTCGGCTATTCTGTTGGGGTATCAGGCGACACGATTGTGGTAGGGGCCGCAGGCGAGTCCAGTAATTCAGAGGGGGTAAACGGCAAGCAGGATGACAAGAGTGCGGAGAATGCTGGCGCCGCATATATCTTCGTGCGTCAAGGGACGAATTGGAGCCAGCAAGCCTATCTCAAACCCTCGCATACCGAGGCGCACGCCAGCTTTGGCGATGCGGTAGCGATTTCGGGAGATACTGTGGTGGCAGGAGCGTGGGGCGAATCAAGGAAGGCAGGGGCGGCCTATCTCTTCGTACGCCAGGGGCAAACTTGGCGACAGCAGGCGCGTCTCACACCCTCAGATGATTCGTCGCGGAAAACCGTCGAGCCTCTCGGAGATATCTTGGGTTCCGGTAACTTCGGCTCATCTGTGGCGCTCGATGGTGACACCCTAGCCGTTGGGTCCCCCGTTGAAGCAACTGCTTCGGGGGCGGCATACGTCTTTAACCGCAGCCAAGGGAACTGGATTAAGCAAGCTCGCCTCGTCTCCGCTTCACCTAGCAGCCTCGCCTCCAAGTTCGGGGCATCCGTAGCGGTGTCTGGCGGCGTAGTGGCGGTCGGTGCGGATGGCGAGTCTAGCGTCGCGTTCAATGCGGGAGCAGCTTACGTGTTTGTGCGCAGCGGGAAGACATGGCAGCAGGCCCGTTTGAAACCATTCAGTGCCGCATCGGGACAGCATTTTGGCGAAGCGGTCGCGGTTTCGTCCGGCACCGTTGTGATCGGAGCCGGTGGTGATAACGGCAACGCTGCCGGTGTGAACCCCAAAGAAAACGATATGAGTTCTCCTGGTTCGGGCGCCGTTTACGTATTCGATGTTATCAGTTCTCGATAGATCGCATGAAGAACTCAGCGATTTCTGACGGTGTCACTGCTAAAGTTGCTCTCTTGGCAATTTTGGTTGTTATGCCGGTTGTCTGCGCGAGTCGGGCACTCAGTGCCGAGCAGGCGACTGCGGCGCAGTCAAATTTGACTTCCTCAAATCCCACGAAGCCCGGACAGAAGATTTGGGACGTACTGCCAAGTACGGAACCTGTCCTCGTTATTGGCCAAGGCGGCAAATTGTCGACGGAAAGCCAAGGAATCGAGGTCAGCGACTCCTTGGTTATCAGCCCCGACGGGACGCTTTATATCGGCTCGCAAGATAGACACGTTTATGCATTGGATACAAGAAACGGTACTAAAAAGTGGGCATTCGAGACTCCTGGATGGGTTGTTTCTTCCCCTTCGCTTGCGAATGAAGGCACACTGTATGTAATTTCCGACGGGGACTTATTCGCACTTGATGCAGTTTCGGGAGCCAAGAAATGGAGATGTGAAGACTTAGGTCACCCGTGCCGGTTTTATCCTGACGCGTGTTTCGCGATTGGCGAGGACGCAACGATTTTTGTTGGGTCCGAAGAGGGGCGGCTTTACGCGCTCGATGGAAACACCGGAAAAACCAAGTGGCGCTTTGAAACCAGAGAGATCATTGGAGAGAACATTGACTCAACTCCCGCAATTGGAGCAAACCATCTTGTGTATTTTGGGTCTTGGGATAAGAAACTTTATGCCATAGACGAACGAACGGGTGCCAAAAGGTGGGAATTCGTCACTGGCGGCAAGATTAACTCTTCTCCCGCAATTGGAGTAGATTCGACTGTGTATTTTGGGTCACAGGATAAGAAACTGTACGCGCTGGACGGAAATACAGGGGCGAAGCGATGGGAGTTCAAAACGGGAGGAAAAGTTACCTCGTCACCGGCAATCGGCAAAGATGGGACGGTATTCGTGGGTTCTTGGGACAAGCGAGTTTATGCGTTGGCCGGGAAGACGGGGAAAAGGAAGTGGAGATTTGAAACGGGTGGTCAGGTGATGGGCTCGCCTGCGCTTGCGGCAGATGGCACGCTATATATTGCTTCGATGGATGGAACGCTTTACGCCTTGGATGAGGCGACTGGTAGAAAAAAATGGAGCTTTGACACAGGCTGGCAAATCGCTGGTTCGCCTGTGATTGCGGTGGATGGAACAGTTTTTATTTCTACCGGCGAGGGTCGCATCTTCGCAATGTATGGAGGCAGTCCACCCGCAGAGAGTCCGTGGCCGATGTTAGGTCATGATGCCAAGCATGCTGGGCGGCAAATACGATAGCTACGACTGTCAGCGTTTCGCCGGAAATTCACGTGCGCCGCGAGGACAACAAAGTTGAGATTCGTCCCACCGCCGGCACGCGCCGTCGCGGCAAGAGGCCGGGCGAGGACGCCGCGTTGGAAAAGGAACTCCTCGCCGACCCGAAGGAACGCGCCGAACACGTCATGCTCGTGGACCTCGCGCGCAACGACATCGGGCGCGTGTGTTAAGGAATCGCTCTCCCAACTAATTGATGGCGAGCGTGTTACGAAACAGCGCACGATTATTTCAAGAACGGATGAATTCGAAAGCCTGTTGATTTCCTGGCGAACTGAGCGGTGTCGTTGCGCCACTCCGAAATCGACACTTTCTTAAGTAACGTGCTACCAAAGATTTACAGCTTAACTAAGGGCCATTCAGAACTGACCCCTTGACGACTTTTCAGGTTGACGGGGACGCAGTCGCCGCGATTGGGATGCCTGCGTGAGGCGGCGCCGGATGCCGGGTGGGGGCACCCGGCCTACAAGCCGCGCTGGCCGCAGTTCTGGGGGGCGTTGGTCAGGCTTCGCGACCTCCACAGTCGGATATCGACTCCGCACCCAGGCGTTGCGCGCGGCCACGGCGGAATGCGGAATGCGGAGCTTGACCACGGATTACGGATTGACGCGGATAAAAGGCCTTTCGCATCCGTGGCCATCCGTGTCATCCGTGATCGAATTTTGCGGAATGCGGGATGCGGATTGCAGATGGCGGATCGGGAGAAAACGGCCACGGAAGGAAACGAAGGGAAGCCGTCGGCGAGACGCCGACGGGTGCGACCGGGACGGTCGCGGTCCCCAAAGGTCTGGGTTGCAACCGGTTAAGAGTCTGGTTGAAAACTCCGTGGGATGCCGTTTTCGCGGAAAAGGTCGCATGGCGAGGGCGTTCTTGGTGGCGACGAGGAAGACTGTAGGCCGGGTCCCCTGACCCGGCGTCTCGTTTGTCCCCGACACGGCCTCCTTTTTCTCCCCCGATCCGCCGCCCGGCGAGGGCACCGGGCCTACGTCGTCGCCGCCCATTTGCAAGCCGACAAAGCTTTCGCCCCGCCGGGGCTGCGCGCGGCTGGCCGCATTGTAAAGAGTTAGCTGAGACATCGTCCTAAGTCCTTCTGGGCGTGGGGTTTATCAAATTTCTCACTGTGAGAAATTTGAATGCCGGCGCGGCTCCCACGTGGACAGTGCCGGAGGTCCTACGGACGGTCACTACTCCGAGTCCTACGGAGGGTCACGACTCGCCTCTGCTTACGATGGCGCTGCGGCTGGGGGTTCCGCCCGCGGCCGCGCTCCTCCGCGGAGTCGAGGAGGGGTTGCCCGGGAGCAGACTCCAGGACGGTTCGATGGCGGATTCCGTCTCTCCGGCGGTGGGGGAAGGCCGAAGATGGGGCTCGGCAGGAGCCTCGCCCTACCGGATCCTGCGGACGGCCTCTATGCGAGGCTCCGGCCGGGCAGCGACAGGGCTGGCCCATTGTAAAGAGTTAGCTGAGACATCGTCCTAAGTCCTTCTGGGCGTGGGGTTTATCAAATTTCTCACTGTGAGAAATTTGACCGGGGAAGGGGCGCTGCGCGCAGCCACCGGGGAATGGGGTGCAAAGGCATGTCACAACCCCAACGGGGGTGTGACCGATGTTGCGGCAATGACGCAGCCCTTTTGGGGGCCGGAAAAAGCTGACCTGGACCCCCGTCGGTGGCGCGGCTGGGACCATTGTAAAGAGTTAGCTGAGACATCGTCCTAAGTCCCTCTGGGCGTGGGGTTTATCAAATTTCTCACTGTGAGAAATTTGACCGCCGAGGGCGCGGCGCGCAGCCAGCGCGGAACGGGGATTTTGGGACACGGAACGGCCGATTGCGGGTTGTGGATTGCGGGCGCGCGCGCGGCTGCTAGGGAAGGAGGACCCCCCAATTGCGGATTGCGGATGGGCGAAAACGTCCACAGGAGCAAACGACCCGTCGTCCGTAGCTCTCCGGAGGGTGGAGAAGGTGGAAGGAAAGGAAGGGGATGCCGTTGGCGAGACGCCGCCGGGTGCGACCGGGAGCCCGAAGGCTGTTCCCCCGAAACCTTTCGGGGTTCGGGCCGCTCCCACAACTATTTGGGTTGCAACCGGTTAAGAGCCTGGTCGAAAACTCCGTGGGTCTTGTTGTCGCGGAAAGCGTTGTATGGCAGGCATCTTGCCTGCCGGTGGCTGCGGCTTGCAGCCGCCAGTTAGTGTTCGATTGGCGCAGCGTTCCAGAACGCGGGGCAGGATGCCCCCGGAACCGGCAGGCAAGATGCCTGCCCTACGTCCCCAGCCAAAATCTCTCGCCGCAGGACGCCACGGAGTTTTCAAGCAGGCTCTATGCCGCTCCTGTCGGAGCTTTGAGCTGGTTGGGGTTCGCAAAGCTACAACGATTTCGCCCCGCCGGGGCTGCGCCGTGTGTGGGCACACGGCCTACAGATGCCGTTGGCGAGACGCCGGGGGGGTGCGACCGGGACGCGCGTGCTCCCACAACTATTTGGGTGGCAACGGGTTGAGAAATAGCTAAGAAATTTCTTGACTATCCCAAAGGTTCTTGGTATAGATCGGACAGTGATGCAAAACCATCCAAACGAACGCGGAACCAGTCAAATGCGGAACGCGGAATGCGAATTGGGGAGCTTATTCCGCCCTCACCCCTGCCCTCTCCCCCAGGAGAGCGTGGTGCGCGCGGCCACGGGATTGCGAATTGGGGAGGGTCCTGGCTGCGTCAGCCGGCCTTCAGTTCGGCCAGGAAGCATGCCACTCGTGCCACTCGTGCCACTTCAAGCCACTTATTTCATATATGACAAAAAGCGCACGGCCAGTGAGCGGGATGGTCGAATGGGGAAATCTTCGCTTATCTTCGCTTATTCTCGCTTATCTTCGCTTAATGGGAGAAAAATAATGGAGGCCCAAGGGCACACATGGACAAGCATGGACGATCACGGACGAAGCACCACGGACTGTGGCCAAGGGAATGGCTGACGCGGGGGAGCCCCGATTTGGGCCGAGCGCGTTGGATGCGAGGAAGTTCTGACCGGATGAATGGGAAAGCCAGATGGTTGAGCGATCATTACGTAACACTTTTTTCATGTATTTCACTGATCAGCACGGCCAAGCGTCGTCCAAATGTCTCACTGTGAGAGATTTGAGATGTGGCTGGTGGGGAATGAGTTCGAGAGTTCCGCGCTGTGTAGCGGGCCTTGCCCGGGCGGGGAAAATCAGCGCCGCGGGAGCATCGGCGGGCCGCCGCCCATTTTCGCCATCATCCTTTGAAATTTGCCGAACTTTTTCATCATCTGCTGCATCTGGCCGAACTTGTTGAGGAGGGCGTTCAATTCGGTCACGGTCACCCCGCTGCCTTTGGCGATGCGGATGCGGCGTTTGGCGTTGAGGATGTGCGGGTTGCGCCGCTCCTGCGGCGTCATGGCGCAGATCATTCCCTCCATGCGGCGGAATTCCTTTTCCGATTTGCCCAGGTCGGCGTCGCGCAGCGCTTCGGAGCCGCCCGGCAAGAGGCCCACGATGCGTTCGAGCGAGCCGAGTTTTTTCATCTGGCGCAACTGGTCCAGAAAATCCTCCAGCGTGAACTGGCCCTTGCGCATTTTTTCCTCCAGGCGCTTCGCGTCGTCGAGGTCCACGGCTTCGGCCGCCCGTTCGACCAGGCTGACGACGTCCCCCATGCCCAGAATGCGGGAGGCCATCCGCTCCGGATGAAAAGGCTCGAAATCCTCCAGCTTCTCGCCGACGCCGACGAATTTGATCGGTTTGTTGGTCACCGCCTTGAGGCTCAAGGCCCCGCCGCCGCGCGCGTCGCCATCGAGTTTGGTGAGCACGGCGCCGGTGATGTTCAAGGCCTGGTCGAAATGGGTCGCCACGTTCACGGCCTCCTGGCCGGTGGCGGCATCGAGCACGAGCAGGATTTCGTCGGGGGTGAGCAGATCGCGCAACCGCACCAGCTCTTGCACCAACGGTTCATCGATCTGCAGCCGGCCCGCGGTGTCGAAGATGAGGGTGTCGCAGTGATTGGCTTGCGCGAAGTCGAGCGCCTGGCGGGCGATGGTTAAGACATCGGTCTGGCCCTTCGCCACAAACACGGGCAACGCGAGCTGCCGGCCCAGCGTGGCGAGCTGGTCCATCGCCGCCGGACGGTAAACGTCGGCGGCGACCAGCAAGGGGGCGCGGCTCTGTTTCTGGAGCCACCGGGCCAGCTTGCCGCTGGAAGTCGTTTTGCCGGAGCCGTGCAAGCCGACCATCAGCAGGCAACTCGGCGAGCGCGTCAGATTCAGTCCGGCGTTGGTCGAACCGAGCAGTTCGACCAGTTCGTCGTGGATGATTTTGATGATCTGCTGGCCGGGCTGGATGCTTTGGGTCACTTCCTGGCCGAGCGACTTGTTTTTGACTCGTTCGATGAAGTCCCTGACTACTTTGAAATTCACGTCCGCGTCCAGCAACGCCAGCCGGACCTCGCGCAACGAATCACTCACGTTGGATTCGGAGATTTTGCCCAGCCCGCGCAGGTTGCGAAACGCGTTTTGGAGTTTGCCGCTCAGAGTCTCGAACATGAGGTTACGTTAGAGTTGGAGGCTTGAAGTTCAAAGTTCAAAGTTGGCGGGAGGGGCCGAATTGCTGATGCGTGTGGCGTCGGCGCGATTGACAGCCGCGGCTGGCAGGCCGGATAGTGCGCGGCGTGACGCGCGTTTATGATCTGGTCATGACGCACAAGCTGGACGCAGACGATTTTTTCATCCACCGTGTGCAACAGCATTGCGCGGAGGCCGGCTTGAACTTCTTTCTCATCGAACCGCTCTGGGTGCAGACCTTTTACGAGGGATTGTCCAAAGGACTGGTTTGGCCGCGGGTGCTGCTGAACATGCACAGCGAGCATCACCAGCCCGAAGATATCTATCATCGGCTGGTCCGTCTGGCCGCCGAAAAGAACGCGCAAGTGATCGACCCGCTCTCCCGCGCGCTGGCCGCTTTCGACAAGGCCCGGCTGCATCCCCAGTTGATCGGCGCGGGAATCCACGTGCCGCACACGGTGATCGTGCAGGCGGACAAGGCGGCCAGCTTCCAGCTTAGCGAGGCCGACCGGCTGGCGCTCGGCTCGCCCTTCGTGATCAAACCGGCGATGGGTTACGGCCGCCGCGCGGTGGTGATGACGGCGACCAACGAAGGGGACTTGGCGCGCTCGGTGACCGCGTGGCTGGAGCAATTCGTCAAGGCCATCGAACACCGCGACAACGAGTTGCCCGGCCTGGAACCGAGCTGGCCGAACACCGATTATCTGCTCCAGCGCCTCATCGTGCCGCGCAACCTCAACGGTTCGCCCGCTTATTTCCGGGTCTTTTTCGTGTTTGGCAACGTCTGGTACTGCTGGTGGAATTGTTACACCGACCATTACCGCCTGATGACCCCGCAGGAGGCCCACGACTTCGATCTCAAGCCGCTGGAAGAAATCATCCGCCGGATCGCCGCGTTGACCGGGATGCAGTTTTTCTCCAGCGAAGTGGCGCAAACCGATTCCGGCCAGTTCGTGGTGATCGATTACATGAACGACCAGTGCCACATGTTGAGCCAATCGGCCAATGCCCAGATCGGCGTGCCGAATGAACTGGTGGCGGCGATTGCCAAACGGCTGGTCGGGGCGGCCAAAGAACTGATCGCCAAACGATGATCTCGCCGGCGGCGGAGGCCAGCGACACGCGGGCGGAGCTGGACGTTTCGCAAGGTGGTCCGCGCGGTGCCCGCTTCGTTTGCGGCTGAGAAACAACCATGCTTCTGCGCGCCCGGCAATTCACCTTCACCTTCCCCCGCCCGGCCCTGGTCATGGGCGTGGTGAACGTGACGCCCGACTCTTTCTCCGATGGCGGCAAATTTTTCGACCCTGCGGCCGCCGTGCAACACGCGCTGGAATTGATTGCCGAAGGCGCGGACATTATCGACATCGGGGGCGAATCGACGCGACCCCAGGCCAGACCAGTGAGCCAGGCGGAGGAATTGCGCCGCGTGCTGCCGGTCATCGAGCGGCTGATGGGCCAAGTGTCCGTGCCGATCGCCATCGACACTCTCAAACCGGCGGTTGCCCGCGCGGCGCTGGCCGCGGGCGCCAGCATCGTCAACGACGTCGGCGCCCGCCGCGCGTCCGCCGCCATGCGGCGCGCGGTGGCGGAAAGCGGCGCGGCTTATGTGGCGGTGCATTCCCGGGGTTCCCCGCGCACGATGCAGCGCCGCCCGGCTTATCGCGACGTGGTGGCGGAGGTTGGCGGCTTTTTTGCTGAGCAAGTCCGGACATTGAACGCGGCGGGAGTGCCGGGTGACCAAATCATATTGGACGTCGGCATCGGCTTTGGGAAAACGGTGGCGCATAATTTGCAGTTGCTCGCCGCGCTGCGGAGTTTTACAAAATGGGAGCGCCCGTTGCTGCTGGGGGTTTCGCGCAAATCCCTGATCGCAACGGTGACGGGCGCGGCGGAAGCGGCGGCGCGGTTGCCCGGCTCGCTGGCGGGCGCCTGCTGGGGTGTCGCCGGCGGCGTGAACATCGTCCGCGCCCACGACGTGGCGGCGACCCGGCAGGCCGTGCGCATGACCGAGGCGATTTTGACCTCATGCTCGAAATCATCAACGTGATCTGGCGTCCCGCGGTGGAGATTCTCATCCTCGCCGTGGGGATCTATTATGTTTTCAGTTTCGTGCGCGGCACGCGCGGCTTTTCCATCATGACCGGCTTCCTGGTGGTGCTGTTGACGCTGGCGCTGGCGAGCCGGCTTTTCGATTTCAAAGTGTTGAACTGGCTGCTGGGGACGTTCTCGGCGATCTTTGCCGTGGCCGTGCTGGTCATCTTTCAACCGGAACTGCGCCGGATGCTCGCCCAAGTCGGGAACCTGCCGCTGTTCCAGAGTTTCCACGAACAACGGGAGAACATCGAGGTCATCATTCAAACCGTCGAGCGCCTCGCCGACGTGCGGATCGGCGCGCTGATCGCCATCGAGCAATCCATCCACCTGCAGGAGTTTGTCGAGTCCGGCATCCCGGTCGATTGCGTGGCCACGCCGGAGATGCTCGAAACCGTTTTCTTTCCCAACAACGCGATCCACGATGGGGGCGTGATCATCCGGGGCGATCGCATCGCCTCGGCCGCCTGCATCTTCCCGCTCACGCGCCGGCAGGACTTGAACAAATCCCTCGGCACGCGCCACCGCGCCGCCATCGGCCTGAGCGAGGAAACCGACGCGGTCGTGGTCGTGGTTTCCGAGGAAACCGGCGCGATTTCCTATGCCCTTAAGGGCCACCTGGAGAAAGGGGTGACCCTGGAAGAGTTGCGCGCCTTTCTGACTTCCATTTTGGTCCAGCCGCAAAAAGCGCGGAAGATCGCCGCCTGGCTCCGCTCCCGGTCGCTCCTGCGCGGCAAGCCCAGTCCCGCCGTCCTCGCCAAAACCGAACCCGAACACTGATGTCCCTGCGTGATTACATCCTGAAAAATTTTTGGTTGAAGGTCTTCTCCGTCGCCCTGGCCGCTTTCATCTGGGTCGTGATCGAGTCGAGTCTGCGAGTGGAAAAATTGGACCTGAAAATGCCCTTCCTTCCGTTCCGCTCGCAGGAGACGCATGCCTATCGCCTGCCGGTCGCGGTCCTCGCCTCGCCCACCAACCAACTCTCCTTGAAGATCGTGCCCAGCGAGGTCACCGTCAGCGTGCGGGGCGATTGGCCGACCCTGGCGAAACTCGACCCGGACGAGATTGACGTGTACGTCAACCTTGGCGAAGCGCCGAACCCGGACGGCCCGTTCGTGGTGAAAGTGAACGCGCCGCGCGAGATCAGCATCCAGCAAATCATCCCGGCGCAAGTCTATGTGCAAACGGCCCGGCCGGGCAGCAATTGACCCGTCCATTCTCCCAGCCCCATGAAATCTTCCGACTCACCCAAAAAAATCTTCGGCACGGACGGCGTGCGCGGCACGGCGAACATTGAACCGGTCACGGCGGAAACCGCGCTCAAGCTCGGTCGCGCCGCCGCCCACGTCTTCAAAAATCTCCATGCCCAGGCCCGCAACCGCGGCAAACACCGCATCGTGATTGGCAAGGACACGCGCCTCTCCGGTTACATGCTCGAAAACGCCATTTCCTCCGGGATCCTCTCCATGGGCGTGGATGTCCTGTTCATCGGCCCGCTGCCCACCCCCGGCGTGGCTTACGCCACTCGCAGTCTGCGCGCCGACGCCGGCATCGTCATCACCGCCTCCCACAATCCGTACGATGACAACGGCATCAAGTTCTTCCGGGCCGACGGTTACAAACTCGATGAAAGCATCGAGGGCCGGATCGAGGAATTGGTTTTCAGCGGCGAGATTGAAACCATCCGGCCCACGGCGAGCGAAGTCGGCAAGGCGGTGCGCATCGACGACGCGCTGGGCCGCTACATCGAATTCGCCAAAGCTTCGATCCCGCGCGCCTTGACGCTCGAAGGGCTGCGGATCGTCATCGATTGCGCCCACGGCGCGGCCTACAAATCGACCCCCTGCGTGCTGCGGGAACTGGGCGCGGAGATCTTCGTCTTTGGCAACCAGCCCGACGGCATGAACATCAACCGGGACTGCGGCTCGATGCATCCGCAAAACGTCTGCGCCAAAGTCCGCGAACTGCGCGCCGATCTGGGCATCTCCCATGACGGCGACGCCGACCGCGTCCTGCTCTGTGATGAAACCGGCGGCCTCATCGACGGGGACGACATCATGGTGATGGCGGGATTGGACATGCTGGCGCAGGGATCGCTGGCCAAAAAGACCTTGGTGACCACCGTCATGAGCAACGCCGGTGTGGATGCCGCCCTAAAACAGGCGGGCGGCCAGGTGATCCGCACGGCGGTAGGCGACAAGCACGTGATCGACGAGATGCTCCGCGGCGGCTTCAACTTCGGCGGAGAGCAAAGCGGCCACCTGATTTTTGGCGACTACAGCACTACTGGCGACGGCCTGGTGGCCGTGCTGCAGGTCCTGCGGATCATGAAGAATCGAAACCAACTGCTCTCCAAATTATCGCACTGCTGGACCCGCTTCCCGCAACTGGTGTCCAACGTGCGGGTGCGCGAAAAGAAGGCCTTCGCGCAGCTCGACGGCGTATTGCAACTCGTCGCCGAGGCCGAAGCCAAAGTGACCCCGGAAGGCGGGCGCGTCTTGCTCCGCTACTCGGGCACCGAGCCGAAAGCGCGGCTGCTCATCGAGGGGCGCGACCGGGTCGTGCTGCAGCATTGGAGCAAAAGGATCTGCGACGCCATCAAGCGGCAGGTCGGGGAATAGCCGGCAAACCTCCTTTCCCCGCGCTTCCGCGCCCAGCGTTCCCTTGACTTGCGGAGACCGCCTCGTTACGGTCGGAGCATGAATCGTTGGCCCGCCATTCTGGGTTGCGTTGCGATTTCTCTGCTCCTGTTCCCGCAGCGCTGCCTCGCTCCGCTCATCTACACGCCGGGCGAAGGCTGGCGCTACGAACAAGCCGGAACCACCAGCAGTTGGCACCGCACCCGCGCCAAGGATCAGTTGGAATTGGCCCAGGCCGCTTTCGACCAAAAAGATTACGGCCTCGCCTTCAAGGCCGCCCGGCGCACGGTCCAACAATGGCCGTTCTCGGACTACGCTCCCAAGGCCCAATATCTGATCGGCCGCTGCCACGAGGCGAGCCAGCAGGATGAGAAAGCCTTCAAGGCCTACCAAACGCTGACCGAGCGTTATCCCAAGGTGGAAAACTACGACGAAGTTATGCAACGCCAATTTGGCATCGCCAACCGCTATCTCGCCGGCCAATGGTTCAAGCTCTGGGATGTCGTCCCGTTTTTTCCTTCGATGGACAAGACGATCAAGATGTATGAACAGATCATCAAGAACGGCCCCTACAGCGAAGTGGCTCCGTCGGCCCAGTTAAATATCGGCCAGGCGCATGAAAACAAAATGATCAGCGACTACACCTCCGCCGCCAGGGCCTACGAACGCGCCGCCGATCGCTACAGCGAGCAAAAAGTCGGCGTCGAGGCCCTTTATCGCGAGGGCATCGCCTACAATAAACAGGCCAAAACCGCCGAATACGATCAAAGCATCGCCGCCCAGGCCATTTCCACGTTCAGCGATTTCATGACGCTCCATCCGGCCGATCCCCGCGTCCCGGACGCCCAGAAACTCATCGATTCGCTCAAAGTGGAACAGGCGCGCGGCAGCTTCGACATCGCGAAGTTTTACGAACGACATCACCGCTGGCAAGGCGCCTTGATTTATTACAACGAGGTGTTGTTGAAGGACCCCAACTCCAGGTACGCCGACGCCGCGCGCCAGCGCATCGACGCGATCAAAAAGCGCGTGCCCAATTGACCCATGAAAGTTTGGTTCGCCCTCACCGAACGCAAAGACCACGACGAGTGCGCTTTGGTTTGCCTCCTCGTGCCGAAAAAGAGACCGTTCGTCCCTCCCGCCTTGGCTCTCATGATCCTGACTCTCGCCGGTTGTGCCGGCTACCATCTGGGTCCCACCAATGGCATGCGTGCCGGCGCGCGCACGATCCAGATCAATCCGTTCTCCAACCAGGCCTCCGAACCGCGTTTGAGCGAAGCGGTCACGGCCTCGCTCCGCAAAAACCTGCAGCAGGACGGCACCTATCGCCTCGGCACGCGCGATGACGGCGACATCATCCTCAGCGGCACGATTCTGATTTTCGACCGCACCCAACTCTCCTTTCAGCCAAATGATATTTTGACGGCGCGCGACTACAAGCTCGCCGTGACGGCGCAGGTGACCGCGCGCGAACGGAGCAGCGGCAAGGTCATTCTCGACCGCAAGGTCGGCGGCCATACCACAGTGCGGACCTTCGCGGACCAGACCAGCGCCGAGCGCGAGGCCATTCCCTTGGTGGCCGACGATCTGGCCAGAAACATCACCGGCCTGCTGGTCGATGGAACTTGGTGACGGCGATCAAGCAATATTCCATGATGCTCATTAGGATTTCTCTGGCTTCAGTCGCAGCGCTGGCCTTGGCCGGGCTATCCACGGCCGGCGGCGACTGGCCTCAGTGGCGAGGCCCGGCCCGCAATGGCTACGCTTCCGCGGACACCCCCGCCATCAGCTCGCTGCCGAAGGAATTGAAACCGATTTGGAAGATTCCCGTCGGCGGCGGGTTTTCCTCCCCGATCGTCGCGGGCGACAAGCTGATTTACCTCGATGAGCAGCAAGGCAAGGAATGCGCCCACGTCCTCGAGGCGGAGACGGGCAAGGAACTTTGGCGGATGCCGTACGCGGAGGTCTATTTTGACGAGTGGGGCGCCGGCCCGCGCTCGACTCCGATCGTCGAAGGGGATCGCTTCTACGCGCAGGCTTGCAACGGCGAATTCCGCTGCTTCAACCTCGCCGACGGCAAACTCGTCTGGCAAACCAGCTTCGATAAGGACTTTGGCGCCAGATTCCTGGGCAGCAAGGCCCGGGAAGGCACCGCCAGCCGCCGCGGCAACAACGGTTCGGGCGTGATCGCCGGAGAGCGCATCATTCTGCCGGTGGGCGGCACCAACGGCGCGAGCCTGGTTTGTTTCGACAAACTCACCGGCAAAGTGCTTTGGAAATCCGGCAACGACGAAGCGGCCTATTCCTCCTTCATGATCGCCACCCTCGGCGGCCAGCAACAAGTCGTGGCCTTTACCGCCGACGCCCTGCTCGGCGCGGACCTTGCCACCGGAAAAATCCTCTGGCGCGTGCCGCTCAAAACCAACGCCAAGCGCCACGCCGCCTCGCCCGTGGTGGCCGGCGACACGGTGATTGTCAACTCCCACACCATCGGTCTGGTCTGCATCCGGATCTCCCGGGACAGCGGCGGATTCAAAGCCGCCGAGGCGTGGGTCAACAAGGATTTGAAAATCAATCTCGCCACGTCCGTCGCCGTGGACGGCTTTCTTTACATTCAAGGCCCGAACCAGGATTACGTCTGCGTCAACGCGGCCACCGGCGCGCTGCAATGGTCGCAGCCGGGCTTCGGCCGCGGCAACAAGGATTGGGCCGCCACGATTGTCGCGGGCAAAAACCTGCTGGTCTTGACCGAGGCCGGCGAGCTGGCGTTGCTCGCGGCCGATCCGGCCAAATACACCGAGCTGGGCCGGCTGCAAGTCTGTGGCAACACCTGGAGTCATCCCGCCTGCGCGAACGGCAAACTCTTCATCCGCGACGCCCGCGAACTCCAATGCCTCGACCTGCGCCCGGCCAACTGATTTCGCGTCTTTGGCTTCGTTGCTCGTCGGTTACCGCCGCAAACTGTGGATGCGCCCCACTCGCGCCTCGCCCCAGGCCTCATGCTAATTTGAAAACAGGCTCTTAGGTTGTTGCTGAAGGAGCACCGGGTCCGCTACGATGAGGCTGATGTCTGGGATTGAAGCCATGTTGAAACGCCAAATCCAAATCCTCCGCCGAACGCCCGACCTGGTGCCGCCGCGTCTGTTGAGCGGCCAAGTCACAATTGCGACCTAGCATGAACGCGAACGCTCTGTTTCGTTGGAAGCGGCTATGAGGCAGACGCGGGGCTTGCCGCCCCCGCACGCCGAGGGATATGATCGGCGCGAAGAATTATGCCAACTGAAACGGAATTGTTTGTTCACGGGAGCCGATGGGTGCGTGCGGATTTTCATTTGCACACGCGCCGGGACCGGGAGTTCGCGGACGCAGGCGAAGAGCGGGATTTCGTAACGCGATATGTCGCCACGCTCAAGCGATCAGACATCAAGGTGGGGGTCATTACCAACCACAACAAATTCGAGCGGGACGAGTTTATGGCTCTGCGGAAGGCTGCGCGCAAGGAAGATATTTACCTGATGCCTGGCGTTGAACTCTCGGTCAAGGACGGCGCAAACGGCATCCACACGCTGGTCGTGTTCCACGAGGATTGGATTCAGAACCCAGAGAAAACGGACTTCATCAATAGCTTCCTTTCCGTGACCTTTGCTGGGCAGGCTAACTATGATAATTTGAATTCCCGCTCGAATCACGACTTGTTGGAAACGATTCGGGAGCTAGACAAGTTCCAGCGGGACTATCTCCTCATTTTTGCGCACGTCGAGGCTGAGAACGGTCTGTGGGGCGGGCTGAAGGGTGGCAGAATCAAGGAACTGGGACAGAGCGAGTTGTTCACGTTGCGAACGACAGGCTTTCAGAAGGTGCGCACGCGGGCGCTTCGTGATAAGGTGAAGGGATGGTTAGGCGGATGGTACCCTGCTGAAGTGGAAGGTTCAGACCCGAAGGCGATGGACGAAATAGGGCGCGGCGAGAAAACATTACTCAAGATAGGCGCCTTCACGTTTGAGGCGGTTCAGTTTGCACTCAAGCCGGCTGCGGAACGTGTCGCCGCTGATGAGCCGCCTCGACAGCCCCATTCGTGGCTGCGGTCCATTCGGTTCGAGGGCGGGATTTTGGACGGCAAACGGTTCGAGCTCTCCGACCAGCTCAACTGCCTGATCGGCATCCGGGGAAGCGGCAAGTCCGCGGTGTTGGAAACGCTCCGCTACGCTCTCGAACTCCCATGTGACGAGTCGGTCGCCGACTGGAAGTACAAGCAGGACCTGGTGCGATTCGCTTTGGGCAGCGGGGGCAAGGTGCTTGTAGAGGCCGAGGACGCGCAGGGCCGAATCTACGAAGTGCGCCGCATTCTGAACGAACGCGCTGATCTTTATTTCGAGCACCAACTCCGGCCCGGCGTGCGGATTACGGAAACGGTCGTTAAGAAGCCATTGTTTTTCGGGCAGAAGGAACTCGTTCCCAAGGGCGAGGGTTTTGAGCGGGAACTGATTGAAAAACTTCTGGGGGCGCGGCTGGACACCGTTCGGCGGGAGATTACGGTGCAGCGGCAGAGGGTCCTCGATGTTCTTGCCAATCTCGACAAACTGAAGGACCTGGATGCCGTCGAGCTGGAATACCGGACCAAGCAGAAGGATGCCGAGTTCCGACTGGAGTTGTTCCGTAGGTACGGCGTCGAGGAACAACTGCGGCGGCAGGTGGATTTCAATTCGGACGTGACCCATGCGCAACGGGCGGTCGAAGCGGCCGACGCCTTTGTTCGCGCCATGGAGGCTTTTTTCAACGAGCAAGAAGCTGAACTTTCTGTTCACGCCAGGATCGAATCTCGCGCCAACACCAACGTAATGAATGAGTTCAACGACATCTTCGCCCGTATCCGGCAACTACCGGAGCGAGGCAGGCAGCTTTTGGCGGAGGCTCGGCGGGATGTTCATGCGTTGCGGGCTAAGTATGGTGAACTGGCGGGCCGCCGCGACGCCATGAAGGAGCAGTTTGCAGCGATCGAAAGGCAGTTGAGCGCCCAGTTGCAGCAGCAGGGAAGCGTGAGTGTACGCCCTGACGACTTTGTCCGGTTGAATGCCGACCTGCACAAAGCCAAACTGGCGCTCGAGGAGGTTACCAAAGGCAAGGCAAGGAACACGGCCTTGCGCGACGATCTGGCGAAGGAACTGAAGCGACTCTCGGACCTCTGGCACCGGGAATTCAAACAGATCGAGAGCGAGATCAAGAAGTTGAACGACAGCCAGGCTGCGCTACAGATTAAAGCCGAGTACAAGGGAGACAAAGGTGCATTCCTAGAGCAACTTAAGGCAAATGTCCGCGGGAGTCGTTTACGTGAAGCTACACTGGAAGGTGTGGCGCGCCAGCACCCAGACTTTATCGGCGTGTATGGGGCCTTGGACGCTATTTGCGCGGCAATGGGCGATTCCGGGGAAGTTTTCCGCAAGTACTTCAGCGAGGCCAGGGCCACCTTTCTGACTTGGCAGGTTCCGAATCTTTTCAGAATTCAATACCACGGCAAGGAACTGCGGGACCACTCGTTGGGGCAGCGGGCTTCGGCGCTCATTCTGTTCATTCTGAGTCAACGGGACAATGACGTGATCCTCATCGATCAGCCGGAAGACGATCTGGACAACCAGACCATCTTCGAGGACGTGATCAAGCTCGTCCGGGTGCTGAAACGAGACGTCCAGTTTGTTTTCGCGACGCATAACGCCAACTTCCCGGTCTTGGGCGATGCCGAGCAGGTGGGCGCATGTTCGTTCGCGGGTGGCCACGCGGACGTGCGGGTAGGAAGCATTGACGAGCCGGAGATTCAGAAAGCGATTGTGTCCATAATGGAAGGCGGACAAGAGGCCTTCGCCCGGCGCAAGGAGATATATCATCTATGGAAGCAATAGAGTTGATCGAGCTTATCGGACGTGGAGAGGACAGCCATACTCAGTTTAAGGAAAATCAGGATGTCACTAACGCCCAATCGCTGGCCGGTGAGTTGGTGGCTTTCTCCAACAGCACGGGCGGAAAGATACTGATTGGCGTCTCCGACCAGGCAATTGTAACCGGGTTGTCAGCAGCAGACGTTCGGCGCATCAACGGATTGCTCGCGAATACGGCGACGAATAACGTGAGACCATCCATCAATCTGGAAACCGAGAATGTGTCTGTGGGTGGTCGCACAGTGATGGTTGTGACCGTTCGCGAAGGCATCTCGAAACCTTATGCAGACAACAACGGTGTCATCTGGGTCAAGTGCGGCGCGGAAAAGAGGCGGGTGACATCGCGCGAGGAAATTCAACGCTTGCTACAGAGCGCGGGTCTGGTTCATGCCGACGAAGTGCCAGTTGAAGGGACCACGGCTGCCGATGTCGACCTGCCCCATTTTCGAGAATTCTTCGACAAGCAGTATGGGGAGCCTTTGGAAGAGGGGGACGCTCCTATGAATCGGGTACTGGAGAACCTCAGACTGGCCAAGGACGGTACGCTCAACCTCGCCGGACTGTTGCTGTTCGGAAGCAATCCGCAAAGGCACAGACCGGAATTCGTTGTCAAGGGTGTTTCCTTTGTCGGCACCGACCCGGCAGGCAACAAGTATCGTGACAGCCAGGACATCGGAGGATGCCTTCGGGACATTCACGCCCAGACGATGTCGTTTTTGAAGCGTAACCTGCGTCGCATTCAGGCTGATCAAGGGTTCAACACGGAAGGCGCGTTGGAGGTTCCGGCTCCCGCACTGGACGAGCTAGTCGTCAACATGCTTCTTCATCGAGACTATTTTATCTCTGCTCCTTGGCGAGTGATGCTTTTTGACGACAGGATCGAGCTGATCAGTCCTGGGACCTTGCCCAACAACCTGACCGTCGAAAACATCCGGAACGGGGTGTCCAACATACGGAACCCCCTCATCGCCTCGTTTGCCACAAAGGAACTGCCCTATCGAGGGATTGGGACAGGCATCCGTCGGGCGGTGGCGGCTGTTCCGGCCTTAAGCCTTGAATCCAGCAATGAAGAGAACTTGTTCACCGCCACGATTCCAAGGCGTCCAGAAAACGGGTGACGCAGGATCGCTTCAGTACACGCTCGCCTACGATTGTCGACACAAACGAAAAGAGGTCAGTCCGGACGATAGACAGTTTTTGTATTGAGGGCCACTGGCACGTCGCCAAGCTCGGAATCATGGCTCGCAAACTCAGCGCGCAACATCCTCGGACGCCAGAAGGGTACGTCCAGCCAGCCGACCCGCGGCGGATTCTCCTTTGCGTCAGCCTGACTCCGCCGTTCCACGATCTTCATTACGAAGTCATCGCCACGGTCTTTGAGCTTCCCGCATGAGCGCCGACACCCATCAGCCTGTCTTCACCATCGGTCATTCCAACCTGGAGTTCCCCAGGTTTGCGGCGCTGCTGAACCAGCACGGCATTCAAGCCGAGGCGGACGTGCGCTCGTCGCCTTACAGCCAACACAACCCGCAGTTCAACCGGGAAGCGCTCCAGCGCGCATTGAGTGAACTGGGCATCGCCTACGTGTTTCTCGGAGAGGAGTTGGGGGCACGAAGGGCGGAGCGCGAATGTTACGTGAACGGTCGAGCCGACTACTCGCTAATCGCCCGAGCGCCAGCCTTCCTTCGCGGCGTTGACCGAATCATCCAAGGTGCGGCGAAGATGCGCCTGGCGATGATGTGCGCCGAGAAAGACCCGCTTGATTGTCACCGCTGCGTTCTGGTGGCTCCGCGACTGCGCGAGCGGGGAATCGAGGTGCGACATATTCTCAGCGATGGCTCTCTGGAAAGCCAGGAGCAGGCGGAGACGCGCCTGGCACAATTGTTCGCGCTTCCCGAACGCGAATTGTTCCGTTCACCAGGCGAGATCGTTGCCGAGGCGTATCGGCTTCAAGGCGAGAGAATCGCTTATCAGGAGGAAACATTGGCGGTCCGGGAGGAGCCTCCGAGCTATGGAGATTAAACTGTTCACCATCGGCTTTACGCAAAAGTCGGCCCGGCAATTCTTCACGCTCCTAAAGGAAGCGGGCGTGAAGCGAGTGGTCGATGTTCGACTGAACAACAACTCCCAACTGGCTGGATTTTCAAAGAAGGACGACTTGGCCTACTTCCTGAAAGCGATTGCGGACATCGACTACGTGCATCTGCCGGAATTGGCGCCGACGCAAGACATCCTGGACGCCTACAAGAAGCACAAAGGCGACTGGAAAGTTTACGAGCGCCTATTCCTGGACTTGATGGCACGGCGCGAAGTGGACAAGAAGATTAATCAAGAGCTGCTCCAACAGGCGTGCCTTCTTTGCAGCGAGCGCCTGCCGCATCACCGCCATAGACGGCTCGTGGCCGAATACCTCAACGCCAAGTGGGGTGGGATTGAGACCAAGCACCTTGTCTGACCGCGGAGGGTGTCGTCCGCCGGCGCCGCAGAAAACCTTCGGGCCGAGCGGCTATTGCCAATGATGGCGACCAGTGGCACATTGGCGCCATGAAGTCGTTGGTTGAAATCGAACGCGCCGCCGAGGAACTGCCGTCAGGACAAAGGGCAGAGTTGTTACTCTTTCTCGCCGAAACGTTGCGCAAGGAGCAAGCGCCCTTGCCCGAACCGCGGCAGTTTTCCGCCGAACAACTCCAGACGTGGATGGATGAAGACGAGGAGGCGATGCGCCGCTTCCGGGCCGGCGAGTGAACCTGTTTCTCGATGCCAGCGTGGTGCTGGCAGCTTGCGGGCGTCCGGCCGGCGCCTCGCGCGCCCTGTTTGACCTGGCATCTCCAAACCGTTGGACGCTGATGACGAGTGGTTACGTGGTCGCAGAGGTGGCAAGGAACGTTCCGCGTTTGCCGGCACCGGCCGCCCCAGCCTGGGCACAAATTCGGCCACGGCTCGTTCCCGTAAGGGACGTTTGGACGATGGACCGACCCGCCGTGTTTGGTCCGGCCAAAGACCGCCCGGTGCTCTTCACTGCCGCAGCTTGGGCCGAGGTGCTGCTGACGCTGGATCGGGGCGACTTCGGCGCGTTCATGGGGACGGGCTTCTACGAGTTGGCCGTGCTGACTCCTGGCGATTTCCTGGAGAGAGAACGCGCCGCCGGACGGTTGCGGTAAGGAGGCATGCCCCACGCCCATAACAAAGACCAGCCTGGCCAGCAACCGGCCATCGAGTTGTTCGCGGAGTTTGATCTGGCACACCGTGCCGGCGTCGGAGGAAACCCTCGACGCGACCGGCACGTTGCAATGCGAGACGTAGCGCGAGAACCGTCCAAACCAGCGTGGCGCCACACGACCTCACCGACGTAACCTGCGAACCATGTCCCGGCGGGACAATTGAGAATAGCCCAGCCTTTCAAGGCTGGGTTAAGAAAAAGATTTCGCATCGGCCTGGCTCATTTTAATATCGCCGCGGTGAACGGAAGAAAATCCACCGTCGTCGAAATCCGCCAGCGCTTCGACGCCGAAGTCGAGCGGTTCTCGAACCTCGAGGCCGGCCATTCGGCAACCAGCGACGCTCCCCTGGCGATGGAATTAATCGCGCGCGCCGCCGCCCTGACCAATCCGAACGCCCGCCACGTCCTGGACCTCGGCTGCGGCGCCGGCAACTACACGCTCAAGCTGCTGCAGTACCTGCCTGACTTGGACGCTACCCTGGCAGACTTAAGCCAACCGATGCTGGAACGGGCCAGGCAGCGGGTCAGCGCGGCCACCACCGGACGGGTGACCACGCTCCAGGGCGATATTCGCGAACTGGAGTTGGGCCGCGCACGCTTCGACCTCGTGCTCGCCGCGGCCGTGTTCCACCATCTGCGCGACGTGGCGGAGTGGCGCGCCGTGTTCGCCAAAGTCCGCGACGCGCTCAAGCCGGGCGGTTCGGTGTGGATTTCCGACCTCATCGAACATTCGATCCCGGCGGTGCAAGCTCTGATGTGGGAGCGCTACGGCGAATATCTCGCCCGCTTGAAAGACGCGGCCTATCGGGATGAGGTCTTTGCCTATGTGCAGCAGGAGGACACCCCGCGTCCACTCGCCTTTCAAATGGATTTACTGCGGGACTGCGGCTTCCGAACCGTCGAGGTATTGCACAAAAACAACTGCTTCGCTGCGTTTGGCGCCGTCAAGTAAAGCGAGTCCAGCTTCAACTCCCACTTACTCACAGCCTGTCCACTTTTTGGAATTGTCCGCCAGATTCTGGACAAGCGGGGACCGTGCAATCCTATTCATCCTGCCCAACACGCCTCAAATTGACACCCGGCGAAGGGCCGGATTCCTTAGTGAAATCAAGCTATTCAGCCTCTTTTCCGGCGGCTCTAAGCTCGTGCTCATACCGTAATACTGATCCTCAGCCCCGCACAATGGCCCTGATCGTGCTAAATGCAATGTGAAAGGAAAGTTTATGAAAACGATGCTTAATCTATTACTCGGACGCCGCGGCGCGGTCGCGGGACTCGTCGTTTGCGCTTTCCTCCTGCCGGCGAGCTCCCCGCTCTACGGGCACTCCGTCACCATCACCAATCTCACCGTCCAAGGAACCGCGGCGCTGGCAGTCACCAGTCTGAACGCCACGGGCCAGGTAGCGGGCTATTGGTATGACATCAATGGGGTTCAGCGGGCCTTTGGGTCCACCAACGGCACGCTTTTCGATTTGGGCACCCTAGGCGGCACCACGAGTGTCGGGCAAGGTATTAACGCTGCCGGGCAAGTCGTGGGCGATTCTTCTCTCCCCGGCGACATGGAATTCCACGCCTTTGTCTTCACTGGCGCGACGATGTTCGACCTGGGTACGCTCGGCGGTCAGACTAGCTCAGCGTTCGCCATTAATGATCTGGGCCAGATTACCGGCTATTCCTACACCGCTTTCGGCACTCTGGATTATCACGCTTTTCTGTTCAATGGCGGGAGCCTGCGCGACCTCGGCACGTTGGGCGGCTCGTTCAGCTTTGGCAGCGCGATCAACCGATCCGGCCAAGTCATCGGCGACTCGGGCACCACCGGCGACGCCCAGTCTCACGCCTTCCTCTTCGACGGAACGGTCCTGCGCGACCTCGGCACGCTGGGCGGCACCGCAAGTTCCGCCGCGGCCCTGAACAACCTCGGCCAGGTCACCGGCAATGCGACCACGACTGGCGATTTGGAAACGCACGCCTTCCTCTTCGACGGAACGGTCCTGCGCGACCTCGGCACGCTCGGTGGCACCTTGAGCGCCGGCTACGCCGTCAACGATGCGGGGCAGGTGGCGGGTGACTCGACGCTGGCGGGCGACCGGGAGAATCACTCGTTCGTTTACTCGGGCGGGACGTTGCAAGACCTCGGCACGCTGGGCGGGCATTTCACCAGCGTCGGTTCCATGAACAACCTGGGCCAGGTCGTCGGCGTTTCTTCCAATGCCGTTCCGGCCATGCGCGCTTTCCTCTGGCAAAACGGCACGATGATCGATCTGAACACGCTGCTGCCGCCAAACTCGGGCTGGGTCCTCGAGGTCGCCGATTTCATCAACGACGCCGGACAGATTGCGGGCACGGGACATTTCCTGGGCCAGCCGAGCTGGTTTCTGTTGACTCTGCCGGGCAAGACTCCGATCGTGGCCAACGCCGGCCCGGACCAGGTGGTTGAATGTGCCGGCGCCGGCACCCTGGTGACGCTCGACGGCAGCGCTTCGAGGGACCCGGACGGGGAGGCCCTCACTTATCAATGGAGTGATGGCAATGTCCTGCTGGGCACCACGGCCATCATCAAAGTGGGTCTTGCCTTCGGCGCGCACAGTATCACCCTTCTGGTCACCGACCCGTACGGCGTCTCGGCCCAGGCCACCGTCAATGTGAATGTAGTGGATACCACGCCGCCGACCATCGTCTGCCCCGCGAACTTTACGCTGGCCGCCAACGACCAGTGCCAGGCCGTGGTGCCCGATCTGCTCGCGCAGTTGGCCGCGTCGGACATTTGCACTGCTTCGGCGTCATTGGTGAAGTCCCAGTCTCCCACCGCCGGCTCCCTGGCCGCGCTAGGAAACAATCCCATTACCATCACCGTCACCGATAGCTCCGGCAACCAAGCCACTTGCACGACCACGCTTACGGTAGCCGACACCACGCCGCCTACCATCGTCTGCCCCGCGGGATTAACGGTCTCCGCTGATGATCGCGGCCAGGCCGCGGTGCCTGATTTCCTCGCCACCCTCAGCGCCGCGGATAGCTGCACGCCGGCGGCGTCACTGCAGAAAGCGCAAGTCCCCGCGGCCGGCACGTTAGTTACCTGCGGCGCCACCCCGATCACCATCACCGTGACCGACGCCGCTGGCAACCTGGCGACTTGCACGACGACTTTTACCGTCGTGGACACCACCCCGCCGACCGTCGTCTGCCCGGCCAACTTGACGATATCCGCGAATGACCAGTGCCAGGCGCTGGTGCCCGATTTGCTCGCGCAATTGGTGGCGTCGGACAATTGCACTCCGGCGTCGGCCCTGGTGAAGTCGCAGTCGCCTCCCGCCGGCTCCTCAGCCGCGTTAGGTAACACCCTCATTACCGTCTCCGTCACCGATGCCGCTGGCAACCACACCACCTGCACGACCACTCTGACCGTCGCGGATACCACCCCGCCGACGATCATCTGCCCCGCGAACGTGACGCTATCCGCCGATGATCACGGCCAGGCGGCGGTGCCTGATTTCCGTGGCCGACACGTTGGTTACCTGCGGCACCACCACTATCGCTATCACCGTGACCGACGCCGCTGGTAACCACACCAGTTGCACGACCACTTTCACCGTCGTGGACACCACCCCGCCCAACGTCGTCTGCCCGGGGAACTTGACGGTATCCGCGAATGACCAGTGCCAGGCGCTGGTGCCCGATTTACTCGCGCAGTTGGTAGCGTCGGACAATTGCACTCCGGCGGCGGCCCTGGCGAAGTCGCAGTCTCCTCCCGCCGGCTCCCCAGCCGGTTTGGGCAACAACCTCATTACCATCACTGTGACCGATGCCTCAGGCAACCGCGCCACCTGCGCGTCCGTTCTAACGGTTGTGGACACCACTCCGCCGACGATCATCTGCCCGGCGAACCTGACGGTTTCGGCGGATGACCACGGCCAGGCGGTGGTGCCTGATTACCTGGCGACTTTGATTGCCGCGGATAGCTGCACGCCGGCGGCTTCGCTGCTCAAAGCGCAAGCTCCTGTGGCAGGCGCGTTGGTTACCTGCGGCATCACCACTATCGCCATCACCGTGACCGATGCCGCCGGCAACTTAGCCTCGTGCACGACCACGCTTACCGTCGTGGACACCACCCCGCCGGTCGTGGCCTGCCCGGCGAACCTCACCATATTGGGCAATGACCAATGCCAGGCGCTCGTGCCCGACCTGCTCGCGCAGTTGGTGGCGTCAGACAATTGCACTCCGGCGGCGGCCCTGGTGAAGTCACAGGTTCCAGCAGCCGGGACCGTAGTGAGCTTTGGCCCTAATTCGATTACGTTGACGGTGTCCGATGCCGCCGGCAATGCGACCACCTGCGCCGTCGTCCTCACTGTCTCCGACGCGACTCCGCCCCAGATTGATTCTATCACCGCCGATCCCGCGCAGATTAGTCCGGCCAACCACAAGCTGGTTCCAGTGACGATCTCGGTGGCCGCGACCGACCATTGCGATCCAGCCCCAGTGAGCCAGATCATTTCCGTGGCGAGCAACGAGCCGCTCGGCCCCGCCAGCGGCAGTTCCAGCCCGGACTGGATCATTACCGGTCCGCTAACGCTGGAATTACGAGCCAACAATAACTCCGACGGGACGACCCGAATCTATACCATCACCGTGGCCTGCGCCGATGCCGCCGGAAACACCTCGACGGCCGAGGTCACCGTCGCGGTGCAAAAGCCGGGCAAAACAACTCCGGCCCTAAAAACGAATCCGGCTTCGCCCAACAAGCCGTAGCGGAGGCGGTTCAGATTACCGGCCAAAGCGCGGTTCCCTTTCCGCACTCCTCCCCAACGCGCTCTCAGATCGCCTCCCCGACGCTCAGCGCGGCTCGGCGCGCCGCGTTCCATTCGGCCGGGGTTCCGCCGTCTTGCTTCACGAGTGGCCCAGAGCCCAAAACGAACTGGGCCGTCCGCGCCAAACAGTCCGGCGCGGCCGACGAAAAGTCCCTTCCAAAATAAATACGATTTATTGAAAGATTCGGTTTTTTGGCCCGTATGTACAAGTGGAAGCCTCGAGTGCGGCTCTGAACAAACAGAGGCATCCTCGAAAGGATTCTGTATGGAACGGAAATTGGCTCGGCAGGTTTTGGCGGTAACTTCGGCAATCGGGCTCTGCACCGGTTGCTCCACCGAAAAGGCGCAGTTGGAAAACGTCAATAAAGATTGGAACCGGCTGATTCGCGCCAGCCACATCTTCCCGATCTACCCGCTGAGCGAAGATTTGCAACCGGGCGACCTGTTTTTTGTCTCGACCGAAATCGAGGACCTCGCCCCGTGGAATACGCCTGGCTACATCAAATTGGATCATCAGGTCGGCCGCCTTTATCCAACCAACTATCCAGAATTTTACAGCCATTCCTTCGCGACCAGCAGCAACTCCCTGCCTCACTTCTGGATCAATGACAACTCCTGGGCCAACGCTCCACTGGCGGGGTTTCCCTCCTATTCATTTGCCGTCAAGCAAGGCGGCGGGGCCAATGTGTCGTTGCCCATCGAGGGCATCCCCGTCGGGTTGGGCCTGATGGGGGCCAAGTCCGCCAGCGGCCACGTGACCATCACCGGCGCCCACACCTACGGCGTGGATGAAATGACGCTGCAAGCTCAAGTGGAGAGGTTTGTGACCGACTCCCGATCCAATCTGCTGGAGCTGGTCGAAGCCCAACCCGATCCGAACAAGCCTTATTACCTCCAGGTGGTCTCCCGCGTTTACGTCACGCGGACCGTTTCCGTGAGCATGTATAATGATTCGGCCGTCGGCGTGACTGCCTCGGGCGGCGTCCCCAAGGACGTGCCGATCCCGGACCTGCAAACCACCAATGCTCCGGCCAACTACTCTAACATGGTCAACGCCGTGAACGGCATCGTCTCAACTCAGTCGGGTGCCGTCGCTACGGCGGGCGGCCTGGCGCCGGGCGGCACTCTCAAATTCACCGCGGTCAGCAGCCGTTCCGTTTCCATGGAAGAGACTTTTCCGAGGCCGTTGGTCATCGGTTACACCGGGTTCAGCCTGCTGATTTCACGGACTAACCTGGTGACGCAGCCCGAGCACGGCAAGCGAATCCGACTTCCGCGCCTGTCCACCTCACGCCTCATCAAACAGATGAAGACCTCGAGGTGATCAGTGCGATCGTTCCGCTTAACGAAATAAAGGCACAGCCACTCACGGCTTTCTGGCGGAAACCAGATAGGTGATCGCGCCGCCGGCGGCGTGGAAGGCGCCGGCAGCGATGGATTGTTGTTCGCGGCGGAAATTCTCGAGAAGCTCCGCGAAGACGTCCTCGCAGAATGTCTCGGTGCCGCCGCCCAGGAGGACGTCGCGGCGCAGCGCCTCCTTCTCCCACGGGCCGGTCGCGCACTCCTTCCACTGGCGTTCCTGTTCGACCAGGGCCTTTTGCGCGGGAGTGGCGTAGGGCGGAAAGAGTGGGGCGGCGCGGTCGGATTGGTGGACGGCGATGTCGCTCAGGCCCAGATGCGCAAAGTAGCCGGGCAGCAAGTCCCCGACGCTGTGGTTGCCCAGCCCGGCGGCCAGGCGTCCGCGGTGGCACCGGAGCCAGAATTCGAAGCGGCGCACGAGGGTCTCGACCGGCTCGACGTCGGTGAGCGAGGTGACGGGCATGTGGTTCCAGAGGTTGTTAGGTTCGACGCACGCCAGGAGTCCGCCGGGGCGCAGGATGCGGACCATTTCGCGCAGCGCCGCGAGCGGTTGCGCCACGTGCATGAGCAAGGTCTGGCAGGTGGCCACGTCGAAAGCGTTGTCCGGCAACGGAAGCTGGGCGGCGTCGCCCTGGTGAAACGTGATGAGGTCGGGCGCGACGTTCGGGAAGGCGCGGCGGAAATGTTCCGGCGCCGCGGCGACCCAGCGAGCCTCGCGGTCCACCCCGGCGAAGCGGGCGGGCGCCCGCAGATACGGATAGAGCAGACGCGACCAGTGGCCGAGGCCGCAGCCGATGTCCGCCAGGGACGAAGCCTCGCGCAGGCGCCAGCGCGCGGCCATGAGGTCGAGGAAGTCCCGGTGCCACCAGAAGTCGCGTTGCTCGCCGAACCATTCGGCGGAGTGAGGTTGGCTTGGCCCTTTCCCGCCGACGCATGATTCGGCCGCGGCTTTGCAAGCGCCTCCGGTCTTGTTCATCGGGGCGGAGTGTGCGCCGCTAGCGGGCATTTTCAAGCGAGTCTTCCGGCAGCGCCCTCGCCTCCGTCGGTGAAAATGCCGAGGGCTGGCGGTGGACTCGTGAATTGGATTGATCGGCCGCCGGAATGGTGCATCACTAGCGCGAGTGTCTTTCCAATGAGCTTGAGTGCGTTCAACCAATTTTCGCGGCGCGCCGCGCAAGCCGCGAGGCCGGCCGCCTTGGGTTGGGTGCTGGCGTTCGGCTCCGATCCGACCGCCGCCGGTGAAGCGGCGAGAGCAGATCGACCCGGCGATGACTTGTTCGCGGGTCATGCCGTGCCGCGGCTGCGCATTCAGATTCCACCGGAGGGGATGGTCATCCTCCGAAGCTACGTCTGGGACCGGAACGTCAATGGGCAGGACCGGACCAACGTGCTGGCCACGGTGCGCGAAGCAGCCAAGGTCTATACCAATGTCGCGATCCATTTGAAAGGCGGCTTGGGCAGCTTCCGCCCCTTGGATGACAAACCGGCGCTGACCCTCAACTTCGACAAATTCGCCGCGGGCCAGCGGTTCCACGGCCTGCAGAAGATTCATCTCAACAATTCGGTGCAGGATCCGAGTTATCTCAGCGAGAAAATTTGCCGCGAAATGTTCCTGGCCGCGGGCATCCCCGCGCCGCGCGCCGGGAACGCCCTGGTGCATTTGAACCAGCGCGACCTCGGCCTCTACGTGTTGGTGGAGGGTTGGAACAAGCAGTTCCTCAAACAACACTTCCAGGACGCGCGCGGTAATCTTTACGACGGCGGGTACGGCAACGAAATCACCAACCACCTGGAGCTTAACTCCGGCGATTTCCCGAACGACTGGTCCCGGCTGGAAGCGCTAGGCCAGGCCGCGCAGGAGCCGGATTTGAGCAAGCGCCTGGCGCGCATGGGCGAAGTGCTCGACCTGGACCGCTTCCTGACGTTCGTCGCGATGGAGATCATGCTGGCGCACTGGGACGGCTACACGATGAACAAAAACAATTTCCGCGTGTTCCACGACCGGTCGTCGGACCGGCTGCTCTTCCTGCCCCACGGGCTGGACCAGATGTTCGGCGTCTTCCGCTCCACGCCCGCGACCACGATCACCCCGCACATGAAGGGCCTGGTGGCGCGGGCGGTGGTGGAAACGCCGGAAGGGCGGCGGCGTTACCTGGAGCGAATGGCGCTGTTGCTCACCAACGTCTTCAACGTCGAACCGCTGACCAATCGCGTGGAAGAAATGGCGGCGCATTTGCGTCCCGTGCTCGCGCGCAATCCGGCGGCGCTCCTGAACTTCGAGCAAGGCGTGGACCGCTTGGTGACCCGCATGGCGCAGCGGGCACAGAGCGTGGCGCGGCAGTTGAACGACGTGAACACCCCGTTGGCGTTCGACGCCGCGGGCGAAGCGAAGCTTTCCGCATGGAGATCGCAGCGGGATTCGGGCAGCCCTTCTTTCTCGCACAACACCAGCCGGCGGAACGCGCCGGGGCTGTTGGAGATCCGCGCGGCGGGGGCGCCGGCCTACGGCTCGTGGCGGACGACGGTGTTGCTGGAGGCAGGCGAGTATCTGTTCGTGGGCAAGGCGCGGCTCGAGGATTTGGAAATCGGCCCGGGCGTGACGCGCGGCGGAGTGACGTTGCGCGTGTCGGGCGAGCGCGCGGCCAAAATGGTCACCGAGCCCGCCGAATGGACGACCTTGACCTACCGCTTCACCTTGCCCGCGATGGCCGACATGGAACTGGTGTGCGAGTTCCGCGGCAGCAACGGGCGCGCGCGCTTTGACGCGGATTCGCTGAAGTTGATCCGCGCGAGCAAGGCGGCGAAACCGCCTGGTTCCCCGAAAACACCGGACCTGCCGTGACCGGCGGCTGTTCGCGAGGCCAACACCTCAATCCCGCTACAGCAATTCCAGCTCCGCGATTGGCAAGGGCGCCGAAAGCACTCGGCGCGCCCGCGGCCCCTTAGCGGCCGGTTCGCGCGCGATAGAAACGGAAAGGCAAGCGGGTCGCATCCGGATCGACGAGGTTCGTGCTGCCATCGATCGGCATGTTGGTCGAGAGGACCGTCCAGCGGACCAGATCGGCTGAGGCATCCAGGATGTAATTCCGGTTCGTGGTGCCGCTGAGACGAACCTGGAATTGCCCGTTGATCCACGCCGGTTCGAGCTGCGCCTGGCGCGCTTCGATTTGGTAGGTGTCGATCACCATGCCGTGCCAGTTGATGAATTGGAAAAACAGATTCGTGTCGGTGGCGTCGAGGCGCAGGGCGCCGTAGTCGCCGGAAAATTGCGCCTGACTTCCCGGGGTCAGCGGATAATGGAATGAATCCAGACGGCCGCCACCAACGCCGTTGACGAAGTAAGTCAGCCCGTTGGTGAAGATGCGTTCGTAGATGTGGTCGTGTCCGCTGAGTACGGCGTTCGCGCCCCATTCGCGGAAGGGCCACATCATGTAGTCAGTCTGGTGGAGATAGGTGCCATGCAGCAGGCCGGAGGAGTAAGGCGATTCATGGAAAAACACCAGCCGCCAAAGCGCGGTGGAGGCGGCCAGTTGCCCTTGTAGCCACTGGCCTTGAACCGAGCTGAACAGGTATCCGTCAGGCTCGTTCGAGTTGGCGTTGACGCCGAAAATTTCGACGTTGCCTTGGCGGTAGTTGTAATAGCGTTCGTTGTTCGGCAGCGTGAAGTAATTAAGGTAAGCGCTGGCGCCCAAAGGCAGGTCGTGATTGCCAAGACAAGGCCAGAAACGGTTGCTGCTGGCTCCCGATCCGTAGGCTCCGGGGTACGGGAAAATATATTCGTGGAAGAACTGTCCAACGTTGGCATCGATGGTCGTCGCGTCACCATCGGTGCCGGTGGCCGAGTAGTTGTTGTCGCCCACGGTGAGGATGAAATCGGGTCCCCAGCTTTTCACAAGCGCGGACACGTTCAGTTCATTGGTTGTGCCCGAACCGTAATCACCGATGACGCCGATAACCGTGGCGCCATAAAGATGCGCGGCGGTCGCAAGCAGCGCGAGCTGGCAACCAAGGGAACGCCACCGCAGACACACTGATTGAAAGCTGGCTAATGGCTTCGATCGTTTTGTCCGGTTGCAACCCTTCATAAGCAGCCAAGTTGTGTGTGCGTCAGAGTGAAGCTAAGCGCGAACTCGGCGAAAGTAAAGTGGTGGCCGTGGGCCTCAGTTGGAGGCGCTCAAACCGCCGAGCAACCTGGGCGAGGGTGCTCGCCTGGCAGCGGTGGGCAGTCAGGAGCGGCGGGGCTATCCGCAGCCATTATTTCTTCCACTTGCCGTCCGCGGTCAGGAACTCGTCCGTCAGGGCGCGCAGTTCGGCCGCTTCTTTTTTCACGCGCCAGTCCGGGGTGAGCGGTGTGATGTGGTTTCGGAAAAGGAACCGATACGGGGTCTCGAAATCTTTCGACAGTTTGGTCATGTCCACACGGTTCGCCGCCACCGCCTGGACGCCGGGCGCGAGCCATTGGGCGATCTGCCGCACTCTCACGCGGTCGGGGCCTGACGGTTCCAGCGATCGGTTGGTGAAGGTGAGCGGGTTCGGGGTGGCGCCGGCCGTGAGCAAATAGCTCGCGTCCGTGGCCATCCAATCTCCTTTGGCCACTTCCTGTTCCTTGACCACGATCGACGAAAGCCCCGCCGGCGTTACGATGAACGTCACGCCTTCCGGCCCGCGATACCGGAAAGACTCCGCCGCGCCCGCCAGATTCGCCGGGGGCAGCAAAAGGAGACGACCGCGCCTAGCCCGGATATTTCATAGTGGGGATTGATATAGGAAGGCCGTGCCCTGGAAACGTGAAAAGGAGGCTCTGAAAATGGCGTTTTGGAAAAGATGGGTAGCGCCCCAACGTCCTTTTGCTTTCCGCGTTCAAAAACCGCATTTTTGCGCCGTTTTTGCCGACACCTCCGGCGTGGAAACTTTGGCGGCAAGGAAAAAGGGTGGCGTCAACCGCTGTCGGGCGTCAGCGCCATCAGCCTTCGATGGCACAACCGGAAGAGGGCCTGCAGCGGATAGGCGCTGCTCAACTGCACATACACCCGCCGCACACTCACGCGCACCTGGCCGGCCACTTTCAACAACTT
>WNGQ01000018.1_pt1 | contig 149444 bp, 142 predicted proteins | sample 5407661 | NCBI WGS metagenome assembly WNGQ01 (sample SAMN13153382, study PRJNA577476) | soil metagenome | isolation source: 60 cm soil or saprolite under Garry oak tree replicate 2 | place: USA:California | collected 2016-06-15 | reverse complement strand
GGATACAAGAGCGGGGCGTGCTGTTTTTGGGAGCAGGCGAGGAACTCTACGAAGGGATGATCGTGGGGGAAAACGCGCGCGAAGTCGATCTGGACGTCAATGCTGTGCGGGAGAAGAAACTGACGAACATGCGCTCGTCGAGCGCCGATGAAGCGATCCGCCTGGTGCCGTTCAAGAACCTGACGCTCGAACAGGCAATCGAATTTGTTGCCGACGACGAGATGGTAGAGGTCACACCCAAGAACCTGCGTTTGCGCAAGAAGATTCTGCAAGCCAATCGGCGACCCAAGAAGAACGCTGCTGCGCCTGCGGATGCGACGGTGCTTTCCTAACATCCCGAGCGTAGCGAGGGATCCCTACCTGCTCGATGAAACCGAGGGGTAAATGACCGCCAACCGAACTTTAGCCGAGGCCTTACAAGCGTTGGAAGGCGAACAATTGAGTTCGGTAGAGTTCGTACAAGACTATGTACAACTCCGCTTTGATGGGCCGCGCCTCAACGTTTACACTCCTCACCGCATTACATCGGGCGAATCCACAATCTCCTGGGGTGAGCCTGGCTACTGTGATGCTCTGTGCAAGCTCATTGGCCGCATTGTGAGAAAGGCCCAAATCAGCGAAGGTGAAAACTTGTCGTTTAGTTTTGACGGGCCTTTTGTCTGGTCAATGTCTCTTAGGGATTCGGACTACCATGGACCTGAAGCCCTGTACTATGTGGATGGTGCGGAAAAAACGTGGGTTGAGTGATTACCTTTTTGATCTCCTGAGAATAGGGTTCCCTCGCTGGCGCTCGGGACAAGAAGGAAAAACTTACTCCAGTTCTTTCCCCTTAGTCTCAGGCAACTGTGATGCCATGATCATCGCCAGCAAAAAGGCGACAGCGCAGATAGAAAACGCCCAGCCCATTCCTCTCGCTGGCCCCAGTTTGTCGGCGACATAGCCGATGGTATACGGAGCAATGCAACTGAGTGCCCGCGCGCCGTTGTACGTGAATCCCAAGGCGCGGGCCCGGACGCGCGTGGGGAAGATTTCACTGCCGATGATTCCCGAGCCGGCAAAGAATCCTGTGCCAAAAAACCCGACCAATGCTCCCAGAACCAGAATAAGCCACGGGGCACGAGCCACGGCATAAGCAGGAATCAGCAGGGCGGCACACGACGTAAACAGCATCAGCGACCGTCTGCGACCCAACCGGTCCGCGAACCAGCCGTAACAGAGGTAGCCGGGAAACATGCCTATCAGATTCAACGTGATCAGCAGCGTGGTCGTGCTCATCATGCCGAAGCCGCGTCCGCCTTTTTCTACGGGAAGAGTCAGATACGGTGGCATCCAGCTAAACAGGCCCCACCATGCAAAGAGCCCAAACACATTCAACAGAAGCAGGAAAATGGTCTGCTTGCGCAGCTTGGGAGAGAAAAGTTCAGAGAAAGGAGCTTTCTGGCTGCCTTGATTCGGCTGTTGCTTCCACATCTCCGATTCAGGAACGCTTTTGCGTATCCAGAGTGTTACCAGAGCAGGCAAAAGGCCAACAAAGAAGACGAACCGCCAGTTCAGGTGCAGTCGATCGAGCACGATCCACGAGACCAGCGCTGCCCCGGCCAGTCCCCACGCCCACGCGCTTTGCACAATCGAGATGGCCTTGGCGCGGAGGTTGGTGGGCCATGTCTCCGCTACCAGCGTGGCTCCGGTGTTCCATTCACCTCCCATGCCGAGCCCAAGAGCAAAGCGAAAGAACACGAGAAAAGCAAACGAGGTTGAGAGTCCGGAGCCCAGGGAGCACACCGAGTACGTCAGGATGCTCAGCATCAGGGCTTTCTTTCGGCCGATACGGTCGGCGATAAAGCCAAAAAGCACGCCGCCGATGCCGGAGGCCAGCAGCATGAAAGTTGTGGGCAGTCCGGAAATCGCTTTGTAGTGCGCGTCTGTGGCACGGAGGCCCAGCGATTCCATCACTCTGAGTTGGACCAGACTATAGAGCAGTACATCAAAGCCATCCAGACCCCAGCCCAGGGCGGCGGCGATCAGAGTGCGCTTCTGCGCAGGGCTGGTTTCAGAGAGACGGAGCGTGGTAGAAGCCATTGGCGCTCGAATTCTAACAGCTTGGGAAGCTAATTCCACCACGGAGACACGGAGTCACGGAGAAAAAGTACGCACTGGAATTATTGTCTGATGCAAGCTATCGCAAGGTTGAATGATTAAGGGCGTACAGGTACAAAAACATTAGCGTTCTCCGTGTTTCCGTGCCTCCGTGGTGGGCGATGTCTTTTCCAGAAGCTGAAAATACCGTTGTGCGCGCCGCACATCTTTTCCGATCTGCTCTTTGAGCGCTTCCACCGAAGGGAACTTGATCTCCGCGCGCCGCCATTGCAGGAAGGAGATTTCAACTTCGGTCTGGGCGGTGACGTCGATAGGATGAAAATCCAGCAGGTGGGTTTCGATGGCAAACGATTCGTCGCCAAACGTTGGTCGTATGCCAACATTGGTGACGGAATTAAAGACCTCGTTGTCAACGCGTGTGCGCGTCAGATAAACGCCGTTTCCAGGAACAAGATCGTCATATCGGCTCAGGTTGATGGTGGGTACAGTGTACTTGTGACCGTAACCGCGCCCGCGTCCAGGCGCTCCGGTGATGCTGAAGACGCGACCCAGAAGCCGGCGTGCACGGCTGACGTTGCCTACGGACAAAAGCGTGCGAATCTGGCTGCTGGAAACCGGGACCCCGCGGACCATCATCACCGGGTAGACTTTGACTTCAAACCCGAATTCCCGGCCAAGTTCTTTCAGGCGCTCGATTGTTCCCTGGGCCTTGTGGCCGAAATGGAAGTTCTGTCCTTCGTGGACTTCCTTGGCACGCAGTTTGCCGGCCAGGATGTTGCGGGCAAATTCCTCCGGCGTGGTCATGGAGAAATCACGGGTGAAAGGGATTTCCAGAAGCGCATCCAGCCCGCTTTGTTCCAGCAGAGCTTCTTTCCTGGCGAGGGGCGTGAGCAACCGCGGAGTAACGTCGGGGCGCAGAATACGGAAAGGATGGGGTTCAAACGTAACTGCAACGGCCTTGCTTCCGCTCGCTCTCGCACGCCCGACAACCTCCTTTAAGACCTGTCGATGGCCGCAATGAATGCCGTCAAAATTGCCAACGCTGACGATCGTGGGACCAAAGTTGGCCGGGACTTCCTCCAGGGAGCGAAATATCTTCATGCGATATCAAACTCCAGTTTCAAGCCGTCATGCGCCAGACGCACGTGTTCGGGCAGGCCCTGGTTGGTTTCGTCGTGAGGCAGATCATGGGAAATGTGCGTAAAGAAAGCCCTCCGGGGCTTGAGCTCTTCCACCAGGCTCAGGGAATTTGCGACCGTGGAGTGCGTGGGATGAGGCCGGTGGCGCAGAGCATCCAGGAACAGGATGTCCAAACCGCGCAGCTGTTCTTTGGAATCGTCCGGAATCTGGCTGAAATCGGTAAGGTAGGCGGCGGAACCGAAACGGAATCCGTGAATTTCAGCTTCGCCGTGTACGATCCTCACGGGTTCGAAATTCGCGCCAAATAATTCCAGGGAGCCGTTGATGCGGTTCATCTGTACGCGGGCGATGCCGCCATATTTGTAATTGGCGTCAAAGATGTAGCGGAAGATATTTTCCAGAGCCTCCGCAGCGTGCTCATGCGCGTAGAGAGGGATTTTCTCCTGGCTGCGAAAGCTGAGCGGGCGGACGTCGTCCAGCCCCAGAATATGGTCCGCGTGAGCATGCGTATAGAGGATGGCATCCAGTCGTGTGATTTTTTCCCGGATCGCCTGCTGGCGGAAATCAGGCGTGGTGTCGATCAGAACGGACCGTCCAGCATACTCAATCAGGATGGAAGGGCGCGTGCGCCGGTCATGCGGGTCAGCCGACGTGCATACGCGGCAGGTGCACCCGATCGTGGGCACGCCCATCGATGTTCCACTACCCAGGACGGTGAGAATTGCCTTCATTTCTTTGCAATCGGCGGGCCGCCGGCAGGTACCTTGCCTTTCGGAGCGCTGGCAATCGCATTGGTGACTTCAATCCAGGCCATGCGCAATTCAAAGAGAACATTTTGCAGCAAAGCCTGCTCCCGGTCGGAAAGATTGCCCTTGGTCTTTTCCTGGACAAGGCTGAGAGAGTCGATGGTTTGCCGTGCGCTGACGATGTCCACGCTCATCGGCTCGCCTTCCTGCCGGATGGCGCCAAGCTGGATGAGAGCGCTCATATAAAAAGACTCTACCAGCCGTTCGAATGTCATCTCCGGCATGCCGCCTTTGGCTCCGGGAGTGCTTTTCAGCATGTCGTCAATTTTTTTGCCTGAGGCTTTGTATTCGGCAGACTGCTTTTGTTGTTCAGCGGCCGTGGGAGGAGCCGGCATCTCTTCTACCTCTGGCTCTGCTGGTTTTGCTGCCAGGATTTCTGCCGGCGCTGCTGGAGCAGGCGGTTTGACTGGTCGAGCGACGGTTGGTTCTTCCTCGATCACAGGGGCATCGGTGCGCAGTTCGCCTTCCGGGGCGAATCTCCGGCGGTCGCTTACAACAAACTCTTCTTTTTTGTCAGCCATAACGTCCTCAGTGTCTTTCCTCACTGCCTTGAGATTTCAAATCATCAGATTTTAAACGGTAGATCAACTAATGTTGCCTTATTGCTACCCAGATCCACCTGCGAACCAGCCAGGCCGGATTCGCGGCGAATATAACCCAGCCCCAGATTTTTTTCACCCGCCGTCGTGGACACGCGCACAGTGCTGGTGATCTCCGCCAAAGTGCGTCCTTCAGATTCAAATTTTCCCGGGGCGGGGAGGCTATCGGTAAATTCAAATCCTGTGAATTTGCGGTGTACCTGGCCACGGGAGCGGATGCGTTCAACAATCTCCTGGCCGATATAGCAGCCCTTGGTGAAGTTCAATGCCTGGGATTGTTCCGTTTCCTGGGGAAGATCACGATCACGTATGTCCTGTCCATACCTGGGCACGCCGTGCAGGATGCGCCAGGTTTCTATCGACTCGGCTCCTGCGGGCTGCGCCCCAGCTCTGACCAGCATGTTCCAAATAGCTTGCGCGCTGGCAGATTCAAGCCAAATCTCATACCAGCCGGGCTTCTGCTCCGGTCCACGGACAAGCGTGATGGCCATGTCCGTCGCTGTTTGTTTGCGGACCTCCAGAGGCCCCAGACCGCTGGCATCGATTCCGGCCGCGGCCAGGACTTCCTCTGCCTTTGGACCGCAGATTCCCAGTGCGATTGTCGCGTCGCTGGAGTTGATGAGTTCTACTTTGTCCATGATGATGTAACGCTTCATCGCCGTGAGAAGTGGTTCCACCTGAATGGAGTCTGTATCCAATGTCAGGGACTCGCCGTGGTTGTAGGCGTAGAGGTCGCCCAGAATCCGGCCCTGGGCATTGAGCACAAAATTGTAATTGCCGTGCTCCGGGACCAAATCACGGATGTTATTCGTGACCATGTTATGGAGCCAGCGGACGCGGTCTTTCCCAGTCACGGCGATCTTGGTGCGCCAGTTCAGAGCAAAAATGCCACATGCGGTGCGGAGGGCGTCTAACTCCCTGGCAGGATCGCCAAAGTTGAGCGCTGTGTCAGCGCCGCCGTAAACCCCCATAACGGCGTGCGTCGAACCGAGCCACGAATTAGAGACTATTTGTGCCATGTCTATTTGTGCCATGATCCGAACATTTGATTATAGCCAAGGTTGCGGATAACCTGCCCGCATGGCGTTGCCCGTGTCGATGGCCAACGGCCCCGCAACGTGACGGCCGACCTTGCGTTCCTGTTTCAGCACGTCCGCTGCTAGACTGGCTGTATGCCAGTCCCGCCACCGGAAAAGGACAATAGGGAAGAGAACATCTGGCGTCAAATTGGCCGGTATAGCAACCTTGGCTTTATCCTTCCTGCCGCGGTCGTTGTCGGGTATCTAATCGGTGCCGCCTTGGATCATTGGCTCAAGACCTCATGGATCACGACGGCTGGCGTGTTGGCGGGCTGCGTGGCAGGGTTTGTCGAACTGATTCGCAGTGCCGTCAGGGCGAGCAAGGAATCATGAACGGGTCAGTCTCTGGTTCCAGCACTGCTCAAACCGAAGAGCGCCTCTCTGGCGCCTACCGTCGCATTTTGCGGGTCGTGATTGTGTTGAGTGTCGTGGCCACCTTAGCTGCGAGCCTGATGGCGGGTTGGCGCGCTGGGCTAGGTCTGGCTGCCGGCGCTCTTGTTGCGTGCCTGAATTTTGTTTGGCTGCATCATGGCACGGAACGGCTCGTGCAACGTATGCTTTCCCCAAGCAAGAACGGGCCTTCAAGGTTTAGGCTGGCGGTTGCCTTCATTGGGCGCTATCTGCTTGTATTGGCAGCCACATATGTTATATTTAGAGGTTATCCACAACTGCTTATCAGCTTCATTGTGGGCTTGGTTTTGCCTGTGATAGCTGCGATGGGTGAGGGTGTTTACGAAGCGGTTGTGTTCAGGAAGACAGACCAAGACCAATAGAAAGTTTCAAGTTCCAGTTTTACGTTTTCAAACCTAATACCAAAGAAACATGCCCGAACAACTCTGGTTTACTGAGTTCCTAAATCATCATTTTGGCGCGATCACGACGGCGTTATTGCGTCATCTCGGCATTCAACCGGCTTATCCGAACGCGCCCATCAACAATGCGATAGCAATGGAGCTATTGGTTATTTTTGTGCTGCTGATGTTCTTTGTGGCAGTGCGCGCCAGCCTGTCCGTGGAGAAGCCGGGTGGTTTACAGCACACTGCGGAAGCTGTGCAAGAGTTCGTCGCGGAACAAGCGCATGGCGTGATTGGACATGGCTACGAGCGTTATCTGCCGTATGCCATTACCGTGGGCTATTTCATTTTGCTGTCCAATTTGCTTGGCTTGATACCCGGATTTGACTCACCGACTGCCAGTCCATCGGTACCTCTGGGTTGTGCGCTTGTCACCTTCTTTTATTACCATTTTCACGGGATTCGCAGCCACGGTGGGGCCTATATTAAGCAATTCATAGGGCCCGTGGGAGCTTTGGCGTGGCTTATGCTTCCGATTGAAGTGATCAGCCACTTTGCCCGCGTCCTGTCACTCACCGTCCGTCTTTATGCCAACATGTTTGCCGGTGACATGGTCACGGTATCGTTTTTTTCGCTCGTACCGGTTCTGGTTCCAGTCGCTTTCCTCGGACTACACCTTTTCGTGTCCCTGGTGCAGACATTCATTTTTGTTATGCTCACGCTGGTCTACCTGGGTATGGCTGTCAGCGAGGAGCACTAGGCATGTATCTGTTTTGTTACACGCCGCCAGCGTGAGGACGCCGTCCCCCAGGACGGACGTCAACCACCCACTGGCAGCAAATTCATGAGGAGGAAAAAATGAGAAAACTTACGTTTCTGTTTCTGGTGTTTGTGGTCCTGATGATCGCATCGCCGGTGTACGCTCAAGGGGGCACACCCGCGGCAAGCAATTGGTCGGTGCCAATCGGCATCGGTCTTGGAATGGGTCTTGCGGCCGGCCTGGCTGGACTTGGACAGGGCAAGGTTGCCGGTTCTGTGGCTGAAGCGCTTGCCCGAAACCCAGGGGCACGCCCAGGTATCCAAACCGCATTGTTTATCGGCCTTGCTTTCATTGAATCGCTGGTTCTGTTCACGTTCGTACTGCTTCTTGTCAAAACGTAACACTATGAACTCAGGAAGGCCTTCGCTGCGGCGAAGGCCTTTTTTACTGGAGCAGACAATTTCGCACCCGGCCGTTACGCGGTTCAGAATCCGTCCTATGCCGGGCCGACGAAACAGCAGCGCCTCCTGGTGCTGATAGCTGAAAGCTCCGGTGTTATCCTTGAATGCTTATGCTCAGCGTTCCGGCCCTTGAGTTCAGCAATATCAGCAAGCAATACCGTGGTTTTTTCAAAAGCGAATGGGGCAACGCTCTGAGTGGCTTCTCTCTTCGCGTTGAGCCGGGAGAGATCTTCGGTTTCCTGGGCCCGAACGGTGCGGGCAAGACCACAGCCATACACATTGCTGTCGGCTTTATGTTTCCCTCAAGCGGCCACGGACAGATGTTGGGGAGAGCTTTTGGGCATGCCGCTACCAGACGTCGTCTGGGGTTTCTCGCAGAAAACGTTGCTGTGTACCATCGTCCCGCAGCCAGGCTGGTCCGATTTTACGGAGCGCTCAACGGCATGCGCGATCCGCAACTCCGGCAGCGCACCATGGAGATGCTCAAAGAGTTGGAACTGATGGACGTTGCCCGCCGGAATGCCGGCAAGTTTTCCCGCGGGATGCTGCAACGCGTGGGGCTGGCCCAGGCTCTGGTCAACGATCCGGAACTTCTTATCCTGGATGAGCCAACGTCGGCTCTGGACCCGCTGGGCCGAGTTGCGGTGCGAGAAATTTTGCTCCGTGCCCGGCAGGCTGGGAAGACGGTATTTTTGAGTTCTCATATGCTGTCAGAAGTGGAGCAGATATGCGACCGGCTGGCCATTGTGATCAAAGGACGCGTGGCCCGAGTCGGCACGGTGGCTGAGTTGCTGGAAGTCCAGGACCGTTTTGTCATTACGGCAAAAGGGATCGATGCGTTGCTGTTCGAAGGCACTCACCAGGATGGCTACGTCAAAATCACGGTACCGGCCTTGGGCCAACGCCGCACCATCGAAAAGATTTGGCTGGCCGGAGGAGAGGTGATTACTGTGAATCCTATACGGCGCACGCTGGAAGATTTGTTTATTGAACTGGCCCACCAGAACGATGGCGGCCATGGCGAGGAACGCAAAAAAACTGAGGTGCAGGAATGAGGCGATGGCCGTTGCTGCGTGTGCTGGCGACGTTATTTTCCTGCTGGCTGCCATGCAATGCGCAAGACGGCCCGCGATGGCAGATCAATCTCAAGGACAAATACGGCTTTGAGAGCTTTGACAGGACCTTCATTTCCACCTGGTCGCGCCAGCAGGACGTTGTGTTCATCTCACCGGAAAAGGTACTGGTCTACCAGGTGAGCCGGTCGCGCGAAATGGCCAGGCTCGCGACCCGCGACGCGAGTGGCGGCGGCGGAAATTTTACTTTGACCGCAACCATACTTGATGTCCACGACGGCCGGGAGATCAAGCAGCTTCATTTCCCCACAAACCCGGAATTTTCTAAAATCATGGCTACGCACAACGGAAAATTCATCGTGCGGACCGGCGATGTCCTGTATCTGTATTCAGCGGATTTTGAAAGGCTCGCGTCTAGAAACCTGCCGATGAAGAGAAAGGTGATCGAGGAAGCATGGCAGATCGGCGTTACGCCCTCCGGCGGAGAGGTTGCCCTGGTCCATCAACAGGTATTCCACCGCAACCAGCTCACCGTCGAATCCGTAGTTGATTCGGCCGATGCTGACGTGGAAGTGCTGAACGCCGATACACTGCAAACTACAAAAACGTTCAGTCTTGTATGGTTCCTGCACGCTTGGACTGCGGGGGAAAACTTTCTGGTCACCTCCGCTCCGCAGCCTTCCCCCAACAGCGGCACTTTTGGGTTGCTGAATTTTGAAGGCAAATGGTCTCCGCTGAAGCCAGACTGGTATTCGGACAAGAACCCTTGTTCCTACCAGATGGAAGCGCTGGACCATCAGCTGTTTGTGGCGTACGGGTGTGGCAACCTGTCGGTATTTCCGCAAAATGGCGAGAAGGTCTTTTCATTCAAGACAGGTTCCAAAGAGCTGGTAGGAGCCGTGACCGGAAGCGGGGACCGCATGGCAGTGCTGTTTGAGCGCCGCGTGATGATGACGCCAACATCGGGGAACGTTCCCATATTCGCGAACCAGCCCTTGCGCATTGACATATTTGAATTGAAAACGAAGAGCAGGGAACTGACCGCAGTTCTTCACGGCGATCGGATTTATTACGCTCTCTCAGAGCTTGGGGCCCTGGCCGTGGTCGACGGAGCAGTCCTGGAAGTTTTTCCGCCGGAACATTAATTCAATGCGCACGATTCTACTCATCGGCGTCAACTTTGTTCGCAGCCAATGGATTGCCCTGGCCGTCATGGCGGCGTACATGGCAGGAATCGGCGGAGTGTTTCAATGGCATGTCCAGCGCACGGACGTGCTTTTTTTCCTGCGCTGGCACTCAGGTTATGCCGTTTTTCTGGGGACCATGATCGCAATTCCCGCCCTTCAGGCGGAACGGAAGTCACGCCGCATTCTGGCGGTGCTATCCAAGGGCATTCATCGCTGGCAATATCTCGGTGGGATCTTATGTGGCTGCGCGATCATTTCCGCGATTTTCTGTTTGCTGGTCGGAGGCATTACTGGCTGGCTATGCCGACAAGGCAATTTATCTCCGGAAGGCCTGTGGCCTCTCATACTGGCATTATTTTTTTGCTGCATCGCGGCCGCTTCGGTTGGGTTGTTCTGCTCTGTATTTCTGCATCCATTTTTTGCAACGGCCGCGACCTCGGCGATTCTTCTTTTACCGTCTGCACTGGAAACCGCCGGATGGAAAACGCCGATTGGGTTATTTCCTGTTCCAGCCATGGCGCGTATCTTGATGGGGTTCCAGTTCGGACTACCAGAAAATGACGTTTGGACAGTCGTTGCTGGGGCGATGCTTCAGGCCGCGGTCTTCTGGCTGGCATCGACGGTCGTTTTCGCGCGACGCGATGTGACTATTTTTCCGGAATAGATGTAGTTGCGGGGCCTGAGGTCGCAGTGTTGGGAGTTGTTTCGTGAAACACGAGTCGTACCTCGGTATGGCCAGTCTTTTCGGCAGGCTTCTCTTTAGCGTCCGGTCTAAGGTCTATCGCACCCGCTAAAGAAAAGTCCAACACGCGTCCCGGAGCCACACCCAGATAGATGGTGGCGATGGCGGCCAATACCAACGTCAGACGCATCGCCGGAGACGCCGGAGCGGGAGCCTCATCTACTACAGGCTCGCGCATGTACATGACCACGATCAGCCGCAAGTAGTAGTAGGAGGCGACTGCGCTGTTCACCAGGCCGATCACAGTCAGCCAGACCAGCGCGGTCGAATGGGTTGAAGGGGAAAGGGCCGCATTGAACACATAGTACTTGGCCAGGAAGCCAGCTGTGGCCGGTATGCCGATGAGCGAAAGCATGAAGACTGTCAGCGTACAGGCAAGCAGGGGAGAGCGCCGGCCAAGTCCTGAATAATCGTCAATGCTAACGTAGCGTTCGCCGCCGGCGGCAAAGTGGCTGACTACGGCAAACGCACCCACGTTCATGGCGGCGTAAGAGGCCGTATAGAAGATGGCGGCGGAGATGCCGATAGGTCCTCCGGCGGCAAAGGCCACCAATAGATAGCCTGCGTGAGCAATGGAAGAATAGGCCAGCATGCGCTTGACGTTGTTCTGCATCAGCGCGCCAAAATTCCCCAGGGTCATGGAAAGCGCGGCAGAAATCCAGATTAAAGGGAGCCAGCCCGTGGGTTCAGTGGCAAACAACACGCGCAGCAGCACAGCAAACGCGGCTGCCTTGGGGCCCGTGGACATGAGAGCGACAACCGGCGCGGGCGCGCCTTCATAGACGTCCGGCGTCCATACATGGAACGGAGCGGAGGCGACTTTGAAGCCCAGGCCGACGATCATGAGAGCCGTCGCGGCAAAAGCCAGCAGGCCGGGGTTGGAGACGAGGGCGTTCCTGATGTCCGGGATGTTTGTGGAGCCGGTTTGGCCGAACATCAAAGCTACCCCGTAGAGAAAAAATGCCGTGGCAAACGAGCCCAGAAGAAAATACTTGATGGAAGATTCCGTGCTGGACGCGGCGCGCCGGCGATATCCAGCAAGTACGTACGTGGAAATCGACGAGATTTCCAGAGCGATAAAGATCAAGACCAACTCCACCGCGGACGACATCAAGACCATGCCGACCGTGCCGAACAGGATCAGCGCATAGTACTCTCCGCTACGGATGCCCTGCGTTTCCAGGTATTCAAGCGATCCCAGGATACAGACGCCGGATATGGCGGGGATCAGAATGTGAAAGAAGATGCTGAAACTATCGACCTGCACCATGCCGAACCACGATGTGCCGTGATGGTTGATCTGAAAGAACGCTGCGCCTATGGCGGCCAGTGTGCCCACCAGAGAAAAGATCCCCAGGCTTTTGCGGGTGTCGCTGGGCTTGAGCAGCGGGTCTGCCATCATGACGATAATGCCGAAGGCGGTGAGCACCAATTCGGGCAGGATGTGGATGTAGGAGATTGAATTCATTTCTATTTTTGTCCACCCGCCGTTGCTGCTGCGCTGACGGTGGCGCTCGGTACCTTGTCAATGATGTCTGCCACCGGTTTCTCCATGCTTCTGATCCAGTAGGGTGAGGCCACGCCCATAATCAACGCCAGGACTGCCAGCGGCCAGAGCGATATTTGTTCTCTGAAGCTGATGTCGGGAAGCGTGCGGTTCTCGTCATGCACCATGGGGCCGTAGAAAACCTTCTGGTACATCCACAGCAGGTAGCATGCTCCCCAGATTACGCCGCTGGCGGCGAGAATGCCGTAAATCATCCTGGCCTGGAAGGCACCGCTGAGCACCAGGAATTCGCCGACAAAGCCGTTCAGGAGCGGCAGGCCAACAGAAGACAGTACAGCTACCAGGAAGAACGTAGCGTAGACAGGCATCGGTGTGGCCAACCCGCCGAATTCCTTGAATTCGTAGGTGTGTTTGCGCTCATAGAGCATTCCGGCAAGCATGAAGAGCGCGCCGGTAGAGACGCCGTGATTGAGCATCTGGTAGACCGCGCCGTCCGTTCCGGCTTGCGTAAAAGTGAAGATGCCCAGCACCACAAACCCAAGATGGCTGACGGAAGAGTAAGCGATCAGCTTCTTCAGATTAGGCTGGACCAGCGCGACCAATGCGCCATAGATTATTCCGATAATCGCGAGAGTGTTGATCCAGGCTGCATTACGACCTGACTGCACAGGAAACATGCCTACGTTGAAGCGCAGCAGACCGTAGGTGCCCATCTTCAGCAGAACTCCGGCCAACAGGACAGAACCGGCCGTGGGAGCTTCGACGTGGGCGTCCGGCAGCCATGTGTGCAGGGGGAAGAGCGGGACCTTCACGGCAAAAGCGATGAAGAAGCCAAGAAAGAGCCACTGGAGCGTTGTGGGAGAGATGCCACCGCTGGCAATCACATCACGAAACGCGCCGTACTCGAAGTTATGCTGCGGATTGTGCGTGTACAGCCAGATGATCGCCGCCAGCATGAAGACGGACGCTACCATGGTGTACAGAAAAAACTTTACCGCGGCGTAGATGCGGCGCTCGTGTCCGTACATGCCGATCAGTAGCGCCATGGGAATCAGGGTGGCTTCCCAGAAAACGTAAAAAAGGAACATGTCCAGCGCCAGGAAGACGCCAATCATGGCCATCTCCAGCAGCAGGATCAGAACAAAGAACTCTTTTACCCGATCATGGATCGATTTCCATGAAACCAGCACGCTCAGCGGAACAAGAAATGTGGTGAGCAACACCAGCCACATGGAGATACCATCGGCAGCCATGTGATAGTGGATGTTGATGTTCCCGGTCGTGATCCAGGGCCGATTGAAGTCAAATGCCCCATGGCTGATGTTCAGCGGCAGGTAAACCGACAAGCCGAACGTCAGGAGCGAGATGATCAGCGCCGCCCAGCGCAGCATGCGGTCATTGCGCGGCATCAACATCAGCAGGATTGCACCGACCGCGGGAGTGAACGTGATCAGAGTGAGGATGGAATCACTCATTTGCTCACCCCCAACCAGACCATGTAGACGATCACGGCCGCCCCGCCGGCAGCCACCCATGCGGCGTAAGAGCGGATATTGCCGGACTGCATTTTTCGCAACTGGTTACCAATGCCCTTCGATGTCGAGCCGGCGCCGTTGACCATGCCGTCGATGACGCCCTGGTCCACACCGCGCCAGAAGACGACCGTCGAGAGCGCAAGCAGTGGCTTGACGATCAGCAGCCCATAGCCTTCGTCGACATAATATTTGTGCAGGACCGTGAGATAAAGGCCGTGGATCTTGCCTGTGATGCGATCAGGAAGATCACGTTTCTTGAAGTAAAGAAGCCAGGCAAAAAAGAGGCCTAAAGAAGCGGCCGCTACGGAAATCCCCGCCAGGAGCCGTTCCTCACTTACATTTTCGTGAGCAGGCTTGAGGTCATCAGGCGTCACTTTGACGAGCAGGGTTTCTTTTGTTCCTTCTTGTTCGTAGGCCGCCGCAGCGTGCTCAAGCCCCGACTGGCTCGACTCCATCACCGGGGCCAGGAAGCGCTCGAACCGATTGCTACCCCACAGGAATTGTGGCCATCCCACCCATCCACCGCCGACCGAAAGCACAGCAAGAATTACCAGCGGTGCAAGCATGATCCAGGGCGATTCATGCACGCTGCCGTGTCCATGGCCGTGGTCATCGTCGGCATGACTGTCGTCGTGCGTAGAGCCGTGTGTAGTTGGAGCAGTTTGACTCAAGTGCGCGTCACCCAGGTCGGCGTCAGGCTGATACTCCCCAAAAAAAGTCATGAACCACAGCCGGAACATATAGAAAGAGGTAAGTCCGGCGGTTAATACACCGATTGCCCAAAGGAGTTTTCCGCCGTGCGGGCTGGCAAAGGCCTCACCCAATATCTGGTCCTTGCTGACAAACCCAGCGAACGGTGGGAATCCGGCGATGGCAAATGTGGCAGCCGTAACTACCCAGAACGTGACTGGAATCTTCCTCCGTAGGCCGCCCATGCGGCGCATGTCCTGTTCGCCGCCCACGGCGTGAATGACCGACCCCGCGCCAAGGAACAGCAGCGCTTTGAAAAACGCGTGGGTCATGAGGTGGAAAATCCCGGCGGTGTAAGCCGCGACTCCGCAAGCCATGACCATATAGCCAAGCTGCGACACCGTGGAGTAAGCCAGCACGCGCTTTATATCGGTCTGCGCCAGACCCATGGTCGCCGCGAAGATAGCTGTAAGACAGCCGATGATCGCCACAATCTCCAGAGCATGCGGGGCAAGATTGAAGATCGCGTGCGAACGGGCGATCATGTAAATACCCGCCGTGACCATGGTGGCGGCGTGAATCAGCGCTGAGACTGGTGTGGGGCCTTCCATGGCATCGGGCAGCCAGATATAGAGCGGCACCTGAGCTGATTTGCCCGTGGCGCCGATGAGCAGGCAGATCGCGGCAATGGTGAGCCATCCCCAACCGCTATCCACGCCAAGTTGTGAGACTTTGTGAAAGACGCCGTCCACGCCGCCAAAATTCAGCGTTCCGAAATGCTGAATCAGCAGGAACATGCCGATCAAGAAAGCAAAGTCGCCGATGCGGTTAACGATGAACGCTTTCTTGCCGGCATTCGCTGCAGAGTCCTTTGAGAAGTAGAACCCGATCAGGAGATACGACGCCAGTCCCACGCCCTCCCAGCCCACAAACATCAGCAGATAATTGTTGGCCAGCACCAGCGTGAGCATGAAGAACATGAACAGATTCAGGTAGGCGAAGAAGCGGTAGTAGCCGCCTTCATGCGCCATGTAGCCGACGGAGTATACGTGAATCAGGAACCCGACGCCGGTGACCACGAGCACCATGATCATCGAAAGCTGATCGAGATAGAAGCCAAAGGGTGCGGAGAAATTCCCAGCCGTAATCCAGGGGAAAAGTGTTTCAATGTGCGGCTTTGGTCCGCCCGGCCAAATGCTATAAACGGCCCAGGCCGCCCAGCCGAAAGACGCAGCAGTAAACAGCAGGGCAACGGTGCTGACCACGCCATTCTTGAAGCGGCGGCCGAACAGCCCGTTGATGGCGGCCCCTATCAACGGCAGCAGGGGAATGAGCCAAAGTTTTAAGGTATCGTCGGTCATAATTTCAGCAGGTTCACGCGGTCTACGTTCAAAGTCTCACGGGTACGGAAAATCGAGATGATGATCGCCAGACCCACGGCCGCTTCCGCCGCCGCTACGACCATGACAAAAAAGACGAATACATGGCCGCTGAGCGGCACAACGGAACGGCCGGGATCACCAGCGTGCTGGTTCCAGTAATTGGCAAACGCCACAAAACTCAGGTTTACGGCGTTCAGCATCAGCTCAATCGACATGAAGATGGTGATGATGTTCCGCTTCAGCAGAAAACCAAAAACGCCAAGACAAAAAAGAATTGCGCTGAGGACCAGATACCAGGACAAGGGGACCATCTAGCCCTGCCTCTTTCCCAGCACTACCGCGCCCATGATGGCGATCAGGATCAGCACCGATGTGATTTCAAAAGGCAGCAAAAACGAAGAGAACAGTAAGCGAGCAACGTTGTGCGTCTCGCCAAAATCCGTGGAGCCGATGGTCACGCCGCCGAGGTTCTGGCTCTTGTTGATCAGCATCCAGCCGACTGTCCCGCCCAGGACTATGACGCCAGGTACGCCGACAAGCAGGGCGATGCGGCTGCCTCGGCTTCGTTCTTCTTCCCCGGCGTTCAAAAGCATAATCACAAAGACGAAGAGCACCATGATCGCGCCGGCATAAACAATCACCTGGACGGCGGCCACGAATTCCGCGCCCAGCAAGAGGTAAATCAGAGACAGCGCCATCATTACCACCACCAGCGAGAGAGCGCTGTTGATCGGGTGGCGCTGCGCCAGCAGGTTGACCGCTCCTGCCACACAGATCAAACCGAAGACGATGAACAGTATCTGGTGGACCATTCCCTATCCTCTCCAGGCCACGATGAAACTGGTGACGATGATGTTGGCGATGGCAAGCGGCAGCAGAAACTTCCAGCCGAAGGCCATAAGCTGGTCGTAGCGGAAACGGGGCAGCGTGCCGCGTATCCATATATACAGAAAGATGAAGAAAAAAACCTTTATGGCAAACCACAGAACCGGCACTATGGACTGGACGAGGGGTGGCAGGAAGCCAGGTATCCAGCCGTGCCATCCGCCGAAAAAGAGCAGGCTCGCCAGGCACGCGACGGTAAACATGTTTACGTATTCCGCCATGAAGAACATGGCAAACTTCATGGAACTGTATTCGGTGTGGTATCCAGCCACCAGTTCGGTTTCCGCTTCCGGCATATCGAATGGTATGCGGTTGGTCTCAGCAAAGGCCGCCATCAGATAAATGAAAAAGGCAATGAACTGGGGAAAAATGTACCAGTGAGGAATGATTTTGAGCCAGGAAAGCCCAAACCAGGGATCGCCTTGAATTTGAGCATTCACAATACCGCGCAGGCTCAACGTCCCCGACAAAAGCAGTATCCCCACCAGGGAAAGCCCCAGGGCCAACTCATAACTGATCATCTGGGCACTGGCGCGCAATGAGCCGAGCAGCGAGTACTTGCTGTTCGACGACCAGCCAGCCAGGGCGATGCCGTACACGCCAATGGAAGTCACACCAAGAATGATCAGCAAGCCAATATTTATGTCGGACGGATGGGCGCCCGTCTGGGAAATCCCGGTGATTTGCAGGGCCGTCGTGGTGCCGTGAATCGTGATGTCTTCGCCAAACGGGATGACGGCGATCGAGATCAGCGACATGACCAGGGCCAGCATAGGGGCAAGAATGAACAGGCCCTTATGGACGTAGTCCGGCACCAGGTCTTCTTTCAGGATGAACTTGACTCCGTCGGCCAATGGTTGCAGGAGGCCGAACGGTCCTACGCGTGTTGGCCCCCAACGGTTCTGTATGCGGCCTACCAGCTTGCGCTCCAGCCACGTGGTATAGGCCACGCCGGTCAGCATGATGAACACGACCAGGGCGATCTTGATGACAGCGGCGATGATGAACGTTGTTGTATTCACGGTCCCTATACAGCCGCTCGTTGCGGCGGATATTACATGGGCCAAGCCCAAATTTCCTCAAGTACTTCCGTATGACCAAAAGCTAACAGCTAGAAGCTAGTGGCTATTTTCAATCCGCCATGACTTCTTTGTTCGCGGGATGCGCGCCCTTGTTTTCCGCTACAGCGCTGAGCGCGTACGAATAACGGCCCAGTGTTCCCGAGCTAAAGAGCGTGTCGTTGGCCGGCACAATCTGAACCAATTCGCCGCCTGGGCCTGCGTTGCTGTGTTCCGCGGCAGTCACATGCTGATCGTTGCCGGCCAGCAATCCTAGCCTTGAGAATTCATAGCCCGGTACCAGTCTTTGGATTTCATCCAGGATAGCCATGGGATCAAAAGGACTGAGCCGGGTTTCAAGATTATTCGCCGCCAGCCAGATGGAATGGCGGTCCGCTTCACCCGACTGCGCGCCGCGCGACTGGCCCATATCAGCACGCACGCTGCCGCCGAAGGGAACCAGCTTGCGGACTTCCGCGCTCATGCGTTCCGCCACGCGGACAATAATTTCAAAGTCGCTTTTTACACCACCCAGGTCCCCGGCCTTCTTCAGCAGTTGCAGATCGCCGCAGGTGTTGGTGAAGGTGCCCGACTTCTCATACGCGGAAGCCGCAGGCAGGACCACTTCCGCCAGCATTGCCGTCTCGGTCAGAAACAGCTCCTGCACTACGACAAAAGTTTTCTGCAACGATGCCGGATCAAAACTGTAATCGGCCACAGGATTTGAGCCGACCACATAGAGCGCGGCCAGGCTTCCAGCTTTGGCTGTCTGCATCATTTCCTGCAAGGCAAGGCCTGGAGTCTTGGAGAGGGAACCCCATTCCTCGTTATATTGATGCGGGCCATTGATGGCGACGTATCCGGGAAGCAGATCGGGGTAGAGCCCCATGTCAGCCGCGCCGCGGGAGTTAGCGTAATCGCCCAGACAAAGGAATTTTGCGTCCACTCCAGCGCCGAATTTAACGAGCGCAGCGACGTCGGCGCTGCCCAACTCCGAGCCGAAGATGATGACCAGGTTCTTCTGGCCGCGAAGTTCTTCCCGCAACTGCTTGAGTGCGTCATTGGAGACGGCGGCGCTGGTCAATGAGCCGGCTGCGGCATCGTCGTTATTGAGGAAGGCAACAAATTTGTTTTCCCGGCCCTGGGGAATCTGTAAAAACTTAGACGCCTGCCGCCGTAGCTTGATAGTTTGTGAATTGATGACGTAGAGTTTGGCTGCGTTCAGACGCACGTTGGTGCGGATGTTCCACGCCAGCAGTGGATGACGCTCCGTGGGATCGTTGCCAATCAGCAAAATGGCGGGAGCGCTGGCCACATCGCGCATGGTTGCGGTGCTGTCTTGCTTGCCGGCGATGGCGCGGGCGAAGGCCGCATAATCCGCGGTGCGATGGTGGTCAATATTATTTGTACCCAGCACCGTGCGCGCGAATTTCTGCAGCAGGTAGTTTTCTTCGTTGGTGGTGCGATTAGACCCGATCACGCCAATGGACTTCCCGCCTTTGGCCTCGCGGATCTCGCGCAGGCGCTTACCCACGTGTTCAATCGCTTCTTCCCAGGTGGCGGGCTCAAGCCTGCCGTTCTTGCGAATCAGGGGTTGACGCAGGCGGTCTTTGTGATCAAAGAAATCGAAGGCATAGCGGCCCTTGATGCACAGGAAGTCGCCATTCATGCCGCTCTTGTCGCGATTATCGCCGCGAACAATGTCCATGCCGGTATCGGAGCGCCGCACGCCGAGAGTGGTCTTGCAGCCATCGCCACAGTGCGTGCAGATAGTGCCGACGTGGTTCATCTCCCAGGGGCGGGTCTTGTAACGATATGCGCCGGAAGTCAAGGCGCCGACCGGGCAGATGTCAATGCACATGCCGCATTCTTCGCAATCCAGATGATCGCCATGGTTGGGCGCGATCACGGAGCTGGAGCCACGGAGTTGCACGCCGAGCGCGGACACGTCCATGCCTTCTCCGCAAACGCGCACACAGCGATAGCAAAGGATGCAGCGGGGACGGTCAAAGAAGACCACCGGCGACCATTGCTGCTCTTCTTTGTGCAGTTTGCCTTCCATATAGCGCGACTCGGCCGCGCCATATTTGAAGGTCATGTCCTGCAATTCGCACTCGCCGCCGGCATCACAGACGGGGCAGTCCAGCGGATGATTGCCCAACAACAGTTCGATCATCGACTTGCGCGCCTGGCGGACTTCGTCCGTGTCCGTGGCCACGACCATTCCGTCGGTGATTTGCACGGTGCACGCGGTCTGTAATTTTGGCATTTTTTCAATGCGCACCAGGCACATGCGGCAAGCTGCCTGAAGTGACAGTCCCGGGTAATAGCAGAAGGACGGCACTTCAATGCCTACGGCTTTGCAGGCCTCAATGAGAAGCGTGCCCGCGGGTGCGATGATCTTTTTTCCGTCGACGGTAATAGTTACGTCTGGCATAGATTGTGTACGCTTCTAGCTTTTTGCCGCTACGTTGGTGCGAAACGCCGCGCTGTTCTTGATTTCCTCGATCTGCAAGGCATGCCGCTCGGCGTGCTTGGCCATGATAATCAGCATTTCATAGGTACTGACGTCGCCAGCGACTGGATGAGGGTGTGTTACTTCTGTTGCACGAAGATCATCGGTGTTCTGTTCAACGAAACGAATGGTTGCGTCGCGCGAAGCCCTGAACTGTGCCGCGGCATCAGCCAGATTGGCGAAACGCCCCTGCGGCCGTGCGGCTTCCGGTGACTCGATTTTTCGGCTGCGGTCGGTAATCACGGCAAGAAAAATTTCCTCCCGGTTCGGCGCGCCCGTCGAGCGTGGCCGGCGCAGACCGGACACCAGGTTCAGCATTGCTTTCTCTGCCAGATTCAGATGCTCCACAGTATCCAGCACTGACCATGAATTCTCGCCTGTCCGTCTGCGGCTTTCTTCGTCGGTGAGGCCGGTGAAACTGCGTAGAAAACGTTCCCGGCTTTCCCGCAGAAGCGCCAGCAGCTTCTCGTTGTCCGCTTTCGGATTGAAGACCACTTGGTTCAACGTACTCATAATGGCTACCTTCCCAGCACCGGCAACTCGGTTACTTTTGCCGCCGGATCAAACGGACACGGACGTCCTTCCAGATGCGCTTCAAATTCGCTCCGCCATTTGTCCACAATCGACATGGTAGGGATAGCTGCCGCGTCGCCCAGCGGGCAGAAAGTCCGGCCAAGCATGTTCTGCGCCAGGTACTTAATGTTGTCGATGTCCTTCTTCACTCCGCCGCCGTTGTGGAAGCGGGTCAGGGTCTTCTTGAGCCAGTCTGTGCCTTCGCGGCAGGGAATACACCAGCCGCAGCTTTCATGCTGGTAGAACTTCATGATCCGCAGCGCGAACTTGACCATGCAGGTCTGGTCGTCCACCATGACAACGCCGCCGGAACCCAGGAATTCGCCGCGCTTGCCGAAGGAGTCAAAGTCCATGTTCATTCCTTCAGCTTCTTCCGCGGTGAGGATAAAAGTGGACGACCCGCCAGGGACTACTGCCTTCAGCTTGCGTCCATTGGGGATACCGCCACCAACTTCATAGATCATTTTCTTGAGCGGATAGCCAAGCGGAAGTTCGTACACACCGGGCTTGTTGATGTGGCCACTCAGGCAGAACAGGCGTGTGCCGCCATTCTTAGGCGGGCCGTAATCGGCAAACTTCTGCCCACCCATCAAGATGATGTGCGGCACGGAGGCGAGGGTTTCCACGTTGTTAATTACGGTGGGCCCGCCCCACAGACCGACCACAGCAGGGAATGGCGGACGGATGCGAGGAATACCTCGTTTGCCTTCCAGTGATTCCATCAACGCCGACTCTTCGCCGACTTCGTACGCGCCCGCGCCGGTATGCCAGCGAACGTCAAAATCTTTTCCGCTGCCGAAAATATTCTTGCCTAAATAACCCCTGGCGTAGGCGTCATCGATCGCCTGGCGCATGATGTTGACCAGGTAACGGTATTCGCCCCGAATATAGACAAAGCCGATCTTTGCGCCCACGGCCAGCCCGGCAATGATCACGCCCTCAATTACGGAGTGAGGATCATGCTCGAGGATGGGACGGTCTTTGCAGGTGCCGGGTTCGCTTTCATCGCCGTTGACCAGGATGTACTTGGGTTTGGCTGATTCTTTGGGAACAAAGCTCCATTTCATTCCCGTGGGGAAGCCAGCTCCGCCGCGTCCGCGAAGGTTGGAGGCCTTGACCTCATTAATGATGGCGTCAGGCGTCATTTCCAGAGCTTTTTGTACGGCCTTGTAACCATCAAGCTTGAGATACTGCTCGATATTGGCCGCGCCCTTGCCAAAGCGCTGGGATACGATCTTGACCTCGTCGGGATGTGAGACTAGTTCGGCCATTGGTAGTTAGTTCTTAGTATTTAGTGGTTATCCAGTGAATTTGTGATTTTTGATTGGCGATTTGTGATTAAAGCCCGTGCCATCACAAATCAGAAATCGCAAATCACAATTCTTATTTTTTTATGTACCCATCCAACACCGCGTCCATCTTGTCGTTGGTCAAATTTTCGTGAAAATTATAGTTGACCTGGATCGCCGGCGCCCAACTACATGCGCCTATGCACTCGACTTCTTCGAGTGAGAACATTCCGTCCGGCGTGGTCTGCTTGTGTCCAATGCCAAGACGATGTTCGCAGTGTTCAAGAATCTCTTCTCCCCCGCGCAACATGCAGGAAATGTTGGTACATACCTGTACGTGATACTTGCCCAACGGCCTGGTACGCAGCAGCGAGTAATAGCTGATCACATTGCGGACTTCAAGTTCCGTCAGTTCGGTCTTCTCGGCGAGATGCAAAATGACTTCATCGGTCAAATATCCCAGTTCGTCCTGGCTGTAGAGGAGCATGGGCACAAGAAAAGATCTCTTGGTCGGATACTCTTTCATTTTCTCCGTGAAGAACTGGTCCAGTTTGTCGGAAATGGGGGCCATTAGCGATCTATCTCTCCAAGCACAATATCAATGCTTCCAATCGCCGCTACAACGTCCGCGATCAGCCGGCCTTCGCACATTGCTGGCAGCGCTTGCAGGTTAGCGTAGGAAGGCGAACGCATGTGCACGCGCATGGGTTTGGCTGTGCCATCGCTCACGATGTAGTAGCCCATTTCGCCGCGCGGCGACTCAATCGCCTGGTAAACCTCTCCCGCCGGGACCGTAAAGCCTTCGGTGACGATCTTGAAATGGTAGATCAGTGCTTCCATCTGGGTCTTCATCTTCTCCCGGTCGGGGAGAACCACTTTGGGTGCGTCGGCCTTGATCGGCCCGGACGGCATTCCTTCCAGCGCTTGTTTGGCGATCTCACGCGACTGGCGCAGCTCTTCCACGCGGCAGACATAGCGCGCCCAGACGTCGCCATCTTTGGAGGTCGGGACTTTGAATTTGAAATTTTCGTAGCCGCAGTAAGGCATATCTCGGCGAAGGTCCCAATCCACGCCGCTGGCGCGTAGGGAAGGGCCGGTCAGGCCGATGGCCAGAGCGTCTTCCGCGCTCACGCGGGCCACATCTTTCAGACGGTCGATAAAGATGCGGTTGCCGGTCAGAAGGTTTTCATACTCATCGATCTTCTCGGTGAACGTATCCAAAAATTTCTTTACTTTCTCAAAGAATCCCAGCGGCGGATCAAGGGCCAGGCCGCCGATGCGGAAGTATGACGTCATCATGCGCTGGCCGCTGACCATCTCATAGATGCGCAGCAGGTCTTCGCGCTCGCGGAAACAGTAGAGGAACACCGACATGGCGCCGATGTCCATGGCGTGCGTACCCAGCCAGACCAGGTGTGAGCTGATGCGTTGCAGCTCAGCCAGCAAGACGCGCATCCATTGCGCGCGCGGCGGTATCTCCAGCCCCAGAAGTTTCTCCGCAGCCAGCACGTAGCAGAGGTTGTTGACCATGGGGCAGAGATAATCAATGCGGTCGGTCAGCGGGACGATCTGCTGGTAAAACTTGGCTTCACAGGTCTTTTCAATGCCGGTGTGGAGAAAACCAATGTCCGGAACCATGCGGACAATTGTTTCGCCGTCGATCTCCAGCAGCAGGCGCAGCACGCCGTGCGTGGACGGATGCTGTGGTCCCATATTCAGAATCATGGTCTTGTCTTTGGTCGCATCGAGTACCGGCGCTGGGTTCATGTGGGCCATTAGCGATAGCCCTCCACCGGATAATCTTTGCGCAGCGGATGGCCTTCCCAGTCTTCCGGCATGAGGAGGCGGCGAAGGTAAGGATGGCCCAGGAAACGGATGCCGAACAGATCAAAAAGCTCGCGCTCAAAAAAATTGGCCGCTGGCCACACCGCTGTGATCGACTCAATCAATGGGTCATTGCCATCCAGACGGACCTTTAGGCGCACGCGCTCTTTTCGCTTGATCGAAAGCAGATGGTAAACAACCTCAAAGCGCGGATCGCGGGGATAGTAGTCGGCGCAGGTCAGGTCGGATAGAAAATCGATCAAGCCCTGGGCCTTGAGCTGCGTGCATGCCGGGCGTATGGCTTCCCGCGCAACGTAAATCGTTAGTTCGTTGTGATCGAACCGGGCTTCCTGGACTGCATTCTGGTTCCATGCCAGCAAAGCGGAGAGCACAGGACGATCTTTCAACTGTTCCAGATCGGTAATCGCGGGAGCCGGCATCAGCCCTCACTCCCTTCCGGCTTGTTCCAGTCCAGAACCCCTTTTTTCCAAATATAAAAGAAACCCACCATCACCAGGCCGATGTAAACCAGCATCTCAGTGAATCCAAAATAGCGGGAACCGGTGAGTTCAGGCAGCTTTCGATAGATCACTGCCCACGGGTACAGAAAGACCGCTTCCACGTCGAACAGGATAAAGAGCATGCCGACCATGTAAAACTTAACGCTGAAGCGCTGCTGCGCATCGCCGGTGGGTTCAATGCCGCATTCGTAAGCTGTGTTCTTGGCGCGGGTCCATTTACGCTTGCCCAGCAGGTGGGAGAGCGTCACCATAACTGCGGCCAGGGCCATGGCCACAATGGCCTGGATCAGCAACGGAATATAATGGGCGAAGTAGCTGTTTTCTGGCATGAAGGTCCGTACAGAAAAGCTCGACTACTATTAACCAAACACTCGAATGTAATTTCCATTCGCGGGAGTGTCAAGCCCTTGACTTTGCATCGAGTTAGTGTTTCTTAATCACTGGCATCAGAAGGAAGCATCGTACGACGGGGCAAGTTCGTGGCGCCTTGATTTTCCCGGCTATTTATGACCATTTTTGGTTTCAATACGGATGTGAAACACGGCGACGTGGTTTACCACGTGCAGAGCGAAGCCCGGCAAAATGATTTGCTGCTCCAGACACTGGTGTACGTCAAAGGACAGTGCGTGGGCAAGTACACGGTTTCTTATGCGCAGAAACTGGCTAACCCCGATTTCTCCAACGAAGCGATGCATGAATTGCTGAAGATGCAGCACAAAACCATCATCGACGCCATTCAGCGGGACCAGATGCAGTCTGTGGTTGGGAGCGGAACCGATGTTCAGGATGTGGGCGGCGCAGGTCTTGTTTTGAAATGGACTCCGATGTCGCCAGAGCTGGGTGCGGCAACTTCGACTCTGCACTTTCTGGTTCTGGATTCCGGGCAAACGGTCTCCGGTGCGAAAGTGGTTGTGCGGTCCATCTTGCTGGGCACGCCGGAATTGGCCCGCGGTTCTTCAGACGCCGCCGGCGCGGTTTCGTTGTTAATACCGGTGAACGAAGACGTTGCCCATGCGGCCGCCGTAATCGTCCAGGCGACACACGGAGAAAAATCCGTAACCCGCAAAGTGCGATTTAGAAAATGACGAGCTCCAGGAGATTCCGTCTCAACGTGCGCTGTTTGTTTTTCACTCGACCATTTATTCTGGCGGTGCGTGCCAAACCATATCCATAAGCCAGATTTGCCAAAGACAGACGCCATTGTGGTTGGCTCCGGTCCGAACGGGCTTGCAGCGGCCATTCGACTGGCGCAGGCCGGGCGTTCCGTGGCCGTGCTGGAGTCAGCGGACACTCCCGGCGGGGGCGTCCGCTCCGCCGAACTGACTTTGCCGGGCTTTGTTCATGACGTCTGCTCCTCGGTCTATCCCATGGCTGTGTGCTCTCCGTTCTTGCGCACCTTGCCGCTCAAGGACCACGGCTTGGAGTGGATTTTTCCGCAGGCCGCTTTGGCGCATCCGTTGGATGATGGAACCGCTGTCTTGTTGTATCAATCAATGGAAGAAACGGTTCGCTCTCTTGGATCGGATGGCGCAGGTTATCGGCGGCTGTTCGGCAAACTTGTCCCCCGCTGGCAAGACATTATTCAGGAGGTGTTCAAGCCTCCAGGATTTCCTCAACATCCGTTTTTGTTCGCCGGATTTGGTTTGCACGCGATGCGCTCGGGCGCAAGTCTTGCGCGCGCGTATTTTCATACCGAACATGGACGCGCTTTTTTCGCGGGAATCGCGGCCCACTCCATGTTGCCGTTGGAAAAACTTTCTACCGCTGCGGTGGCGATGGTACTAGGTCTGGGGGCGCACGCTTGCGGATGGCCGATTGTCCGTGGAGGAGCTCAGCAACTCACAGCAGCGCTCGTTTCTTACTTGAAGTCGCTCGGCGGCCAGGTCATCACCGGCTGTCACGTGGAATCGCTGGACCAGTTGCCGGACGGTCGCATCGTGCTGCTTGATGTCACGCCCCGGCAGTTGCTGAAGATGGCTGGTAGCCGTCTGCCGGGCTCATATCGGCGAAAACTGGAGCGCTATCGCTATGGAGTTGCCGCATTCAAGATTGATTGGGCGCTGCATCAGCCGGTTCCGTGGCGGACGCCGGAGTGCCGCATGGCTGGGACCGTACACCTGGGCGGATCACTCGATGAAATCTGCGAGTCGGAGCGTCGTCCATGGAGCGGAGAGATCGCGGAACGTCCTTTCGTTTTGTTTGCCCAGCCCACCCTGTTTGATTCCTCACGTGCGCCAGCAGGGAAGCATATTGCCTGGGGCTACTGCCATGTGCCCAACAGCTACAACGGAGACGCGGCCGAAGTCGTGCGGAGAATCGAGAACCAGGTGGAACGATTCGCTCCCGGGTTCCGTGACTGCATTGCTGGGCGCTCCGTCATGGGTCCCATGGACCTGGAGCGGCACAATCCTAATCTTGTGGGCGGCGATATCGCTGGTGGAGCGCCGCTCTTAAGCCAGCTCTTTTTGCGCCCCACTGCGAGCCTTTACCGCACGCCGTTGTCCCGGATTTTTCTTTGTTCATCTTCCACGCCACCCGGCCCTGGGGTGCACGGCATGTGCGGCTATTTCGCGGCAGAAGCAGCGCTCAAATAATTAATGTCAAGCAACCCGCGAGAGTTTTTTTTCATCTCTCTCCGGGAGACTAAGGTGCAGCCGCAGAGTTCAGCATTCTTTCTACAACAGCCGGGGATTGGTCCTTGTCCCCGAATAGTCGCTCGTTCCCGCCGGACTGCGAGTCTTGGTCCCAACGCGAAATTCCGGGCTTTTGGATGCCCGCCAGTGAAACCTCATTGATTCGTTCTGCTGGGTTTACCGTACAATGAACAGAATTCCACGGTTCGTATTGAAGCACCTGGCGACGGCTGGATATCTCAAGGCCGCAGGACCGGTCATTGAATAGGAGAGATTTTTGAACTCATTGATAACTCGTATTTGCGTGCAACGGGCTTTCCGTCTGGCGCTGTTCCTGCTCAGTCTTGCTTTTGGTTCAATGTCATTTGCTCAACAGCCGCAACAAACGCAGCAGGATACAGACCTTTCCGCTGACGACATCATTCAGATTCTGCAGGACGACCCTGAGTTGCTGGCGGAAGCTAAAGCACAGATCGTGGCCCAGCTGCGCGACCGTGGTTACGCGGTATCGGAACGTGAGATCACGGACGAGCGCTTATTCACCGAGATTCGGTCGGACGATCGCGCGCGCATCGCCATGAGCAATGAACTGAAGAAGCGCGGCTTCGGCGTGCCGCAAGACAACGAGCAGGCAACAGAACAGCAGCCATCCACCGGGCAGAAACCTCAGGGACAACAGAAAACACCCCCAGGGGGTGCTACTGCTCAGTCCACACCGAATGTCCCCGGGAACAACATGCCTGGGGCACAGATCGTTGCGCCGAACCGCCAGACAGATCAACGTCAGACAGACCAAAAAGACATGAGCAAGGGCAAGGGCCGTGGTCCGTTGCAGCAACAGTATCCTTTGCGCGACCTGCCCGCCTTGCGCGACCTTTATACCCAGACGACAACCAGCCAGGCGCCGCTAGAGCGATTCGGAGCTGCGCTTTTTCGTAATAGTGAGACCGCGACGGACAAAGCCCCGTTAAACGTTCCGGTTGGGGCGGATTACGTGCTCGGTCCCGGCGACGAAATCGTAGTGGACTATTGGGGAAGCAGTTCGCAGCGGCTACAACTTACGGTTGACCGCGAAGGCCGGATTGTTCTACCTGAGTCCGGAGCCGTGGTTCTGGCGGGACGCACGCTGGGTGAGGCGCAACAGCTCATACTCAGGACGCTAAGCAAGCAGCTCAAGGGCATCTCCGTTGACGTAACTCTGGGCAAGCTACGGATGGTCCGTGCCTATGTTGTGGGCGATGTGAAAAATCCAGGCGCGTATGACATCAGTTCGCTTTCCACGGCCCTGAGTGCTTTAATCGCGGCCGGTGGACCGACGGAGACAGGGTCTTACCGCACAGTAAGGCACTATCGCGGGAGAACGCTGGTCGAGGAAGTTGATCTTTATGAGTTGATGCTGAAAGGCGTTACGTCGTCGGAAGTCCATATTGCATCGGGTGACAGCATCATGGTCCCGACGGTGGGCCCGCAGGTCACCGTGGCCGGCATGGTGCGGCGTCCAGCGATTTATGAGTTGCGTGGCGAACAGACTCTCGACCAGGCGCTTGATCTTGCCGGAGGCGTTCCCGTGACCGGTGAACTGGGCAAGATCAAAGTAGAGAGAATTGAGGCACACCAGCGCAAGGAAATGTTGAGTGTCACTGTGCCCAAGGAAAGCGATATCAAGGCCGCGGAAGACGCCTTCAAGAGGTTTCATGTTCAGGATGGCGACGTCATCACGGTCGCCTCCATTTTGCCGTACAGCAACCGAGCAGTTTATCTACAGGGCCATGTCTTCCGTCCCGGAAAATTTCCCTATAAGGACGGGGAGAAGGTTACAGACCTGATCGGCTCCTTTGACGATCTTTTGCCAGAGCCCGCAGACCGCGCGGAGATTATCCGGTTGCATCCGCCGGACTATCGGCCAGTCGTGATTGGATTCAATCTGCGCAACGTCCTGGGAAAGCAGGCAGAAGCGCCCAGCCTGGAGCCTTTTGACACCATTCGCGTCTTCGGACGCTATGAGGTGGATGCCCCCAAGGTTGCAATCTACGGTGAAGTGCTCCGCGCGGGAGAGTATCCGCTGTCTGAGCGCATGACCGCTGTGGATCTATTGCGTATGGCAGGCGGCTTTAAGCGCGACGCTTTCCAGGAAGCAGCCGATTTGACGAGTTACACGCTCGTCGATGGCGATCATGTGGATCTGGAGCATCGTGAAATTCATATCGCCAGGGCATTGGCTGGAGAAGCTGATACAGATGTGTTCCTGAAACCCGGAGACGTACTGACCATCCGGCAAATTGGTGGCTGGAACGATATCGGCGGGTCCATCAGCGTCAGCGGTGAGGTCATGCATCCGGGAAGGTATGGGATACAGCGAGGCGAGCGGCTCAGTTCGATTCTGAAGCGGGCCAGCGGATTTTCATCGGAAGCATATCCCTATGGCGCGCTCCTGGAGAGAGCGCAGGTAAGAGAGCTTTCCGCCAAGAATCGCGATGAAATGATCTCCAAAGTGCAGGAGCAGGGAGTCACAGGAGGGCGGATTGAAAACACCTCTTCCGCGCGCCAGCGCCAGCAGTATGTCGACAAGCTGAAGCAAATCCAGCCCAATGGGCGCATGTTGATCCACATCACACCGCAGATTGAAAGATGGCAAAACACGCCACTGGACATCGAAGTGCGCGCCGGTGACACACTGTACATTCCCAAGAAACCGAACTTCGTGATGGTTGCGGGCCAGGTTTATAACCCCTCCGGTATTACCTTCATGGCGGGCAAGCACGCCGGTTGGTATTTAAGACAGGCAGGTGGCCCTACCAGCATTGCCAACAAGAAAGACATATTCGTGGTTCGTGCCAACGGAACGGTGGCGGGACGCGGCTCGAACGAATGGTGGTCAGGCAATGTTCTGAGCACAGTGCTGCAACCTGGAGACACTATCTACATTCCTGAAAAGGTTGCAGGAAATGGAATTTTCAAGAACCTGAGCCAGACGATGTCATTGCTTTCCGGCGCGGCAGTGGCTGTGAGCGTTATCAGGACCTTCTAACCGAGAGAATGGGTTGATCTTAATGGGACACAGCAGGATCGCGGTGTTGTTGATTTCTTTGGCCCTCGGCGCCAGTGCCTGGGGACAGACGATAGACGGCACAGCGGATGACAGCAGCAGAGAGGCGGCGGGTTCTGTTTCGGCGCCGATGCCAACACCAACGCAGATACCAGCGCCAACGAAAACTTCTACCCCTGAGAGCGACGATTCGCGCTACGCTAGCGTTATTCCTTCCAGGTTTCTGCGGAACCTTGGCCGTGATCAGAGGGCTATCTGGACCAGTCCATTCAAGGCCCGGATACAGGACCTGAACTGGATCGCTCCGCTGGCTGGCCTTAGCGTCGGCCTGATGAATGCCGATGCCGAGATTTCTTCCCGGGAATCCGGCACGGGCACGTTTTCCAAGCATTCCAGCACCATCTCCAATGGCGGGCTGGCCGTGGCTGTTGCCGGAGGCGCAGGCTTCTACCTTCTGGGCAGGATGAAAGACGATGACCATCAGAAGGAAACCGGCATCTTGGCCGGTGAGGCGGCCATCAATAGCTTTGTGGTGGTCGAAGCGTTCAAGGTTGTTTCCCAGCGTGGCCGTTCGAGTGAAGGGAATACACAGGCAAAGTTTTACAGCAGCAATTCGATCTTGAATTCCTCATTTCCCTCCGCTCATGCCATGCTTACCTGGTCAATCGCCAGTGTAGTTGCCCATGAGTATCCCGGACCTCTGACTCAGATCTTCGCCTATGGGCTGGCCACCGGCGTCAGCGTCGCCAGGGTGACGGGAAGAGATCATTTCACGAGCGACGTGGTAGTTGGCAGTGCCATGGGGTGGTTGATCGGGCGTCAGGTTTACGCCGCGCATCACAATCCGGAGTTGGCGGGCGGAGACTTTGGCACGTTTTATCCTGCGCGACAGGGAGAGGAACTCCCTCCGTCGCAGAGATCGTCGCCGTACGTTCCCATGGATAGCTGGGTCTACCCGGCCTTTGATCGGCTGGCCGCGTTGGGCATGATCAACAGCGGACTCGTCGGCATGAGGCCATGGACGCGCTACGAGTGCGCGCGTCTTCTGGAAGAAGTTGCCGGTGAGGTGGATGAATACAATCCCGACGAAGCGTTCCGTCTGTATTCCGCGCTGGCGCGGGAGTTTGAGACCGAGGCAACGGGAGCTCAAACCAACTATGCTTCGATTGACTCGGTTTACGCGCGGGTAACTGGCATCTCTGGGGCTCCCCTTACCGATGGTTATCACTTTGGGCAAACCATCGTGAACGATTATGGCCGACCGTATCAGAAAGGCATGAACGCGATCTCTGGTTTTTCCGCCAGTGGATCGAGCGGTGCTCTGGGCTTTTACGTTCGGGGTGAATTGGAACATGCTCCATCAGCCCCAGGCGTTTCTCAAACCGTACAGGATGCAATCCAGGCAGCGGACTTCAAACCTCCTCTTGCGGCCTCTGCCATACCCGCTTTCAACCAATTTCGACTGCTGGATACATATTTAACGTTAAACATTAAGGGCTGGCAGACATCTTTTGGTAAACAAACACTCTGGCTTGGCCCCACACAAGATCCATTCATGGCCAGCAACAATGCTGAGCCAATCTACATGCTGCGCCTGGACCAGACCACGCCTTCCAAGTTGCCGAGCTTCCTGGGACGGCTTGGCCCGGTTCGAACTGAGTTCTGGGTGGGGAAACTGACCGGACAGCACTATGTCCAGACTCAGGATGTGGCACTCGGAACCGTGTTTTCCGTAGGTCGCTCTTTGGACAAGCAGCCGATGGTGAACGGAATGAAGGTCAGCTTTAAACCCACACCCAATTTTGAGTTCGGTGTAAGCCGGACTGGCATGTGGGGTGGCCCGGATTTCCCGATTACTCTGGGAACGACACGACATTCCTTATTTTCGACTACCAATACTGTCGGTCGCGATAATGATCCCGGAGACCGGCGGTCCACTTTCGATTTCAGCTACCGCCTTCCCGGCTTCCGGAAGTGGCTCACGTTGTATGAAGACTCGTTTGTCGAAGACGAGATTTCGCCGATCGGCTATCCCCGGCGGGCCGCGCATAATCCGGGCATATATATGTCGCAGATTCCCGGTCTTCCTCACCTGGATTTGCGGGCGGAAGCCGCATTTACCAACCTGCCTGGACTGATTCAGACCACACAGGGCGGGTTCTTTTACTGGAATACCCGTTACCTGGACGGATATACGAACAAAGGAAACATCCTCGGCAACGGCACGGTAGGGCGGCAGGGAATCTCTTTCCGCGCGGACAGCACGTATTGGTTTGCTTCTGACAGAACCATCAAAGTTGGATATCGCAGCGCTACGGCCGACAGCATGTTCCTGCAAGGGGGAAACCTGAGAGACATACATGTGGGCTCGGAGTGGAGATTTAGTGCAAGTACTTCACTTTCAAGCTTTCTACAGTATGAGTGGTGGAATTTCCCGTTATTGAGCGCGGGAAAAAAGCAGAATGATTTCACCGCCGCATTTCAACTAACATATTGGCCGCATTGGAGATTCAAGCGTGGAAGCTAGCGGACCGGCCATTGTTCCAGCGTACGAGCCGCCTATCCATTCGGATAGGGAGCGGCCGTACCCGGTGCCAGCGCCTGATCCCGGTGACAAGCGAGCCGAGAAATTGTGGCTCCTTTGGAAGGCGCGGCGGTTCCTGTTCGGCGTGGCATGGAAATCGGCGTTGCTCTCGGTCATCGTGGCATTCCTGATTCCCAAACACTATGAGTCCGTGGTGCGCATTGTTCCGGCAGAAAGTTCCACCAGCGGCAGCGGCAATTCCATGCTGGGACTCTTGAGCAAGGCCATCGGAGGCGCTGACAGCTCGTCTGGCCTGGGCATGGGGCTGGATGCGTCCAGTCTTCTGGGGACAAAAACACCGGCGGCGTTCTACGTGGAAGTCCTGAAGAGCCGGACCGTGCAGGACCGGCTTATTAATGCGTTTGATTTGCGGGCACGCTACAGGAAAGCCACCTACTACGAAGCCCGCAAAAAACTTGCAAAATTTACTGACATTGAACAGGACAGCAAGAGCGGCGTGATTACGCTGAAAGTCAAAGATTATGAGCCGAAGGTCGCGGCCCAGATTGCTAATGCCTACATCCAGGAACTGAACCGTCTGGCGGTTGATTTGAATACCTCGTCGGCACACCGCGAGCGGGAGTTTCTTGAAGAACGGCTGAAAACGGCAAAACAGGACCTGAGCCGCGCTTCCCTGGAACTGAGCCAGTTCACCAGCAGGAACTCCATGGTGGACCCCCAGAATGAAGGCAAGGCCATGATGGATGCTGCCTCCAAACTGCAAGGCGAACTGATTGCCAGTGAAACAGAGATGAAGGGGTTGCAACAGATCTATTCCAATGACCACGTGCGCATCCGCACACTCAATGCCAGGACCGCGGAATTGCGGGCGCAGCTGAAAAAGATGGTCGGGTCCAGTGTTCTTTCAGGCAATGAGGCCCGCGATCCGGATGCGTCCACAAACTCAAGCCCCTATCCTTCCATGCGTAACCTGCCTACGCTAGGTTCCCGCTACGCCGACCTGTACCGGGAAGCAAAGATCGAGGAGGCGGTCTACGCGTTTGTGACCCAGCAGTACGAGATGGCAAAGATCCAGGAAGCCAAAGAAGTTCCGATTGTGCGTGTGATGGACGCCGGCGAAGTGCCGGAGAAAAAATCCAGCCCGGTTCGCAGTTTGATAGTGGCGCTCAGTGTCCTGGGCGCTTTGATGCTTGCCTGTTTCTGGGTCATTGGTAAAAACAGCTGGGCCAATGTTCCCGCGAACGATCCATATCGGTTGCTGGCCGCTGAAATTTCTGCCGACTTGAAGGCTGCTGTTGGGAAAGTTCGGGGCCCGGTCCGGTAAAACATCTTCGTGTCGCGAATTGTTGCTGAGAGGAAATACTTATCATGTTCCGAGAGCATCAAGAGTCGAACGGACATTCGAATGGAGCCGGACCGTCCTCGGTGGAAGAGTACTTTCGCGGGCTCTCGGTGCTTATACCGCAGCTCCCGTATGCCGAAATTGACGGCATTGTCTCCGCTATTGTCCAGGCGTCTGCCGAAGGCCGGACAGTGTTCGTTTTTGGCAACGGGGGAAGCGCCGCTACCGCTTCCCATGTGATGTGCGACTTGAACAAGGGAGCCAGCGGGCCGGGAACCAGCCAACGTCTCAAGGTCATGGCGCTAACCGACAACATTCCCCTTATCACAGCATGGGCCAATGATTCCGCGTATGAAGATGTGTTTTCTGAACAGTTGAAGAACTTTGTCCAGCGCCGTGATCTTTCTTTTGCTATCAGCACCAGCGGGGACTCCCTGAACGTGATTCGGGCCCTGCAAACTGCGCGGGAACATGGCGCTATCACCGTGGGGCTGACGGGCCATCGGGGCGGCGCCATGAAGCCCCTCTGCGAGATCTGCGCCGTGGTCCCATCCGACAACGTGCAGATGATTGAAGACATGCACCATGCCATCGTGCATTCGGTGTTTTTCATGGTGCGGGAGAAAATGCAATCGAAAGCGCCAAAACTACTCGTGGCCCAGGCCGGGCGTTTCCGCCGATAAGCATTGCTCATGAAGATTGCTTTTGATTTACGCAGAATCAAGAATCCCGGCATCGGCAGATACATGAAGTGCCTGGTTGAGGCAGTGGTCGCTCATGCGCCGGAACATGAATATCTATTGCTCATGCCGCCTAACGGCGAGGACCTGGTCAGTGCCCGGGTGGCGCGCGTGGAGAAAATCTCTCCTGTGCTCAAGTATTACTCGGTGCGCGAGCAGATTGAGCTTCCGCGCATCCTTCGGCGACACCAAGTAGACTTGCTGCACTCACCGCATTTCCTTCTACCCCTGGTGCGGCCGTGCCCCGCGGTGGTCACCATCCATGACGTGATTTACCTCGCCTGCAAACAGGACATGCCTTCCCTTGCTGGACGGCTCTATTACCGCGGCATGATGAAAGCTTCTACGCGGCTGGCCGAGCGAATCATTACTGATTCGGAGTTTTCAAAATCGGACATCGTGCGCTATCTGAATGCGGACCCGGCAAAGATTGACGTCATCTATCCTGGCGTGGGTCCGGAGTTTAAACCGGTCACTGATCCAGTGCAGCTTCAGTCCGTGCGTGCGAAATTTCGGATTGACAGCGACTACATCCTTTACGCCGGTATTTACAGGCTGCGAAAAAATCATGCCGGACTGCTGCGTGCGTTTCGACATTTTCGCGAAAACGGCGGGCACGCTCAGTTGGTCATCGCCGGACCAATGAATGAAGGCGAACCAGTGTTGCGACGGTTGGCGGCGGAGCTTGGCATCGCCGAGAATGTTGTTTTTACCGGATTTGTAAGCGACTCGGACCTGCCGACGCTCTATTCCGGAGCCAGAGTATACGCATGTCCGTCGCTCTATGAAGGTTTCGGCTTTACCGTGCTGGAAGCCATGGCCTGCGGCACGCCTGTTGTGTCTTCGTCGGCCACGTCGCTTTCTGAAGTTGCGGGAGATGCGGCTTTGTATTCGGATTCCAGCCATCCGGAAGAGTTTGCCGGCAACCTGCATCGCGTATTCACCGATGCCGCTCTGCGAAGCGCACTCGTCGACAAGGGGAGAAAAAACCTCCATCGCTTCAACTGGGCAAATACCGCCGTGGAGACGCTGGCGGTTTACCAGCACGCATTACAGGCTCCTTTGCCTAAGGCGGCGTACGCGTGAGCACCGTGGTTACTCCGGCAGAGCCCGGGACGAAGACGCCCAGTGGTCAGGCCTCAATCGGCAACCGGAGTGGAGATCAGATCATCAAAGTCGCCTTTGATACCTTGGCGCTCCATCCCCGGTACCGGCACCATGGGATACAGGTATATTCGCGGCATCTCCTCGCCGCATTCAAGCAGATGGCATCCGCGCACTCCATGGAGGTCAGGCCTTTTGTCTCGACGTCGGACGATAGCGCTGGAAACACGCACGAAGAACAGCCGGGCTTTCGTCCTCGTAGCACTTTTTTACTGAAATTTGAGCGGTTGTGGCGTTATGGCGGCGCCTCAGCTATGGCATTTGTGCATGGTGCTGATGTAGCTTTCAATCCTGCTGGAACTTCTGTGCCGATTAAAGGACTGGTCCCCACCGTGACCACAATTCACGATTTAACACCGGTGGTGATGCCGTCTTATTCCAGGCGCATTGCATCTTTTCTGAAGGTCCAGCTCCGGTGGGCGGCGCGATTTTCTGCTGCCATTATTACGGTTTCTGAATGCTCCAGGAAAGATATTGTGCGGATTTGTGGTGTTCCCGAATCCAGAATCAAGGTCATCTATGAAGGTCATGATCGCTCGCTGTTCAACGATTCAACTCCCGATCCTGACTTGCGTAAGATGCTGCTTTCCAGACTGACAATCGAAAAACCTTATATCCTGCACCACGGCGCGGTCCAACCGCGAAAGAACCTGAAGCGCCTGATCGAAGCCTACCGGATGATGCTCTCACGCAACCACAACCTGGATTTCGATCTGGTCCTGGCCGGGCCTCTTGCATGGCAGTTTGAAGAAACTGTTGCCGCGGCCCGGAACAATGCCGGTTGTTGTGGACGAGTAGTCCTTGCCGGTCCACTCAGCGATGAGGACCTGGTCATTCTGATCAAAGGCGCATCGCTGGAGGTGATTCCTTCTCTTTACGAAGGGTTTTGCCTGCCCATGGTGGAAGCCATGGCCTGCGGTGTGCCCACAATTGCGTCGAACAACTCCTGCCTGCCGGAGATTTCTGGCGGTGTGCTGAGATATTTTGATCCGCAGTCAATCGAAGAGATGTCCGCATGCATGGAAGACGTTTTGGAGAACCAGTCGCTCAGGGTGGAATTGGCAAGAAAAGGAAAGGCGCGGGCCCAGGACTTTGACTGGCAGCGGTGCGCGGAAGAGACGCTGGCCGTACTGGCGAGCGCGGCCAGGAGAAAACATGGGAGCGGATCTCATTGAAAATCGCTATGGATCCATGGACCTTGGCAAGCCGGTTTCGCTGCCAGGGAACATACGTCTACGCGCAAAACTTGATTCGCGAATTCAAGAAGATTGCCAGGAATGATCCGGAATACAGCTTTTGCCTGTTCGCATCGGACGGGTGCAGAAATGACGCTGCGCAAATTGAGCCGGCGGCAAATTTTGAAATCCGGCCAGTGCCTATGCTCGATCATGACAGATTGTGGAGGTTCGGCGGCGTCAGCAGAGCTGCTGCGCGTGCCCATGCCGACCTGCTCTTCGCGCCTACGGCTTCCATGCTTCCCATCGGGAGGGCCCCAGTGGTGTGCACGATTCATGATGTTACTGCCGTCAAGATGCCATCGCACTCGGCGCACGTAACGCGACTGCAGCGGTTCCTGCTGCGTGCGGCGGCAAGGTTTTCCCGTGCTTTAATAACGGACTCTTACTCTTCAAAGCAAGACATTGTCAGCATCTACGGTGTGCCCGAATCAAAGGTCTCGGTGGTGTACCTTGGCTATGACAAGGCTTTATTTAACAGCGACCCGGCAGATGCGGCCATGCGCACTACGCTGATGAAGATACTTGGAATTGACAGGCCCTATATCCTCCATCACGGTACAATCCAGCCTCGCAAGAACCTGAAGCGGCTGATCGAAGCTTACCGGCTAATGCTTTCTCGGGACCGCAACCTGGATTTCGATCTTGTTCTGGTGGGACGCCTTGGCTGGCAGTACGAAGCAATTGTAGCTGCGGGTAACAACAATGCGGGAGAGCGTGGACGAGTGGTCTTTCCGGGGATGCTTGCCGATTCCGATCTGGCCCTGCTGATCAAGGGTGCTAGCCTGATGGTGATTCCGTCGTTCTACGAGGGTTTCTGCCTGCCCATGGTGGAAGCCATGGCTTGCGGCACGCCGACTGTGGTTTCAAATACATCCTGCTTGCCGGAGATTTCCGGAAACGCGCTCGCTTACTTCGATCCCGGTTCCGTGGATGAAATTGCTGCTCAGATGCAGTCGGTCCTGGTGGATCGCGAACGCAGTGCACAACTGCGTAAGCAAGGGCTTGAACGGGTCCGTGAGTTCAGTTGGGAGCGGTGCGCCCGGGAAACTGTGTGTGTGTTCCGCGATGCAATGAATAAAAAGGCTGCAACGAGTTAAAGAGCATGGAGCATCAAGCTGCAACCAACGCGATTTCAGTCAAACGCATGGGAGTTCGTGACGAACTCCTGGTGGTCTTGGTTGCGGTCAGCGTGGCCGTTGCCGCTTCTGTGAACTTGATGGTCTTGTCCCTGGTTCTGGCCCTGGCCGTTCTGTTCCTGGCCAGCATTCGTTTCAAACCTTTGTTGCTTGGTGTTATTTTTTTTCTGCCCTTCACGCTGTATCTCAACTGGAATTTTCCCATTAAAGACCTGGGGACACTGGTCCGCCTATGCCTGTTTGTCGGCATGCTCGTCAGTCACCTGATCTATAAAGACTCAATTCGCAAGTGGTTGTTTTCGGGCCGTTTGACCTGGGCAATTCTTGGATACTTATTCATCGCCACTATGTCCGCCACTGTATTTAACCGGCTGACGCTGGACGCAGAACGAGAACTGATGCGGCTTGCGTCCTACGTCTGCTTTTATTACGCCATTGCCGGCTGGATCAAGACCGAGCAAGAATTCATCGTCCTGTTCAAAACACTCACGGTGTCAACCATCCTGGTGGCGCTGTTTGGCATGTACCAGTTCCTGATCGGCGATTACTCGGCGATTTATAGTGCGCTCTATCCGGCACAAGAAGAGATGCTGAAGATTCCGCCGTGGTTCGGACGAATCACTTCATTTCTGGGTCACTATAATGCGTTAGCGGGCTATCTTAATCTCATCATTCCATTTTGTATTGCCTTCGTGCTGCGAGCGCATGACCGCACATTGCGCAACCTGAGTCGATGCTGCCTGGTATTAGCCTGCGTGTCTCTCGTGCTGACGCAAAGCCGCGGAGGCTTGCTGGCGTTTATCGTCATTCTGGTTTTGAGCGCATACTTTTTCGCCCCCAGCCGAAAGGTGGGGATGCAGAGAATCGCAGTAGCATTGGTGTGCGCGGTATTGGCGGCCCTGCTCGCAGGCTTGCTTTTTCAGCGACTCTCGCAGATTGACGATTACACCACCGTGTCTCGCCTGGCGATCTGGGCGGGATCAATGAATGTATTTGCGGGTTCTCCAATGACGGGAGCAGGGTTTGGCAATCTCAGGTCGCTCATGGGTGGCCTTGTTGGCTTGCCGGAGGGCTGGGTAGGCGACGCCCATAATTTATATCTGGAGCTTTTGGCGGAAACTGGAATCGTGGGTTTTCTAGCTTTTTCTTTTTTGATCGTTACTTCATTGCGGTTGGCTTTGGTGCAGCATCGCCTGTTCCAGAGTGACTTTGACAAAGCCGTCGGCTTCGCGGTGTTTGCCGCCATTTGCGGTGTATTGGTCCACGGCACGGTCGATTACCTTTTTCACACAACTCCACAAGCTACCGCGATGTTTTTCATGGTCCTTGGCCTACTTAAAGCGAATGATTTGAGACGGCAGCGAGCTATCTAGCTGGCGAATGAATCTATGGAAACTGTATTGTCTTGCAACATATGCCGGAGCGATCGGATACAAGAGGTTGATCCAGGCTGGAACTTTTGCCGCTGCGGCTCGTGCGGCTATGTGTTTGACAGCCCGCGTCCCACGATCGACGAGCTTGTTGCATTCTATTCACAGCCCACAAAATACGATTCCTGGATCAGCGCGGCCCGCGCGCGCGATGCCCTCTGGAAGCGGCGACTCAAGAAACTGCTGCCTCACAAAGTCGCGGGAAATTTGCTCGACGTGGGCGCAGGCATAGGGCAATTCCTCTACCATGCCAAGGCGTTTTTTACCGATGTTCAAGGCACCGAGGTCTCCGATAGCGCCATACGCATTGCCCGCGAAAAGTACGGATTGGAAATTCATGCGGGGCAGGTGGAAGAGTTGGACTCGCCGGCCGAATCGTTTGACAACATCACGCTGTTTCACGTGCTTGAGCACGTACCCGACCCAGTCAAGCTTGTGCAGAGATGCCGAACATTGCTGCGGCCCGGCGGCATTTTGACAATCGCCGTACCCAACGATGTCCTGGCCTGGACCTCCGGTTTGAAGAAGCTAGGAAAAAAACTAGGGCTCAGGCCATTTCAGAAATTCAGTCCGGTGCTGGGAATTTCCAGAGCGGGAAGTTCGCGTGAGATCCATCTTTCCCACTTCACGCCAGCAGTGCTTCGTCGACTGCTTGAGGGAGCAGGCTTCTCGATCATCGAAGAGTCCCTCGATCCTTACTATGCGTCTGACGGCCTGCGCTGGGCGGCAGACGTTTTATACTTCGCGCTTCACCGCCTGCTTTTGGCCGCTCTGAAGATCAATCGTTACGATACGATCTGGATGGTATGCCGCAAACATTGTGCGGGGACGGCAAGTCACTCATGAAATCACTCCAGGAGCTGCAGAAAAACTGGGAAGGATTGGCGCAAGCCGATCCGTTGTGGGCCATCTGTACTGATCCCCGGAAGCAAAATAACAAATGGAGCAGGGAAGAGTTTTTTGCCACCGGCAAACAGGAAATCGACAAAGTTCTTGAGTGTGTGCAAGCTCTGGGCTTGCAACTTGATCAGAAATCCGCCGCTCTGGATTTTGGTTGCGGCGTAGGCCGGCTTACGCGTGCTATGGCAGCCTGTTTTCCGGAATGCTGGGGTGTGGATATATCGCCCACCATGGTGCGCTTGGCCAAAGACTTCAATCAAGATATTCCCCAGTGCCGGTTTCTGATCAACGAAAAAGACAGTCTGGAAGAACTTCACGAGGGTCAGTTTGGATTTATTTATACCAGCATCGTTCTCCAGCACATCGCGCCAAAGTATGCCCGGAGATACATTGTCGAGTTGGTCCGTCTCTTGCGTCCAGGCGGGGTGCTTGTTTTCCAGGTACCGGACCGCTTTTGCGGCAGTGCCGTCACGAAGTTGCGTTTAAGGCTGGCCCTGCGTTCCCGGATGCAACGATGGGTGGGCCGCAATTCAGACAACCAAGTCATGAAGATGCACTGTTTGAAAGAGTGCGTAATCCGGGAATTGGTGGAAAGAGCAAATGCCCGAGTTAAGGATGTTCGTCTAACCAACTCAGCCGATCCGTCGTTTAACGGAAATCTTCAATACCTTGATCGTGAGCCTCAGCGGGGCTATGTGAGCAAACAATATTGCGTGGTGAAGAATCCGAGGTGAAAATCTATGGCGAAAACAATTAAAACTGGCAGCATGGATGAATGCGCGTAGGCTTTGACGCTCGTTGGTACAACGACGCCGGGGTGGGGACCTACGTTGCTGAGCTCCTTCGCGCCCTAGTACGCCGGGGAGATTGTGAACTCATCGTCTATCAGAACCCGGAAAACCTTGTTCCTGGCCTGGATGGTTTAACCGGCAAAAGCGTTTTAGTCCATGCGGGAAAATATTCACTCACTGCACAGTTTGATCTTCGCCGCCGAATCCGCCAGGACAACCTTGATGTTGTTCATAGTCCTTTTTATATGATGCCCCTTGCTGCCGGATGCCCGGTGGTGGTTACGATGCACGATCTCATTCCATTCTTATTTCACATCTATCCCTGGCCTAAACAGGAGATGGTCAAGATGGGGTATCGTGCGGCGGCATCGCGGGCGACACACATCATCGCTGACTCACAGAGTACCGCCAACGATGTGCAGCGCATCTTGCGGGTCCCTGCGGAGCGGATCACGACCGTTTATTGTGCCGTTCCCCAAGACTGCTTCCATCCTCGCGCCAACGCAGGCGAGCTCCAGCACCTGCGAGAAAAATTTGGCGTACAGCCTCCTTACGTGCTCGCCGCCAGCGCGCGCAATTGGCGCACCAAGAACCTTGCAAGCGCTTTACAAGCTCTGGAACTTACCCGAGAACAGAGTGGAGTAGATTTTCAGACCGTGGTGTACGGCCCTGCGGATGGCATCAAAGCTCTGGGAGAAGAGGATCGTTGGAATCGTCTCAATGTGTGCTGTACCGGCTCTATCAAAGCCGAAGATCTGGCTCGTCTGTTCCGCTACGCACATCTTTTTATCATGCCGTCGTTGTATGAAGGGTTTGGGCTTCCCATCCTGGAAGCAATGTCTTGTGGCTGTCCGGTGGTGACGTCGAATGGCGGGTCGTTGGCTGAGGTTGCGGGTCAGGGAGCGCAGGTCTTTGATCCATTGGATATCGTGGGCATGGCCCGAGCGGCTGCTGTGCTCCTGAGCAATCCTGAAGACCGAGAACGATGGAGATTGGTTGCCCTGAGACGATCTGCGGATTTTTCGTGGGACGAAGCTGCAGCACAGACGGTCTCGGTATATCATCAAACATACAAGCAGTATCGTGCACGGAAGAGCTGAATTGCTCTAATTTTACCAACAGAGGTATGTGCAGAATGCGAGCTTTGGTCACTGGAATTACCGGGCAGGATGGATCTTATCTGGCGGAGTTTTTGCTGGAAAAAGGATATGAGGTTTATGGGATCGTGCGCCGGAGCAGCCTGGAAAAATATGATCGTGTTGAGCGCATCGCAGAGCAGATCAAATTTGTGGAAGGCGATCTGACCGATCAGAGCTCGCTTGATCAAGCTTTACACCAGATCCAGCCCGATGAACTTTACAACCTTGCGGCACAAAGCTTTGTCCCCGTTTCGTGGAACCAGCCGGTGCTGACCGCGGACGTGACTGGTCTTGGCGCGCTGCGTGTTCTGGAAGCGATTCGCCGGAATTCGCCTAAGACAAAGTTCCTGCAGGCCTCCAGTTCGGAGATGTTCGGCCAGGTGGTGGAGAGTCCGCAGACGGAAAAAACACGGTTCCATCCGCGCAGTCCGTACGGGGTGGCCAAGGTTTTTGCCCATCACATCACCATCAACTATCGCGAAAGTTACAAGCTGTTTGCCTGCTCTTGTATCTGTTTCAACCATGAATCACCCCGGCGTGGCATTGAATTTGTCACGCGCAAGGTGGCGCACCAGGCGGCCAAGATCAAACTGGGGCTGGCGGACAAACTGAAAATGGGAAACATTGACGCCCAGCGGGACTGGGGATTCGCCGGCGACTACATCCGCGCCATGTGGCTCATGCTGCAGCAGTCCCAGCCTGACGATTTTGTGATCTCAACCGGGGAGACCCACAGCGTGCAGGAGCTTTTGCAGGTTGCGTTTTCCTGTGTTGGCCTCGATTGGAAAAAGTACGTGGAAATCGATCCCAAGCTGGTTCGTCCGGCTGAAGTCGATTACCTGTGTGGCGACTCTGCCAAGGCACGTAAGGTATTGGGATGGAAGCCAGCAGTCACATTCCATGAGTTGATTGAGATGATGGTTGGGGCCGACGTGGCGTCGCTTAAACAGGCCATTTCGAACCGCGCCGTTGCCGCAGGGGCGTAAAGTGCACGCTTTCGCGGCCAGGCCACTGGAGACAGGCAGGCAACTTGATCCGCCCATCGCTCTCGGTGGACGCATTTTCAAACGGGCCCTCGACCTTGTTGGTTCCGTTCTCCTGCTCATTTTATTTTCACCACTTCTTGCGCTTCTGGCTGTTCTGATCAAATGCCAGGACGGAGGCCCCGTTCTCTTTCGGCGGCGCGTGGTGGGCCCACGGGGCGCTTTTGACGCATTCAAGTTGCGCAGCATGCGCGTGGACGCCGATGAAGTTTTGCGTCGCGATCCCGCGTTGCGTCAGGAGTTCGAAATAAATTTCAAACTGAAAAATGATCCTCGTGTATCGGCCGTGGGAGCCATTCTTCGGAAAGCCAGCCTGGACGAGTTGCCACAGCTCTGGAATGTCCTGAAGGGCGAAATGAGCCTGGTAGGTCCAAGGATGATTACTCCCGCTGAACTGACGAAATATGGCGAAGCCGAGTGGATCTTTCGTTGCACGAAGCCCGGGCTTACCGGCTACTGGCAGGTCCAGGGTCGGCAGGAGGTTTCCTATGGCCAGCGGATTGAGATGGACCTTTTTTACGTGCAGCACTGGTCGTTCTGGCTGGACCTGAAAATCCTTGTGAAGACACCTATAAGAGTTTTTCGCGGCGTGGGGGCCTATTAAATGGCAAATGTGCTGGTGACAGGAGGCGCCGGATACGTTGGTTCTGTTTGTGTTTCGGAGCTGTTGCGCCTGGGCCATTCCGTCACGGTGGTAGACGACCTATCCACGGGTTTTCGCGATGCGGTTCCCTGTGGCGCTACCTTTGCGCAGTTGGACATCGGGGACACCTCCGCCATCCGCGAGTTGGCGGCGCAGAACAAGTTTGCTGCTGTTTTTCATTTTGCCGCCAAGGCCCTCATCCCTGAATCAGTCACGGACCCCGGTGTTTTTTTTCAAAGAAACATAGCTTCAGCGATCAACATGCTTGAGGCGTTGCGAGCGGCTGGGACCAAGAACCTTGTTTTTTCGTCTTCGGCGGCGGTCTACGGTACGCCTGAAACTGCTCCCATTGACGAAGAAGCCCCCAAACAGCCCCTTAATTCTTACGGAGAAACCAAGCTGATCTTTGAGCAGGTGTTGCGGTGGTACGCCAGCGCTTATCGATGGAGTGTGTTTGCCTTCCGTTATTTCAGCGCTGCCGGAGCAACATCAGAACTGGGCGAAAGACACGAGCCCGAGACCCATCTCATTCCGATTTTGCTGGAGGTTGCCGCTGGGCAGCGAAAGTGCTTTGAGATTTACGGCGGCGATTATTCAACCCCCGATGGCACGTGCGTGCGTGATTTTGTTCACGTTCTGGATATTGCCAATGCACACATCCTGGCATTGTCAAAGATGAAGCAGCCGGGGATGCGCTGCTACAACATCGGTACGGGAAACGGTTATTCTGTGCGTCAAATCCATGAAAAAGTGGAAGAGATTACCGGGCGGAAAGTCCCCGTGAGAATTTCTGGAAGACGGCCAGGCGACCCCGGTGTTCTATACGCCAGCCCGCGCAGGATCATGGAAGAGCTGGGATGGAAGCCCGCGCATTCATCGCTGCAGGAAATACTGAGCTCCGCCTGGGAATGGAAGCAGAGGAAGAGTTAAGTCCATGCTGATCGTTCGTAGCCCGTTGAGAATCAGTTTTGCCGGAGGCGGCACGGACCTGCCGTCGTATTTTGAGGCTTTTGGAGGAGCTGTCCTTAGCGCGGCCATCAATAAGTATTTCTACACCATTGTCGGAAAACGTACGGACGGTCGCATGCAAATCATTTCTTCAGATTTGAAGGTTTGCGAAACCTGGAATGACATCAACCGGATCGGTGTGAAAGAAAGCGGTAGCGCCCTTCAGATTCCCCTGGCTGTGGTCAAGGAGCTTGGCTGTCCCGCTGCGGTTGATCTCTTTCTTGCTTCTGAGATCCCTCCGGGGACCGGCCTGGGGTCTTCTGCCAGTGTTTGTGTCAATGTGCTGCAAGCCCTTGCCAGTTATTTGAACATTTCTCTCTTGAAGCACGAACTGGCGGAAAAAGCGTTTCACATTGCCCGGAACGTGCTGGGCAAGCCGGTCGGGAAGCAGGATGAGTTCGCAGCCGCGTTCGGCGGTCTGAATTTCTTTACCTTCAACACTGATGGCACGACAGCGGTGGAACCAGTGAATCCGCGGCCAGAGGTCATGAGTGGCTTGCAGCGAAGGCTAATGCTGTTTTTTACCGGCACGGCGCGCGATTCATGGTCGATTCTGCAAGAGCAAGAGGCATTAACCAGGGAACCGGGCGGGGCCGCGGTGGAGTCCCTGCATCGAATCCGTGAGCTGGCAGTGAGAATGCGTCGCACGCTGGTGGAAGGCAATCTGCGCAGCTTTGGCTCGCTTTTGCATGAAGGCTGGGAGAACAAGAAGAAGATCTGCGCGCGGATTTCCAATTCGACGATCGACCGCTTGTATAGCCTGGCACAGGAGAGCGGCGCTGTGGGCGGGAAAATTACAGGCGCGGGCGGTGGTGGTTTTCTGCTGTTGTACTGTGAAGAAGAGAACCAGCAGGCCGTAAGAGATGCTTTGACCGCAGAGGGAATTCTGGAGATGAAGTTCGCTTTCGATTTTGTGGGCTCGCGCGTTCTGGTCAACGATCCATTCATTGATCAGGCGGAGAGCTGTGCTGCGCAAGTTAAGTTGATTCCCCTGGACCGGCAGGAGCCGTGGAGCAGGAAGCAGATCTAATTTGGAGTTTTGACTAAGAAGGCGAGTTCCAGGAAGGATCTTAATTGGAACTCGCCTGCTTTGCTGAAGAAGCAGCCAACGCGCCACGGCCATGGCGGATGGCTGCGCTCCTCAGTTCGCGGGACGCGAACTTTTTTAAATAACTTTGGCCAGTGCTCTTGCGCTGTTCCGGATTACCTGGCTGGAAAAGCGCTCCATTTCTTCTAATTGGGGGCTGAATTGAAGCAGCAGCAAGTCCACGCCGACGTCTTCAAATTCGGCAATACGCTCTGTTACTTCTTCTGGTGTACCGACTAAGCCAGAACGCAACCCCCGATTGGAAACCGAGTAATCTTGCAGCGAGACGCGCTGTTCCAGTTGCGTATTGGCCAACCATTGCTGGTAATTCTCATAGCCAGCCGCATTCTGTTTGACGTCGGTGATGCGCTGCAGCTCCGTTTGTGCTTCTCGATCGGAGTCGCGGACAATGGCATAAGCGGCCACGCCAAACTGCATGGGTGGCAGGCCGAATTTTTCGCGTCGGGCGGAAAGGTCGCGGATCTTTTCGCGGATTTTTTCTGGCGGGTCGCCGTGCATTACGTACGCGTCACACTTCTGCGCGATCAGGTTTTTGGCAGCCTCTGATTCTCCGCCGGCATAGACCACCGGACGTGGACGGGAAACGGGTTTGGGCTGAAGCACCAGATCATCCACACGATAGTATTTCCCATGGTAGGTAACGTGATCGGATTTCCATGCCTGGTCAACTACGTCCAGCCATTCGGACGTACGCGCGTAACGGTCATCATGTTGGTCAAACTGGACGCCGTACTTGCGCGCTTCTTCCGCCCACCACGAAGAGACAACGTTGAGGGAGACTCGTCCATTGCTGATGTGGTCGATGTTGGCCGCCTGCTTGGCCAATAGCGCGGGATTATGGAACGTGGGGCGTACGGCCACCATCAGTTCCAGCTTTTGAGTGACTGCGGCCAGAGCCGCTGCCGTGGACCACGCATCGAGGGACGGCGCTTCCGGGCCCTTAATGTCATTCAGATTCAACTCGGCAACCAGCGTCAGGTCAAACCCGATCTCTTCGCTACGCCGGGCCAGACGGCTGATATAAGGCCAGGTCGCCTCCATGTCTTCTTCCTCGACATTGCGCAACCAGCCACCGAATACAGGGAGCCAATATCCGTAACGCATCACGCAGCCTCCTTTTCCAGGAAGTCCACCAGACGGACAAATGGATCAAATCCAACAACTTTAGGGCCGTCAGCCACGAAGTTGGAGAGGGCGTTGATGTCATAGAAGTAAAGCTGGCCATCGCGATCGTCGATGATGTACTCCACGCCGCCAACTTCGATGCGGGCTTCCTGCATGATCCGCTCGACGGCGTGAATGATGTCGTCAGGAGGCGTGTAGCCTTCCACGCGCAGGCCGGTTTTGGGGGCATCCAGCGGGCACGCCGCACGGGTGAGGTCCTGGCCGCCGGCAGTGCGGCAGATGTCCGCCGGGCAGAGATCAAAGGTTTCTCCTGTCAGGTGGACTTTGATCCCGTATAGGAATTTGCAGCCTACAACTTCAACACGGACGATATGGCCGCCTCGCGCGGGAATGAATTCCTGCACCAGCGCCGTGGTGTCCAGGCCGAGGTCGAGTTTGCCGGCATTAGCGGCTTCTTCCAGCTGCTCGCACGTATCAAACTTGGCTACGCCGGCGCCGCTTCCGCCGATATTGGGTTTAACCACAACAGGGAAGCGCAGTCCATTAGAAGCCACCACGGCATCGACCGCGCTGTTGATCACGCGGCTCTTTGGATAGGGAAGGCGCAGAGACTCCAGCAGGGAAAGCTGAAGCGCTTTCGACGTCTCGTAGCGAAACGCCTTCTGCCCGTTTACGATCCGTTTACCGCGCTGCTCCAGATGGTCCAGGTAGTAGAGTGTGTAAAAGATCCCCTGGCCGTGGCCGCGACGATAGGCGGACGGGCTCATCCGGTTGAACACCAGCGAGTAGTTGCCCTCGCCGTTCAGTTGCGACGGATCGAAGTGGTGTTGGGCCGCGTTGATCTTGACAAAAGGAGTGCCGCGCCGCTCCAGCTCCGCAAACAGGGGCAGAAACCAATGCGGATGCTCGTAATAGATGGCGATTGGCTGCTTAGGTTTTGACATCTGCTGTCCTCTTTTCAGGCTTTCCAAAAGAAGCCAGCTCTTCTGAGCAGCCTGAAAACCGAAAGGCCACTCGTTTTGAGCGGCCTCGGTGATTCAATCTGAACTTAATCTTTAAGAAAGATCGTCCAGTACCGGCCGCTCGCGCGTACACATACACAAACAGCAACACATACACATGTTGCGGGCAGCTACCGGGCTGGTGAATAAACGTTGCATTAACCCGCCTTTAGTCTACATATTCAGGGGGCCGGAGGTCAATAAAATAGACGCAAACCGGCTACTATCCGGGAGTTGCCACGCATTGGCCTACGGATCAAATCCGTCCTCAATGGACCAAAGTGGGCCGCCAATTGTCTGAGCCATTTAAGAACGTATCCGGTTCCCATGCCTGGGACTGTGCCGCGCTGAGCGCCTTTGCGAGTGACTCGCGGGGCCCCTGCGCCCCCGGCCCAATGGAGCGGTATTCGGCGTAGAACGAAGTCGGAAGATTGTTCGTGGTTCCGGGAGTGAACTCAATCCAACCAGCCTTGTTTACGGCTGCCGCCATGTAGGTATCGATAAACACATTGGTAGAGAACGTCTTCCACGGACGGCCCAGGAACAACTCGGTAAAGCCGGTCGACGGCGTCGATTGGACCACTGAATTGATGAACACGAATCCGCTCAGATAATTGGTGAATAGCTTGCTCTGGGCGGTGATTGTCGTTTCGCCGTTCAGGCTGCCGTGTTCATCCACATTGATGATGCAGTGATCAAAAACCGCGGCTGCGTCGCCGAAGATAAAATCCACGTTGCCTTCAATGTAGCTGTTGTAGAAATACTGCCTGGCTGGGGTGCAGGTAGTGCTGGAACAACCTTTACCGTTGGCCCAGAGCGTATCTTGCCGTCCGATCAACCGGATGTTGCGAAAGACGGCCTTATCTGCGTCTGCAAAAAGGGCCACTGCCTGCGCGCCTGCCGTGGTGTCCTGGTTATGTTCCAAATCGAAGGTGTTCTGGATGGTCAGGTTCTGTGCGAAGAACCCATTCCCGCGGGCAAATACCGTGGCCGAACCATTCGTGCCAAGCGTTCCGCCACTGCCATTTGACGTACCGGCGGAATTATTGAACGTAATGACTACATCCGACGGTGAAGCTCCCAGCCCAACCATCCGGACATTGGGAGTGGTGATATGCACCACCTCTTTGTACGTCCCAGGATTGATATTGATGGTGCCTCCGGTTGTGGGCAAAGCGTTTACCGCTGCCTGAACCGTACTGAAGCTCCCCGACGCTCCTCCGCCTACCGTGAGTACCGTACCTTGTCCGGGAAAAGCCGAAATACAGGAGAATGGCGCGTTGCTGTTGGAAACCCGGTTTCCCACGGAAACTCCGGTACCTACTGGCGTGAAATTTACCGGACCCGGTCCCAGGGTGATATTGGCGTTCTGTGCGGTCACATCGGAGGACACCAACTTGTCAAAAATAACGTTGTCCATGGTAAGGCCGAGCAGGTGGGTGGAATCGTGTCCCTCCAGCATCACCTTGCCTTCGGTGAGAACATGCACGTTGTGCAGAGAAATGTTCTGAAAGCTGGGAATCAGCGAACCTGTGGCCGTGGTGTAAAACGGATTGAATTGGATCGGATGAGCAACATTCCGGATGCAGACATTGCTATAACTCACATTTTGCACCACGCCGCCCCGGCTGGAATCGGACTTGATGCGGATTCCGGTATCGTTGCCGTCGCTCGCTGTTCCCGAGATTGCCAAATTGCTGACCACCACATTGCTTACCCCGGATTGGGTGAAGCTGCCGATGGAAACCCCGTGTCCGCTCCCGAAATAATTGTTGGAAATGGTGGCGTTGGAAGTTGCGGTATTGCTGGCGCCGATGGCGACATTATCATCGCCATCGCTGATGGACGACTCGGTGACGGTGAAATCGCTGCCATTGCCCGGGTCGATTCCGTCTGTATTGCGGGACGTACCGGGCGTATTGATGGTAATGCCCCAGGCCGTGAATCCCGAGCCGTTGCCGTAGGTAACATGAAACAGAGGCGCATTGATCAAGGTGATCTGATACAGCGTGAAATTATTAGACTTGCTGGCTTGGATCAGCCGCGGATTGAACTGGTTCAAGCTCAGCGTCTTGGCCTGGGCAGAGAGCTGCCACCAGCTTGAGGTCAGTCCGGTCAGCGTGTCCCCGCCGCGGCCGTTAATAACGCCGCCACCCATAATGGCGGCATTGGCTGCACTGTTTACCCCAATGACAGGCTTGCACCCTGCGCTGCTCGCCGCGACGATGCCGCAGCTTCCGCTGGCAATGTCATAATCGCGCGGATTGATGGACGCGTACACAGTAGCGCCTGGGTCAATCAGAAGAGTGACACCTGCCGGGATCGTAATCGGCTGAATCTGAAACGCATCATTGCCGTTCGCCGGCGCCAGTTCCACGGCCTGTCCGGACGGGCATATGTTGAGCGCCGCCTGAATGCGGGCTGTATCAAAGTGCGCATTGTTCGTGGAGCTTAGATCGCCGTTGGTGGACGCAATCTCCGCTGTGTGCACAGAGCAAACCGTGGGGATGACAGGCTCGGTGACAGTACGTGCATCCTGTCCGTGAGCGGGCAGCGCCGCAATGCTCAAGAGAAACAAGCTTGACTTGAATAGCAATAAACCAGAGAAACGTCGCGACATGGGAGCCCTCCAGAATCAATACAAGGATTTTTGAACGCCTGCCATGAAAAAACTGGCCAACGCCGACGGGATCCCGCGATTGTTTGATACTGAGATCGCACGGGACCCAAGAAGCGTAGCACCAGAATGAGGAATCCATATTTTGATTTATTCTAAAGACAGGTTATTGTCAGGCTTAACAGTGCCCGGATCGCTCGGGCCGAATCGTCTATCCATGGTCCAGCTTGATCTGGGATGGAAAAGACGCATCCGCAACCTTTACACAACCAGCTTTGACATCACGCATGCGTTGTCTGTCGTCATGTGTATTGTGGCGGGTGGCGTAGAATGAACATTTTCCAAATCAAGAAGGAATTTTGCCCAATAACTCGACTTAAGGAGCGGAGGTTTGCGATGCAAATTGTTTCTCGACGTACTCTGACCGTTTTGGCCCTCGTGATCGGTTTTCTGGCAGGTCTGCATGGAAACGCGCAGACTCCTGCTGCCATGGATGATAAAGCCCTGGCAACGGCCTTAAGAACCGGTGGCTTCGTAATTGTTGTTCGCCACGGAGCGACCTTTCCTGATCAAGCCGATACCGACCCGCTCCATCCCGATAATATCGCCGCACAGCGTAATCTCAACGATAAAGGCAAGGAATTGGCAGCGGCTTTCGGCGCGGGGCTACGGCAAATCGGAGTACCGGTAGGCCGCGTTTATACCAGCCTGTTCAACCGGGCCTACGAAACCGCGGTGCTTGCAGGCTTTAAAAACATTGAGAAGACCGCGGACCTGACAGAAGGCGGGTTGGTGGTGTCACCGAACGAAAATAACCGTCGCGCGGAAGCATTGCGCAAGATGCTTGGGGTTACACCCAACGCCGGAACAAACACCATCCTGATCACGCACAAGCCGAATATCATCGATGCGCTGGGCAAAGACTGGTTCGAAGTGAAGGAAGGCGAGGCCTCAATCTTCCGTCCGGAAAACGGCTCCTACAAACTCGTCGCCAGGGTCCAGATGGCGGACTGGCCGCGGATCGCCGCAACGGCGAAATAAGCTTGCTGATGGATAGAAACACTCTTTAAACTGACGCGGCAGAGGCGAGCGTGATTGCTCCGCCTCTATGCCGGCGTGACTTTGAGTGCCTTGCTGGGAGCGGTTTCGCGCATAAACAGACCAGCCAGGAAGACCAGAATCGCTCCGGCAGCGGCGATCCAGAGCGACGCGCCAAGACCGTGGCGGTCGGCTACAGCGCCGGAAATCGCCGGGGCCAGAGTTCCTCCGACGATCTCACCCACCAGCGTGGACAACCCGATTGCTGTCGCGTGAAATTCCTTAGGCACGCTCTCCGTGGGAATTACCACCAGCGTGAGGGCGGCAATGCACTGTCCGCCGTTGGCGAAAAAACCTGCGATCGCCATCCACCAGGGATGAGCGATCAGGAACGGCATCTGATACGTAAGCGGTACCAGTGCGGAAACCAGCCCAACGATGAGCAGCATCGGCTTTCGGCCAATGTAGTCGGACATCCAGGGCAAAACAAAGCCCCATGCGAACGCGCCGAACCCGCTGGCGCTCAGGACGAATCCAGCGAAAGTTGGGGTGTGTTTTGTCACTTCCGTGATGTATTGCGGAGCAGAGGCATGCATGACCCAGAGCCAGGTCATGAATCCAGCGCTTGCCACACAACACAGCCACATATTGGGATAGCGCAGAACGGTAAAGTATTCCTTGAAGTCAGGCTTATGATGTACAGCGGCAGCACCGGTGCTACCTGGTTCTTTTACGAACTTCCATAGCAGCCAGCCCAGCAGGATCCCAGGCGCGCCGGCGACAAAGAAAGCTGCACGCCAGCCAAAGCGCGCGGCAATCTGAGTGGTCAGGATCGGCGCAAGCGCCATTCCGACCAAAGCAGCCGCGCTCACCACCACACCGACATTCCGTCCGCGACGGTGGGGAGCAGAAGATTCCTCAACCGTGGCCGTGATGGTGGACCAGGTTGGACCTTCGGCAAGACCCATCATGGTTCGCACGATGAAGAGCTGCCCGAAAGACCGAACCAGGCCTGAAATCCATGACAGCACGGAGAAGATGAAGACAGCGGGAACCAGAATCGGCTTGCGGCCCACGCGATCAGAAACCGCGCCCAAGAGCAGGCTCGATACAGCCCAGGCAACCGCAAGGGACGATGCCAGCAATCCCACCTGCGCATGGGAGAGATGCAGGGCAGGGGCGATATAAGGCGCAAGGTAGAGAACGCTCATCCGATCCAGAAAGACCGTGCCCCAGGTGAAGAACACCAGGACCACCAGCCCAAATTCGTAACGGGCTGACATCGGCTGCGAAGTCTTTACTGGTTCTACACCGGTTGTGTTCAAGAGGGTTTCTCTCCATGATCGTGAATAGAGCCGGCTTTGTGCTTTTCAATTTCTTCCTGCGCGATGGGGAAAGCCGTGTTGGCTGCGGGAACACCCGCATAAACAGCCAGTTGCAGGAGCACCTCTTTCAGGTCGCAAGGTTCCAGGCCGTGGCTCAACGCTGCGCGAAGATGCAGGCGGAATTCTTCCCAGCGTCCAAGGGCAGCCGTTATGGCCAGCACCAGCAGCCGGCGCGTCCGGTGGTCGAGTCCAGGCCGGGTCCATATGGTTCCCCAGGCAAACCGAGTGATCAGGCTCTGGAAGTCCGCATTGAAATCATTGGTGGCCATTTCAGCAAGGTTTACGTGTTCGTCGCCCAGGACGGCGCGCCTGACTCTGGAGCCGGATTCCAGTGGATCTGTCACTGCATTGGTGGAGTTGGTGGCTCGCTGAAGAAATTCCAGCACGGCGGCAGTGAACGCCCGTGGACACTCAATGTTTGATAGATGCGTCGCTGGCAGATGGACAGCGTGAGCGTCGGCAATCTCCCGCACCAAAATCTCCCCGTGTCCCGCCCATGGCGTGGACACATCTCGATTGCCCACGATGACCAGTGTAGGGGTATTGATTTTCGGCAATGCCTGATTATGGTCTGCGTCGCGAAGCGCGGCGCAGGAGCCCGCATATCCTGCCGGGTCTGTGCCCAGAAATACCGACCGTACCGATTTGGCATAAGGATTATGTGCGAGCGTCTCCGGCGAGAAAAAACGCAGCATGGTTGCGTTCGCAACAGCGCTCATGCCGTCCTTCAGGACTGCCTGCCGCCGTCCCTCCATGATTTCCGAATTGAGCCGGGGCGAAGAATTCGCCAGCACCAGCGCGGTTATGCGATCCGGCGCCTGTATCGCCAGCCATTGACCAATGGTGCCGCCCATGGAGAGCCCGCAAAGAGAAAATTTTGATATCTTGAGCGCGTCGACTAAACCAAGCAGGTCGTTGCCTAGTTGAGAGAGGGTGTATTCTCCGCGGCCCGCTTCCGAAGCGCCATGGCCGCGTGTGTCATAGCGCAGGACCTGAAAGTATTGCAGGAAATCCGGCATCTGCGGGGCCCACATTGCATGGTCACAGCCCAGCGAGTGCGACAAGACCAGCACGGGAAGGTCTTCGTTGCCTTCCAAGCGGTAGAACAGCCGAGTGTTGTTGACAGAGATGAAAGGCAAAGGGCCTACTCCTTCTTCTCTTCTGGTTTGCCGCTGAAGCTGGTGTCACCGGACATAGCACGTCGCTGAAATTCACGCGCCATGCCCAGGTATGCTTCCGGTGACTCGAGTGCGCGCAGCACCGCCGGGTCAATGTGCTTTGTGACTTCCGGCATTCCTGCCAGCACTTCGGCAAGATGTTGCCCGCGTGATGTGCTGGTGCGTGTGGCTTCTTCAAGGACTTTGTGCGCTCTATCGCGTCCCAGCGTTTCGCCCAGCAGCATCATGGCGCGCTCGGCAAAGATACTACCGCGTGTTGCGTCGATGTTGGCGCGCATGCGAGCAGGGTCCACGGTAAGGCCTTCCGCCACCTCGGCCATTGAAGCAGCGGCCAGCCCCGTCGCCTGGATGACAGCGGCAACGGTGGGCCATTCCGCCTGCGCTCCGCCCAGGCCCCGCTCGTGTTCCTGTGCCATGGAAGAAAGGAACGTCGCCACCAACCCCGGCACGCGATAGGCAGATGTAAGCGTTGCTACGCAGCCAACCGGATTTCGTTTCTGTGGCATCGTGGAAGAGCTTCCACGTCCTTCGCCGGCGGGCTCGGAAACTTCGCCGACCTCATGCTGCATGAGCAAACTGATGTCGCGGGCCATCTTTCCCAGAGACCCGGTCAGGATGCCGCAAGCGCAGATCAATGCTGCCAGGCGGTCGCGATGCGCGTGCCATGGCGCATCTGGATAAATGAGCCCAAGTTCGGAAGCAAGAGCCTGGCCCACGGCGATGCCATGCTCGCCCAGGGCTGCTGCCGTGCCGCTGGCGCCTCCAAGTTGTACGACCAGGCTCCCCAGAAAGCTGACGCGCAGCCGTTTTCGGCAGCGTTGCACCGCAGCCAGCCAGCCTGCGGCTTTCAGGCCAAATGTGACCGGCGGAGCTGGTTGCAGAAGAGTCCGCCCGAGCATGACGGTCTGTGTGTGCGCCGCAGCCAGCCGGCGTAGCGCCTGGCATAACCTTTCCAGATCGGACTCCAGAATGGGTTGCGTTTTTTTCAACAACAGGACCAGAGCTGTGTCAGCTACATCCTGGCTGGTTGCGCCCCAGTGTACGAACCCTGCGGCGGCAGGATCTTGTGCGCGCACACGCTCGATGAGTGCCTTTACCAGAGGAACAACCGGCGTACCCGAACCTGCCGCGGCAATGGCCAGAGCAGCGCTGTCAAATGCTTCTGCGTGAGCCGCTGTTGCGATGGCTTCAGCCGCGCTCTGAGGAATGATCTTCAAGCGGGCTTCAGTACGGGCCAGTGCGACCTCAAAGTCGAGCATGGCCTGCAACACGGACTGATCGGAAAACAGTTCGGCGAGCGGACGCGTTGTCGACAGGTTCTCCACCAGCCGCATCGGCATGCGCTCCCTCCTGAGCTGCTTGAATTGGGCTATTTGAATAGTGACGTTTTTGGATAACGGCAACTCAAGCCCGTGAAACGTCCAAAGCTAAACACAATTCGTGCGAATAGCAAGATCAGATGTCAAAGAAGACAGTCTCTCCTTCGCCGCAGAGGCGTATGTCAAAATGCCACTCGTTGGGCTGCGTGTGGCCCTGGGCCAGCAGGGTATTGCGGCGGTCCGCTGGCGCCAGGTTCAGAACAGGGTCTTGAGGGTTAGCGGGATCGCCGGCAAAATAAACCCGCGTGGCCAGGCGATTCAATAGGCCTCGCGCAAAGACTGAAACGTTGATATGCGACGCTTGGAGCGTGTTCCCACTGCCGGGTACGCGGCCGGGTTTGATGGTTTCAAAGGTACACATGCCGTGTTCATTCGTCGCCAGCCGCCCAAAACCGTGAAACTTCGAGCCAACGGGTGGTTGCCTGTCACGTTGCCGAGGGTCATCAGGGTGGTTGTACCGGCCCGCGGCATCAGCCTGCCAAATCTCAATCATGGCGTCATCCACGGGGACACCTTCGCCATCGAGCACACGACAGGTGAGTATTATGCGTTCTCCCTTCACGCCCGCAGCGGCCAGACTCCCTATCGACCGGTATGCGGTCAGGCCCAGATGGAAAAAAGGCCCGGCGGTCTGCGACGGAACTGGCAGCAGGTCCATGATCATTCCTCGAATGGCGTGGCGTCGCGTCCGCGCAGGATTATGTTGAACTGGTAGCCCAGAGCCCATTCCGGCTTGGTAGTTGCCAGGTCAAAGTTGGCGATCAGGCTTTGTCGCGCCTTTTCGTCACGTATGGATTGAAAGATAGGATCGAAGGCAAACAGCGGATCGCCGGGGAAATACATCTGCGTGATCAGCCGAGTGGCAAATGCAGGTCCAAAGATCGAAAAATGTATATGCGCCGGACGCCAGGCGTTGTCATGGTTCTGCCATGGGTATGCGCCTGGCTTGATGGTCACAAAACGATAGCAACCGTTCTCGTCCGTAAGCGTGCGCCCAGCCCCACTGAAGTTGGGATCGAGCGGCGCGGGATGATTGTCACGATCATGGCAGTAACGACCACCCGCATTGGCCTGCCAGATTTCGATCAGCGTATGCGGCGCCGGACTCCCGTTGTCATCCAGAACTCGCCCGGTAACGATGATCCGTTCTCCCATTGGTTCTCCACGGTGCTGGCGGGTCAGGTCGTTGTCCGTTTCAGCGATATCCGTGTGGCCATACACCGGGCCTGTCACTTCAGACAGGGTGTGCGGCAGTACGATCAGCGGCTTTCGCGGCGCGCGAAGAATTGTCGACCGATAAGGTTCATAGAGAGAGCTGGGCTGGCTACTTGCGTCATGCCGACGGTAAGGGACTACCTTGGTCATTTAGGCTTCGATCCTCGGTCTTTGAGAATCTTTACAGCCCCTAATAGTACTATTCCCGCCCAAGTGGAGGAATGAAAACGAAGGGCCAAAGCCATGAAGCCGGACGATGAGGAATGGGGAGAAGATCGCATGCTGAGATGATGTTCCCCGTTTACAGATCTCTTTTCGCCTTGGATTAATTCACTTCACCGCCACGGCCAGCGTGTCGTGGTGCTCGCGGATGAAGCGTCGCAGGTACGGGCCAATCTGGCTCGGAGAGTCATACCCAGCGGCTTTGGCGGCGGCTTCCTGGTCTTTGGCAGAGACATCGGCGCTTTCGGCATAGTGTTTCAGGTCGCGGAAGACGCCAATGGTGAATATGTCCCACGCCGCTCCCTGGTCGCGAACAAAGATGAAGTTCTCCGGTTCCTTCAGCGTCCTGGCATAGGTGTTTTCCATTTCACGTTCTTTGTAGAGGTCGGCAAACTTGCCCGGCAAGGCCACAAACATCTCTACATGAAAAAAACCGCCGTTGGCAAAACCCTTGCGCAAGTCGGACAGCGTGGGCCCATAGACGAAGAGGTCTTCCTGCCATGCGATGTTCTCTTTGAACTTTTCCTCCAGCTTGGCTGACTGTTCCGCCTGCTTGCGTTTGGAGATGCGTTCTGGCCGGTAATAGTCGGCGTAACTACCCATCGGGAACAGGATCATCAGGTCCCAATGGTCGCCCTGGCTGTGGCGCATCCAGAAGGGGGCTTCGTCGCCGGCGGACTGGTCCGCGGCTGTTTTTGCTTTATAAAGGTCGATGAGGTCCAGTAACTTTCCCGGAGCAGCCTGCACCAGCGTGACTTTGTAAAGATACGGACTTTCGGCAGCAGACGAACCCGCGGCGCAGCAGGCACAAATCAAGAACAGGAACACAACACGGATAATCGGCATCATTTTAAGACCCTCTTCGCGTGATTGGCGCGATGTGACCAGGAGCTTGCAATGTGACATACGTCACAGACATACGTCACAGCGTTGCGCCATGTCCGCTGCGATGTTAACGTAATAAGTTTGGATTGTGAATGGATTTTGTCCGTGGAGGGACTATGCCATCTTCATACAACGGAATTTCGCTGCCTGCGGGAGGCAGCCCGATTACTTACAGCGGGGGCAAGTTGCAGGTCCCTGATAACCCAATTATTCCGTACATCGAAGGCGATGGCACCGGCCGGGACATATGGGCAGCTTCCGTGCGCGTCTTTGACGGCGCGGTGCAGAAGGCTTACGGAAGCAAACGCAAGATTCACTGGCTGGAAGTCTTTGCCGGAGAAAAGGCCTTCACCAAATTTCGCGACTGGCTACCCCAGCCCACGGTGGACGCGATCCGTGACCTTCACGTTGCGATCAAGGGCCCGCTGACCACACCTGTCGGCGGCGGAATTCGCTCCCTTAACGTGGCTCTGCGGCAGATTCTGGATCTTTATAGCTGTATCCGCCCTGTGAAGTATTACCAGGGTGTACCTTCTCCGGTGAAGCATCCGGAGCAGCTCAATGTGACCATCTTCCGTGAGAATACCGAAGATGTTTATATAGGCATCGAATGGAAACAGGGCACCGCGGAAGCCAAAAAACTCATCGACTTCCTCAACAACCAGATGCTGACTGGGACCAAGAAGCGCATCCGCGAGGATTCCGGGGTCGGCATCAAGCCGATTTCCATCTTCGGCACCAAGCGGCTGGTGCGTATGGCTGTGCAGCATGCCATCAGGAACAAGCGACGTTCAGTAACGCTGGTGCACAAAGGCAACATACAGAAGTTTACGGAAGGCGCCTTCCGTGAATGGGGTTACGAGCTGGCATGCCAGGAATTCCGTGACGACGTAGTCACCGAGCGCGAGAGTTGGATCCTGGATAACAAAGACAAGAACCCCAACGTCACTGTGGAGCAGAACGCAGCCATGGTCGAGCCCGGCATGGAGTTCGCGTCGGAGAGCTTCCGGCAGGAAGTCTACGCTGAAGTCAAAGGCGTGTTGGATGCGATCGGCAAATCCCATGGCAACGGCGCGTGGAAGAAAAGGATCATGATCAACGACCGCATCGCCGATTCCATCTTCCAGCAGGTGATTATCCGGCCAGCCGAATATGACATTCTGGCCACACCCAATCTGAATGGCGACTACATCTCGGACGCGTGCGCGGCCCAGGTCGGCGGACTGGGGATCGCTCCGGGCGCCAACGTGGGCGACCAGCATGCGATTTTTGAGGCCACGCATGGTACGGCCCCAAAGTACGCCGACAAAGACGTCATCAATCCCGGGTCGGTGATCCTGTCCGGAGTGATGATGCTGGACCACCTGGGATGGAGTGAGGCCGCACGGCTGATTGAGAGTTCTTTGGAAGCGACCATCGCCCAGAAGATGGTTACGTATGACTTTGAACGGCAGATGCCCGGCTCCACCAAAGTTAAGACCAGTGAGTTTGCTTCGCGCATGATTCAGAACATGGCATGAGGCAGAACAGACGATTGAGACAAGTACAACAATCGAACAACTACAGCACTTTTTGAGGAAGGAATTGGAGATGCGCAAAAAAGTAACGATTGTAGGCGCGGGAAACGTAGGCGCTACGGCGGCCCATTGGGTTGCTTCAAAGGAACTGGCCAATGTTGTGTTGATTGACGTACTGGACGGCGTGCCTCAAGGCAAGGGCCTGGACCTGCTGGAGGCCATGCCAATCGAGAAGCGCGACACGTACGTTCTCGGCACCAATGACTACGCCGATACCGCAAATTCAGACATCGTGGTGATTACGGCGGGCATCGCGCGCAAGCCGGGCATGAGTCGCGACGACCTGTTGAATACCAACTACAAGATCATGCAGGATGTTGTCGGCAAGGTGGTTGCCAACTCGCCGAACTGCATCCTGATCGTTGTTTCCAACCCTCTGGATGCCATGGCGCAGGCGGCTTTCAAGCTGAGCAAGTTTTCCCGCAATCGCGTGATCGGCATGGCCGGGGTGCTGGATTCGGCGCGCTTCCGCACGTTTGTTGCCCAGGAGTTAAACGTGAGCGTGGAAAACGTAACCGCGTTTGTGCTGGGCGGTCATGGTGACACCATGGTCCCACTGGCGCGCTATTCCACAGTTGCTGGCATACCCATTACCGAATTAATTCCCAAAGACCGGCTGGACGCCATTCTGCAACGCACCCGCGACGGGGGCGCCGAGATTGTGAAATACCTCAAGACCGGCAGCGCTTATTACGCTCCTTCCGCCGCCGCCACAGAGATGGTTGAGGCCATTTTGAAAGACAAAAAGAAAATCATGCCCTGCGCCGTCTACCTCCAGGGCGAGTACGGGATCAATGGTCTTTTTGTCGGGGTACCGTGCAAGCTGGGAGCCAACGGATTGGAACAGATTATCGAGATCAAGCTGACTCCAGAAGAACAGGCAGCGCTGCAGAAGAGCGCCGATGCTGTGACCGAACTGGTGAAGGTCATCGGCGTCTAAATTGAAAGAGCTTTGTGCAGCTCGTGCGCGTGTTAGTTTTTGACGACAATTTTCATATTCATGTCGTCGTGTCCCGGGCCACATTTGACGGTGCATTCCGCAACGTACTCTCCTGGTGTACTCGGAGCAACCAGGGCATGGTCTTCCGTGCCCTCCTGCAAGCGAATGTCCCAGCCCTGATCGCGAAGCTTTTTCACGACTAGGCTGTGAACGGAATTGTCTCTCGCTTTCTCGCCGCCGAAGTGAGAGGTAATCCGAAGGACTATCTTTTCCCCCGGTTTTAGTACGATAGTCGGCTTGCTTTGGCCGGGTACCTTAAACGTATTGTCTTTGTCGGCGATGACCTCGATCACCCGCGGCTGCGTGGAGTCCGATTCCGTGTTCATCGTTCTTACAGCCAGGGGCACAGCCAGGATGAATGAAGCAACTAGAGTTCGAGCGATAAGATTTTTCATACATCATCTCCAATACTATTTCCCGCGCCGGCGGGCTTCGTGGACGGCAGCTTTATGCGACTTTGCCGGAATCGAAGATTCTGTTTTTCCATTCAAGTACTCCAGAATGGCCTGCGCCTGGTCTTCGGTAAGATTTGCGCGTACACGCATGTGCATGATGATGGTTTTGGTCATCCGGGGCGAGTATTGCTGCGTCGATGCATGACAACGCATGCAGTTGTTCTTGTAGGCGGTGTCTGGATCGATGTCGCGACTGCTTGTGTCCTCACCAGCTTGAGCAAAGCTGGCCGCCAGAACCAGGAATAACAGGCAAGTGGATAATCTTTTCATAAGCCTCCGAGTCATAAAGCTGCAAAGCGATAAGTAAGGCCAACATTCCATGTGTGAGTGTGCTCGCCCAAGGCAAAGTTGCCGCCATAGCCAGCATTGAGGCGAACGCCATGGTTTAGGTAGTAGTTCAACCCCACGGTTGAACGCTTGGTGTTGATGTCGGGCAAGTCGCCGATGCCATCGATGACATTCAGGGCGGCCGCGGGATCGTGAGGAAGCCAGTATTGCTCCTGGCGAAAGACCAACTGGGTATTGCGTAGTAGGGGATTGCGCCCTAACCGGTTTAGCCGGTAGGCGCCTTCAATCCAGTAGGATTTTCCGACTTCTCTTGAAGTGAGGGCTTCGGCGCGCAGGTCCAGGGGCAGACGGCGCAGATTCCATGTAAAGTCCGCACCAAGCATCCTGCGGCGGTTGTGGCTCATGGTCCGGTTAAATGAGATTCCAACTTCGATGCGCCTGTCGGGCAGTACCGCCGAGGTCCGGAATCCAGCCTGCCTGTCCGATTCGATTAGATTGGGGGTCGACGCAACGGAGTAATAGGTTGCGTATGTCACATCCACATTCGTTGTTACATGCGCGGCTCCGCGCAACATGAGGCCGTTACCGGAGGTATCGTTGAGGGTGAAGAGGATTGGCTCGGCTTGCAAGTTGCGTATCCACAGGGGATGCAAGCGTTCACGAAAGATGCCAAAGGGCGTCAGGAAGCGGCCTACTGTGACCGTAAGGTTGGGATGGGCAATGTAATTGGCTTGCAGATATTCAATTGCATGGTCCACAACCGCGGGACCCCACTTGCCGTGGTCGCGATCGAGGTCCATGCTCATGCTGAACTCGGACTCAATCAGAAACTTATCGCCAATCGGGAACAGCAGGATGGGATCGAACTCTGGATTGACGTTCGTCGTTCCCGGACTGAAGTTGGATTGGTAGCTCATCATTCCCGTGATAACGGGGATCGGCCCTCCCTCGGAGGCGACGCTTTCCCGGGCTGATGGTTGTTGGGCCCAAGCCGCGGTTGTTGCAGCCATTACAAGCGGCAACAGCATTGTGGTTGTTCGGGCAAGAAAACTCATGAAGGCTCCTTGGCTCTTTCTGGATGGCTGAATCATCCATGGACTTGCTACGTTGGGATCACTTTCTTCGGCCAGCCGTATCAAGGGTTTGGGAAACATACTTCTCAGACGACGGCGCATTAGCCCAATCGCATATCGAGTCAACGTCGTGCTTTGAGAGCTTGGCGTCGCGGTGGATCATCGTGTAGCCGCGAAGGGGCATGCTGCCGTTGGAGACAGCGTCACAGATTTCCTCCATCTCGTTGGCGGAGTGTCTCCGTGAATCCCAATCCGAGAAATCAAGTTTGCTGCGACCCTCGCGAACGTGTTTTGCCAGCATCCATGAAATCGGAGCGACGTGGCCATACCAAGGCACCCTGGTGTCACTTGAGTGGCAGTCCTTACACGCGCGATACAGGACCGCTCCAACCTCATACCCGCCGACATGTTGCCATGTAATAACGCGGGGCGTTGCCGGTCGCGTTAAAGGTTGAACAGGCGCTGGAACCACCTGGAGGACCGCGAACAGCGCGCTTACGCCTAACGCAGAGCACTTTAGTGTCGCTCGCATTCTTGTCCTATCTTTCTCGCGGCTTTAGGCTCGTTGCGCTATTGACGCCATGCGGTGCATCTACGGCGACGCCTGTGCCGGCTAAGAATTTGGATATGTGTCTGTTGTTTGCCGCTAAAAACGGCATGGCCTTGCTATCGACGAAAAGCTGCGCGTTTTGACGAAGGATGGCGACTGGCAAGTAGCTCTGGTTTGGTTGAACGAAAAGCGTTTTATCGCGACTAGTGATCGCCGCTTTGCCGTTCCTTGCCTGATACGTCAGAAGATAAATGTCTTGATCGACGCAAGTGTCACAAGATTGTCACCAAGGTGTAATTTGTTCGGTATATCAGGCGCTCATTATTTTTAGGAGGCATCTTCTGTATCTCCCAAGGGCAGTTCCGGCGGATCTTCAAGAGATTCCCGATAGGCCTTGAGGATTTGAGCAACTACGGTCTGGAGAATGAGCGGCAGGTCCCAGCGAGACACAATGATCATCTGCTGGCCCACAGCGAGGGCGGGCACGTGCGTCGAATCCAACGTTTTCTGAAGTCCGGACGGAGTTGCAACCGTATATCGGTATGTTCCGGGGTACCCGCTTCTCAGGTCGCGCACTTCCATGAAAAACTGATCAATGAAACACTGGGGATCATCGGGACCGCGTACCAGGTCGATTTCTTCGAAATAGTAATTCGAGAATTCCGGCCTGTTGTACCTGCCATCTTTGTCCATCTCAATGCTTGGCACGAAGATCGGGAATGGAAGATCTGCGCCAACGGTCGCAGGCAGAATTTCCACGTCGTCGCAGGCTTCCTCATCAACTTTCATGCCATAAGCTGCCGGCCGAATTGAAGGCCCAGGAACGGCATGGCTTGAGTCAGAGGAAGAGAGCTTGCGGCCCAGCAGAAGCAGAGCCGCAAACACTGCGATGAAGATGACGAGTTTGATCGGGTCCGGCACATTTCGTTCCGTCAGGCAACGCGCTCGATGGTAAGGGACTTGAGCACCACGTCTTTCAATGGACGGTCCTGGGCGTTGCGCGGCTGTTTGACAACCTTGCCAACCACTTCCTGGCCCTCCACAACTTCGCCAAAGATGGTGTGTTTCCCGGTCAGCCACTGCGTGGCGGCCAGAGTAATGAAAAACTGCGACCCGTTGGTTCCCGGGCCGGCGTTGGCCATGGCCAGCTTGCCGGGCTTGTCAAACTGGTGGGGAGAGCCCTTGGTTTCATCCTGGAATTTATATCCGGGGCCGCCCATGCCTGTTCCGCTCGGATCTCCGCCTTGAATCATGAAATCGGGGATGACGCGATGAAAAATCGTTCCGTTATAAAGCGGTCCAGAGCCGCTCTTGCCGCTCACTGTGTCTTTCCAACTGCGCTTGCCTTCGGCAAGATCGATGAAATTCTTGGTGGTGATGGGCGCGTCGCTTTCAAACAAGCGACAAACGATCTGGCCTTCGCTGGTATCAAATACTGCATAAGTGCCTGGCTGACGGGGCATGAGTTGGTCCTTTCATGGAATAGCTCTTGTAATTTTAGTTTTTGCTGCTCGGCGGAAGGGAATAACCGTCCTGCCACACGAATGGCCTTTCCGCTCTTAGTTCGGTACGGAGGACTTTGGCGCAGTCGTGGTCTTGGTCTTGGATGGAGCGGGCTTCGTCACCGGCTTTGCCACGGGAGACTTTCCTGCTTTCGGGACTTCAATGTGAATGATCTTCACTGGATCGTTGGGACGGTCGTTCGCGCCCCGGGGCATGCGAGCGATCTTCTTCACCAACTCGACAGATGCGTCGTCGCACTGGCCAAAGATGGTATAGCCTTCATTCTTGCCTCTTCTAAGTTCGGGGCACCCACCTTCGCGGAAGCAGGGATTCAGGAATGGCACTTCTTTTTCAGTGATGAAGAACTGTGAGCTGTTGGTATTCGCACCGCGATTGGCCATGGCCAGACGTCCGGGTTTGTCAAATATCAGATCGGTGTGAAGTTCGTCCGCAAATTCAAAGCCAACGTCTCCTGAACCGGTGCCAGAAGGATCGCCGCCCTGGATCATAAACTCGGGAATTACCCGGTGAAAGATCACACCATCGTAGAGAGGCTTGCCATGCACAATCTTGCCGGCAGCCATAGGGTTATGCCAGTTCTTTGTTCCATTCGCCAAGCCAACGAAGTTGGCGACTGCCGTAGGCGCCTGGTCGGGGAAGAGCGTACATTTCAAATCACCGGCCGTTGTGTGAATGACGACATCCGAGGCTTTGACAGCAGGGGCGGCTTTTGAAGCGGTACCCGAGCTCGCGCTCTTCGGCTTCTTTGTCTGGCTGGTAGCAGCAAGGCTAAGACACAATAGAATTAACGCAATACGAGGCATCATTCATCTCTCCTGTGAGGTCAAGTGGATATTAGAAATGGAGATCCCAAAGAAGTAAAGCCGGTGCTTGCGCTGGGCACGTATCCGGGCAAAAAATCTGCTTTTTTAGCGGGAACCATTTTCCGCGCCGCTGGTAATCATTCACGAAAGGCAAACAGCAGGCGGCTGCGGGAACCACGGATTAGGGACCATTGCTCCAGGAATCGGCGATGACAAATTCGATGTCCGACGAAGAGTTGATGTCGCAGGTGCGTAACGGCATCGGCGAGATGCTAGGCGTGCTGTTTGAACGCTATCACGTGCCTTTATTCAACTTTTACTCGAGGTTAACCGGTGACCGAGCCGTGAGCGAAGACCTGGTGCAGGAAGTTTTTTTTCGCATCTTGAAGTATCGCCACAGCTACCGTACGGACACGGCGTTTCGTGCGTGGATGTACCAGATAGCCCGAAATGCCAGGCTCGATCACCTGCGCCGGCGGCGACCCGAGGCAAGCTGGGACCCTTCCATGTCCCCCGCCGTCGAGCCTGCCGATACGGCACAACAGGGCCAGGAATCAGCGTTGCTTCACCGTGCGCTTCTCCACCTGGGTGAGGACAAGCGGGAAGTGCTGGTCCTCAGCCGGTTCCAGGACCTTAAGTACGAAGAGATCGCGCAGCTACTGGGGTGCGAGGTCGGCACTGTGAAGACCAGAGTGCATCGCGCACTACAGGAGCTGCGCCAGATATTTCATCTGTTAGAAGGCGGCAAATCTTTGCCGCGTAAGAATTCTGAAGGGACGGGCCCTTGGCCCAGACCAGAGAGTTTGCAATAGGGAGCCTGTAATGAAGTGCGAAGAGATTGCCGAATTGTTGCCGGATTACCTGCAAGGCAGGCTGGTGCCCGATCAAGCCGGCCTGGTGGAAGAGCACCTGCGGGGCTGCGTCCCATGCGGAGAAGAAGCGGCGCTCTGGCAGAAACTGGTTCAGCTGCCGGACGAACAACCGGGCCCAGCCGTTCGCGCCCGCTTTAAAGCAATGCTGGATAGCTACGAGGAAGGTCGATGGGAGAAAGCCAGCTTGTCCCAGGTGCGGAAAAAAGGCCCGGCGTTGTGGGGTCTGGGTAACTGGTTACAGGCCCCGGCAGCAGGTGTGGTCTGGGCGTGCATCTTCCTCGCTTGCGGTTTTTTCATCGGCAGGAATTCGGACCGGACCGTATCCAGCAACAATCAGTTGCGTGAGATGCACGAAGAACTCATCAACATGCGCCAGTTGGTTGCCCTGTCCATGCTGAAGCAGCAATCGGCCAGCCAGCGACTGGAGGGCGTGAGTTGGAGCACGCGCATGCCGGAGCCGGATCCCAAGGTGCTTGACGCTTTGCTCCATACCTTGCGCTATGACAACAGCGTAGATGTGCGTCTGGCTTCGCTCGACGCGCTCAGCCGTTATGGCAACCGTCCGGAGGTTCGTCGCGGGTTGATTGAAGCCTTGCCGGGCCAGCAATCGCCTCTAGTGCAGGTTGCCCTGATCGACCTTCTGGTGGACTTGCATGATCCCAGCGCGGTGCAGCAATTCAAGAGATTTCAACAAGACCCCAAAGTGGACCCGACCGTCCGCAAGCGCGCGGATTGGGGCATACAGCAGTTGAGTTAAAACGGATTTATTGGAGGAGAGGAATCATGTCTAAAGCCAAGCTTTTTTTGCCTGTGATTCTAGGAATGGCGATGCTGTATCTGTCGCACGGTGGGGTGGGTGTGCAGGCAAGCAGCGAACGCCCCATACCAAACCCTGGCGTAAACGTCGTACCGAACCCTAACCCCAGCGCGATGCCGAATCCCAGCGTTGAAGTAACACCGGTATACAACCACGATGACGACGACTCAAGCCAGCGCTTGCAGGAAGCAGAAACGATTCGCAAGTCATTCAACCTGACTGCCGCGCACAAAGTTCTGGAAGTCGACAACATCTTCGGCTCCATCGACGTGGTGGGAGGCCAGGGCGACCAGGTGCAGCTTGTGGTCAACAAGACCATTCGGGCGGAATCAAAAGACAAAATGGAAGCCGCCAAGAAAGAAGTTACGCTGGATATTACCGACCAGCCGGACCTGCTGAAGCTCTATGTCAACGGTCCCTTCCGCTGTAACTGCAGTGACGGCTGCAACGGTTGGCACGGCGACCGCGGTTATACCGTGAAGATGGATTTCCAACTTCAGGTGCCGCGGAACATTCAAATCAACTTGAAAACGGTGAACTCCGGCCACGTGCACGTGCGTGACGTGACGGGTGATTTCTCCGTCCACAATGTGAATGGCGAAATCGAGATACAGGACATTGCCGGTTCAGGAGTGGCCAAAACAGTCAACGGCAAGGTAAAGGTGGTCTTCCGGGAGAACCCGCGGGAGAAAACCGACTTCAGCACCATCAACGGAAATGTTGAACTGTATTTTGCCAAAGGACTTTCCGGGGATTTCCGCTTCAAAACTTTCAATGGGCACGTTTATAGCGACTTTGAGATGACCATGCTGCCGGCCCAGCCCGCCAGCGCGGAAACACGCAATGGAAAGTTCGTGTTTCATTCTGACCGTTACACCGGCGGTCGCATCGGTTCCGGTGGACCAGAAATCAAAGTGGAAAATCTAAACGGAGACATACGCGTTCTTGAACGCCATGAGTAAACCTATGACTAACTTTAAATTTCATAAATTCATTATCCAGATCGTAAGCGCCGTACTGTTGGCTGCAGCGCCGATGTTGCATGCTCAGTCGCCAGACAACAAAGTCACCGTGCCCCTGACCGACCCTTCACGGCCGGTGACGGTCCGGGCCCACCTGCTCAATGGCGGCATCACCGTCAAGGGTGCGGACATAAAAGAAGTCATTGTCGAAGCCCACGTTCGCGACCATGAAGGCCGGGGCGAGGGTCATGGCGAAGGCATGAAGCGTATTCCCATGACCTCCACTGGTCTCAACATTGAGGCGGAGAACAATGAGGTGCGAATCAGCACGGACTCGGTCCAGCGCACTACCGATCTCGTCATTACGGTACCGGTCCATACGTCACTGTCTCTGCGCAGTGTGAATGACGGAGATATCAACGTTACGGGTGTAGACGGCGAACTCGATGTCAACAACGTGAACGGTGAAGTGGTCCTGAAGAATGTTTCGGGAAGCGTCGTGGCCCATGCTCTCAACGGGAAAGTGCTGGTTACGTTCAATCGCATCAATCCCCAGAAACCCATGGCATTCAGCTCCATGAATGGCGCCATTGACGTAACTTTCCCCGCCGACCTGAAGGCCACCGTCAGCCTGCGCACTGACAATGGCGAAGTGTTCAGCGATTTTGACGTCACGCTCCAGGCGAATGTTCCCCAACAGACCGTGCAAGACAATCGCGACAAGGGCGGCAAGTATAGCGTCAAGATAGATAAGACGGTCCGTGGCGCCATCAACGGCGGTGGGCAGGAGATCCAGTTCAAGAATTTCAACGGAAACATCTATCTTAGGAAGGCTGGGACAAAGTAAATAAAGCGAGAACCCGGTTACGCAGGCAAGAGTTGTAACCGGGTTCGATTTTTCATACCATAGCTACTATGGTTAAGCAGACCATCACCGCTTCACCTGATATTCTCGGTGGAACACCCGTATTTGCCGGTACGCGTGTTCCCGTGCAGACCTTTATCGAGTACCTCAAGGCGGGTGAGTCCATAGAATCTTTCCTCGACGGCTTCCCCTCGGTGAAGAGAGACATGGTGCTTGCATTTTTGGACGAGGCTAGGGACCTTGTTGTGGCGGCGGTCCGATAGCAGGCTTGGAGCCTAACAGTCAGGCCGTGTTGCTAATTCTTGAATAGCGCTTTGCAAAGAAATCACCCTTGCCATCAAGCGCTCCTGAATGACGTGGCTTCTCTGCAAAATGCCACGGTCATTCGATACTATCGTGTTTGCAACATCTTGGCAGGCTCCGATGATGTGCTTATCTTTCCGTGGAGAAAGCTCTTCGCCGATGGGCATCGTGTCCGCCCTAGAAGTTCTGTACTTGTTCATGTGGTAAAGCTTAATGAGTTCGTGGTGAACCACATCCCCGCGCATTCCGTATTCTTTGATCACCCGCTGATATTCTTGGATGATCTCTTCGGAAAACACAAATTTCCAGCACTTCCGAATAGCCGATACGTAAAACCCGTGTTCGGGATCCTTGAGAGCAATTGCGGGCACCATTATTTGGGTGTCAATGACGGCGAGGATCTCATGGCTTGCTTGATATGTCATCCTGCACCCTCTCCATCCATTTCTTTAGCAAATCCTGTTCGACTGTGGAAAAGCTTGGAATCCAACCCCGAATAAACCATTTTTCATCCAGCTCTAATTTCTGATTCTGGATCGATCCTCGTTCCCGCCTCAAATGATGAATACTTACATCTTTTGGCTTGAGCCCGAAAGCTTCAGCCTCGGCAAGAGCAAGTGGCAATGTCGAACTGTGGGTTGTTATTACGATCTGTTGCCCGAACTTTATGCCGTCGGCGAAGAGTTTAATAAGATCGACATGCGCTTCGGGATGCAAACTGATCTCGGGCTCCTCGATCAAGATTATGCTGCCTTTTGGTGCCGCGAATATTTGCGTTATAACCGGAAGAATCTGTTGTGACCCGTATCCTGAATACTCTAGGCGCAATGCCGTTTTGGTCTGAGGATCCGTAAAGCCGGCTTGAAGTTCTTGCTGTCTTGCCCAGCCCGCTCGTAAACCACCCAGCCCGAAGATCTTTGCCCAATGCTGAATCCTTTCGGTGGCTGTGTCATGCTCGGGACTCGCAAAAAGATATGACAATAGATTTAGGGTATCCTCACCCGATCTGCCCACAGAGAGGTCGTATTTTTGCAGATTTTGCTCCTCGCTACGTGGAAGGCGACTAGGGCCGACTAAGTACACGTGATCCTTCAAGAACTGGCGAAGATACGAGATTGCTGTTGAGAATCTGCTGCCCAGCCTCTTTGCTTCGTTCAGTCTCTGACCCGAACTTATGACTGCCTGCGTTCCAAGGGAGATACCATTGGTTTGGTACAGTTGAGGAGAGAAAACTGCGCCGCCAGTCGCTTGAGGGACATAGACGCCATCGATATCGGCGTTCTCAAAAATGAGCGCAGGAGAAGCGGGGCTAGGTTGAAGTGTATTGACTGCTTTCGTCTGATCATCAAGCTGGCAGACATGCTGCCAATAGCGCTTTTTAGGAATATGATGAACAATGTACTCAATGGCAGCAGGCGGCTCGCTATCATCATCAGAACTATATGACGCTCTACTTTCAGTTGGTTCTGGAGGAAGATGACGAGAATCAAAAGTGACGCCCAAGCGGATTTCCACGTTTGCCTTACCCTTGTGAAATGCTGGCAGTCCGTTTGGTCCGAAGTCAGCCCATCTTCCGCGCCATGAGAATCCATCCTGATTAGACTGCGCGTCTGCCGTCTGTGAAAGAAGGCCAAGGGATTCAAGCGCGGCTGTCTTTCCAGAGCCATTGGGGCCGACCAACAAAGTCAAGGGTTTCAAATCTAATGCGCACTCTGGTTCGCCAAATGCTTTGAAATTCTGAATTAATATCTTTTTTAGCATTCCTAACCCGAAGAATACGGTTTTCTCAATGCAATAGTCAAAAGGACATTGTGATCGCAATTGCTTCGGAATATGAATGGGCTGGAATTGAGTTACTTCCTCTTTGCCTTCACAATCGCGTCCAGCACCTGGTCCGCATCTTTTTCCGACTTGAATTCGCTGCTGAGTCGCTTACGCAATTCCGCGGTCAGGACAAAATTCACTCCATGCTGGCCGATGCGGTCCATCAACAGTGCCGCGCTGACTCGGTTTCCCACCATCAGTTCGATGTCTTCAAAGCTCAGTGCATCGGAAGCTTTACGCTCGTTCTGAAGGCGTTTGGCCGTGGCTTCGACTTCACGCATCACGCGAAGAAAATTGCCGCCCAGGATCTTTTCAATCTGTGGCCGCGTGTAACCGCGCTGGAGGAGCGCCTGCGTGATCTTGGGCAGGTCGGCGACGGAGTCGATTCCTGCCGGCAGGGAAGTTACGCCATCAAAATCAGAGCCCAGGCCCACGTGGTCAATCCCGGCAATCTGAGCAATGTGATCAATATGATCAATCAACGATTTCAATGGCGGACGCGGGAATTGTATCGCCCACTTCTTCTCAATCGCGGCGTATTCGTTGTATGTGACCGGGCTGCCGTCCGGGTGAGCATGCTCTTTCTTGAAAGCTTCAACTTCGGCATCGCGCACTTTGGTTTTTTCCGGATCGTACGCGGCTTTGCGGTAGTTTTCATCGATGAACGCCGAGTAGAAATTCACCATAACCACGCCGCCATTGTTGGTGACGGCGCGCAGCATGTCGTCCGTCATGTTGCGGGGATGGTTGGTCAGTTCGCGTGAAGAAGAATGGGACGCGATCACCGGGGCCTGGCTGATCAGCAGGGCCTGGTAGAACGTGGGATCGGAGACATGCGAGATGTCCACGATCATGCCCAGCCGGTTCATCTCCCGGACCACATCTTTGCCAAAATCGGTGATGCCGTTGTGATGTTGGATATTGTCCTGAACGTCGCCGGAGGAGTCGGCCCATTCGTTGGTGTTGGACCAAGTCAATGTCATGTAGCGCACGCCCAGACGATAGAAGTCGCGCAACAGGCGCGGATCGTTTTCAACCGCGTGCCCGCCTTCAATGCCCATGAGCGCAGCGAACTTGTGTTGCTGGTGTGCGCGGACAATGTCATCGGCGGTGAAAGCCATGGTCATTCTGTCTGGATGCCGCGCGGCTTGCAGGTAGACGCTGTCAATCAGGTCCATGGCCCGCTTGGCATAGTGGCCTTTGAACTCCGGTTCAACCCATATGGAGAAGAACTCCGCTCCCAGGTTGCCCTTTTTGATCTTATCCAGGTCGATATGGCCTTCCAACACCGGGGTGTTCTGGCCCAGGTCAAAATTCTCGTCGAGAAAGCGCTGCGGCGTATCGGCGTGGGTGTCTATGATGAGGGCTGACTGGTGAATGGCCATCGCTGTGGTGGCCGGCGATGCCGTAGCTTTTTTAGCAGCATTCTTGTGCCTGGATTGCTTGGATTGACGCTGAGATTGATGTTGTGGCAGGGCCAGGGTTGAAAATAGGAGCAGGCATGGGAGCAGAGATTGTGGCTTCATTCTCTGGCAATTTTATCAGCCAACTGGTTCGCCTCGCGCCATTCTGTGTAGCGGTCTGAAATCATTACATGGAAGCAAGCCTGGCGGCGTTCTTCCGCGGCTTCCACCAAACCCTGGTCTCTCAGGTTCTTCAGATAATCTTCCATCCACTTATGCTGCGCGCGGGTTAAGCCCCGCTTTGCCAGGTCCACGGTGATCCCTGCCAGATGTGAAGAAGCGTGTTCCCCTGTTTCTGGGGCGGCGTTGCGGTTGTGGCGACGCAGGGAGTGCTGCTGTTCCATGGTCCGTACGGCGGAATTGACCTGGAGTGGAACGTGAAACTCAGTGTAATACGCCGTGCTCATGTCCTGGAGAAACTGGTTGACCCAGGGACGGGCATAGCGTTTGTCCTGTTGGATTGCCGGGCTGATACGCAGGCCCTGAGACTCTTCAATCGGCACCAATTCCTGGGTGCGCTCAAGTTCCAGAAGTTGCTCATTATCGGTGATGCGCGGCAGCTGCAGGCGGTCAATCTCTTCGTTCTGGCGCGTCATGGAAACATTGGAGCCGCGCAAAACAGGGTTCCAGGCGATACGGCGAACGTGTCCGCGACGATGGCTGGAGCGATGTACGACGGAAGCTGGCAGGGCGGCTGCCATGGTCGCAATCAGCAAAATCGACGAAGTTATAACGGCTCTTTTGGCGCTCATCGGGTTCGTTCTCATGAATACAACATCGGCATTAGTGCATGATTCTAAATCAGACAAGCGCGGTTTAGGCTCAGAGTTTCGCCTGAGTTTGGGCAAAACTGCCCAAACCACAGGGCATCACCCAACCCAGACTTTAGTAATCAATGACTTAGCAGGGGTGCTATTTTTTGTCACTCCCCTTGTATTTTCGCCATTTAAGACGCTGTAAGCCCCTGCTCCTTGCGGCCTCACTGTCTCACCGCTTCCCTGCGAAGATTTAGAGGTTCCAGGGGCTTTGAAGGATGCCTCATGCCCTTCGTGTCAGCACAGAAAAAGTGCGGGAACCAGTGATCGATGCGTTCCTACTCTGGTGTCTATGAGATTCTGTAAGTAGAGAGAAGGGAGGGAAGACATGGGGAGAAGACTGCTTGCTGTTGTTATGGTTTTTACCGCACTGTTGGCCAATGCCGCCGATACTACTACGGAGAAGCTTCCGGTACGCCGCGTGGTGCTTTACAAGAATGGTGTTGGATACTTTGAACATACCGGTCGCGTGCAGGGCACGCAGGAGCTGAAGATCGACTTCACCAGCGCTCAACTCAATGACGTGCTGAAGTCGCTGACTGTGCTGGACCTTAATGGTGGCAAGATTTCCGGCGTCGGCTATAACTCGGTTGCGCCCATCGCGGAACAATTGAAGTCTCTGCGCCTGCCACTGGGCGAATCAACCACATTGGAGGCTTTCCTTGGTGCGCTGCGCGGTACTCGTGTCGAAGTGGGAAACGGATCGGCGCCGGTTTCCGGCCGGCTGCTCAGCGTGGAAGAAAAGACCATTCGCAACGGGAAAGATGAAACCATCAAACAACTGGAGCTGTCCCTGGTTGCCGACTCGGGTGAGTTGCGGACTTTCCCTCTCACGGCTGCGTTGAGTGTGCGCGTTGCCGACCACGATCTTAACGAGGAGATCGCCAAGTATCTGACCTTGATCAGTTCCGCCCGCGACCAGGACTTGCGCCAGATGACCATCTCCAGCGCAGGCGTCGGTGAACGCAACCTGTTTGTCAGCTACATCAGCGAAGTACCGGTGTGGAAGAGCACATACCGCATTCTTCTGCCGACCAAAGCGGATGCGCAGCCTTTGCTTCAGGGCTGGGCCATTGTGGACAACACTGTCGGCGAAGATTGGAAAGACGTGGAGCTTTCTTTGGTGGCCGGAGCGCCTCAGTCTTTCATCCAGGAGCTTTCTCAGCCACAGTACACGCGGCGTCCGGTGATCCCTCTGCCGGAGACTGCAATGCTGACTCCGCAGACGCACGAAGGGACGCTGACGAATGAGCCCGCTCCCAAGCCAGCGCCACCACCAGCGGCACCGGTGGGTGCTGTCGGAGGCGTGATTGGTAGCGGCGTAGGTGGCGGGATTGGGCCTGCGATGGACAAGCAGAAGATTGGCCGCTACAGGGCGTTTGTAAATATGCCTAAATCGGCCGCTGAACCAGAAAGCCCAAGCCCCGAAGAAGCGGCCGAGAAAATGGAAGCCGGAGCTTCCGGCCAGGAGTTGGGCGATCTCTTCCAGTACAACCTGAAAGAGAAAGTTACGATCCTGAAGAACCACTCCGCGCTCGTTCCCATTATCAGCGCTCACATCAAAGCGGAAAAAGTCACGCTATGGAGCACATCTTCCGGGCGGCCGCTACGCGCGCTGTGGATCACCAACGCCAGCGGGCTTACGCTCGATGGCGGCACATTCAATGTGATTGAAAGCAACGCCTTCGCCGGCGAAGGACTGATTGATCCTTTAAAACCCGATGAGAGACGCCTGCTGTCCTACGCCGTAGACCAGGCTGTGCGGGTGGAGCACCAGGACGATGTGGAATCGCGTCCGGTGACCCATATCAAGATTGCCAGGGGCGTAATGATTCAGACCAGCGAACAGCGCGACCATCAGGTTTACACCATCCGCAATGCCGATACCCAGCCGCGCGATGTAGTCATCGAGCATCCGGTGCGCGCGGGCTGGAAATTGAGCGATAGCGTGAAACCGGAAGAGACTTCGGTTTCTTCCTATCGTTTTCGCGTGAAGATTGAGCCGGGCACAACGGCCGCGCTGAAGGTAGATGAAGTCCATCCTCTGGAAAACCGGGTTGCTCTTTCCAGCGTGACCGACAACCAGATCAAGCTTTGGTTCAATGACAAGGTGATCAAGCCGGAGTTGGAACAGGCGTTGCGCAAGATCATCCAGCAGAAAAATGAGATTGCCGGCTATGATTCACAAATACAGACCAGGCAGACGCAAATCACCAACATCACCCAGGACCAGCAGCGGCTGCGGGAAAACATGAAGGCGTTGAAAGGCAGCGTGGAAGAGAAAGCGCTCGTGCAACGCTATACGCGCGAGTTGAACAGCCAGGAGGACAAACTACAGGCTGTGAGGACTGAGATGGCGAATCTGGCGGTGAAGAAGGCCGCGAGCCAGGGACAACTCAACCAGATGTTACTGGACCTGAAACTCGATGAGGCGATCTAAATTTTGCTCCAGTACCAGGCATAACCCAGGATCCAAATACACGCATGGACCGCGGCTGCGATCGTCGGTTGTCTGCGGGTACTCTTGCGGAAGGCAAGACCTATCAGTCCTGCGATGGCCCAGAACAGGGCAAAGCGCTCCATGCGTGCAAGCACGCTGGCAACAAGAAACAGCGGCCAGCCTGAATAATGGCTGGCCTGTATGCAGTAGACCTTGTAGGGAATACCGGAAGCCGGGCCTTTGGTCAGCGCCCATATGCCGTTGCGTTCGAAGCTTTGGTGTGTTCGGTCAAACATCGCCGATGAGACGAAGGGAACGTGGAGCACTACTGCTCTTGATTGTTCCGGGGAGTGTTGACCTGTGTAAAACATCAGTGTCCCTCCTGCCAGTGCGCCCAGGAGAATGAATGTAAGCACCTTGACGGACCGTCGGAACGAATACAGGGCTATGAACGTTAGCAGCACGTCAGGAACGATGAAGAAAAGAGTGGCTTCGGCAAAGCCCCACACAAATCCCGCGCCCAAACTCCATGGACGAAGAGTAAAACCCGGTACCGGCGGTTCGCTTAAGTTTTTTTCTTCCATGGTTTAGCGCTCTGCCCGAAAGCGGAAATAGATCATGGACACAACCGCGCTGAGAAGAAACGCCAGCAGCCCCAGCCAGAATGCCGCGGTGGGTCGCACCTCAAGCTCTTTGTGGATGGCAAAGAAACCATAGAACAGTACGACGGTGATCAATGCCACGGCAGCACTGATCAAGAGAGCTTTCGTCATCCATGGGCGTGTGTTGCTCAAGCCAGCGCTCCTGTCTGCTGGCCAGTCATGGTTCGCGATGGAAAGTTCTTGCTCATCGGGCACAAATGTTATAACAGAGTACTTTCACGCTATGGAAACTGAAGCTGCCAGAAGACCACTAAAAACTCGACAGGCAGGATGGGCCAAGGCCCTGGCCCAATTGCTTGTCCGCTGGCATATCTCTCCGAATGCGATCTCGATCACCAGCGTATTTTTCGCACTGGCGGCAGGCGCCGCATTTTATTTCTCAGGAGAGTCCGCCGGTCGCGAACGGGTGCTTTTATTGGTCTTTGCCACGGCTGGTATCCAGGGCCGCCTACTCTGCAACATGTTGGACGGCATGGTTGCCATTGAAGGTGGCCGGCAAACCAAGTCCGGAGAAATTTTTAACGATCTTCCCGACCGCGTCGCCGATGCCGTGATCTTCATCTGTGCCGGATACGCAGTGCGGAGTTGTTGCTTTGGCGTGGAACTTGGCTACATTGCCGCTGCGCTTGCAATCTTCACTGCTTATGTTCGTATGCTGGGAGGAGCTTCCGGGCTGAAGCAGAGCTTCATCGGCCCGATGGCCAAGCAGCACCGCATGTTTACGCTCACGCTTGCCTGCCTCCTTTCACTTTTTGAAGCATGGTTCTCCAAAAGTGGGACCGTGCTCTGGGGTACGCTGATTGTGATCAATCTGGGCTGCGTGGTGACGATTATTCGCCGTACCGTACGCGTCGCGCGGGAACTCGAGGCGCGATGAGCGGCGGCCTGCTGGCAAGCGCAATCGCTGCTTGCGCTCGTGCTCTGGCAGGTCCGTCTGTTCGATGGGTGGGCTGCGCTCCCGAACCAGGCCAGCGGGTTTATTTTGCCAATCACACCAGCCATCTTGATTTTGTCGTGCTCTGGTCCGTATTGCCGCGGAATCTTCGCGCACTGACTCGTCCAGTCGCAGCCAAAGATTATTGGAGTTCGGGGCTACGAAAGGCAATCGCGGTAAACGCTTTTCATGCAGTGCTGGTAGAACGCGGCGCCAACACGGGTGAGACAGACCGTGCAATGGCCGCTCGCACCACGCTTGAAGTCCTTCTCGATGCGCTGGGCACGGAGAATTCGCTCATTATCTTTCCCGAAGGCACGCGCGGGAGCGGACTGGAAGTCGCCCCATTTAAGAGCGGCATATATTACCTGTGGCTGAAACGGCAGGATGTTCAATTTGTCCCGGTGTATCTGGCGAATCTGAACCGGATACTCCCCAAGGGAGAATTTCTGCCTGTCCCGGTGATCAGCCGGGTTGCTTTTGGCGCGCCTTTGCAGTTGAATGCCGATGAGACGAAAGAATCATTCTTGGGAAAAGCGCATGCGGCCGTCTGCGCGTTGAGGGGAGCATGAACTTCAAACTCGACCATCAGATGTTTCTGGTCCTTAACGGCGTTGTAGGTGGCCTGCTCCTGGCCAGCCTGATTGGGTTTGTACTCTCCCGCACCGTAAAATCCGAAGGTGGAAAGACCACCGTTGAGAACCTGAATGCGCGGATCCGTGCCTGGTGGATCATGATCGGGATTTTCTCCATCTCGTTCCTGATTGGCCCTGCCGGGTCCATGCTGCTCTTTGCCTTAGTTTCCGTGCTGGCGCTGCGGGAATATGTGAGCTTGATCGATACGACGCGCGCGGACCACCGTACGCTGTTCTGGTCGTTCTTCGTATTCACGCCATTGCAGTACTGGTTCTGGTATGTAGGCTGGTATGGTGTGGCCATCATTCTGATACCGGTGTATGCCTTCCTCTTTGTGCCGATTCGCCTCGTCCTGGCGCATGAGGTCGCCGGGTTTCTCGACCGCGCCGCCAGGATTCAATGGGGGTTGATGGTCTGCGTGTATTGCATCAGCTACGCGCCGGCCTTGCTGACGTTGAATATCCCCGGCTATCAGCGGCAGGACGCCAAGCTTCTTCTGTTTCTTGTGATCGTGGTACAACTCAGCGACGTTTTCCAGTACATCTGGGGAAAGCTGCTGGGCAAAAGAAAAATTGCACCCAACATCTCACCCAATAAGACCTGGGAGGGGTTCCTGGGCGGCGTGGCTTCCGCAGTCGCGCTGGGAACAGGGTTGTGGTGGATGACGCCATTTTCGCCACTGCAAGCCATGGGGATGTCCCTGACCATCGCCTTAATGGGTTTCGCAGGCGGGCTGACCATGTCCGCCATCAAGCGCGATCGCGGTATCAAGGACTTTGGCACCACCATCGAAGGACATGGTGGAATTCTGGACCGCATGGATTCCATCTGCTTTTCCGCCCCACTCTTCTTTCACCTGACCCGCTGGATCTTCATTTCCACGCACAGCCCCGTCTATAGGTCCTAATAGAGGCCACTATTTCCAGGCAAAACCTGAACGGTCTTAGACTTACGTCACGTTGTTACGGCCAACGGCTTGCCTTACGCTTGGGCAATCCATGCCTTGAGGAAGGTCTTGCCATGAAACATTTAGCGATTGTTTTTCTGCTTTTTCTTATTACTTGCGGGCTTGTATCCGCGCAGACGCCGGAATGCGTCTCTTTGACCCATCAGGCGCTAGAAGTAAGCGGGTTCAACCAAACGATCGACGAAATGACCCAGTTGATCAGCTCGGAGCAGTTTTTACAGCAGACCTTGGGCGGCAGAGAGGGCGCAGAGGAGTTCATGGAAATTTTCAAGCCGCTGCTGCAAAAAGATTTCAATGGCGAGGTCATGCGGAAGGAACTGGAATCGCACCTGTCTACCGGGTGTAATCCGGAACAGCTGACCCAGGCGGTACAGAGAATGCAGACGCCCTTCGTCGCGCGTATGCTCGCGTTGGAAGCAGCAACCAAAACTCCCGAGGGCCAGGCGAAGTTGAAGAGATACATGAACATCGCCCAGACCGCGCCAGCCACCGATGAACGCCTTGCGGCCCTTGATGCCCTGGATGCAAGCTCCGGCGCCACCAACTTTGCCACTGACTCTTCCATGGCGATCATGCGTGGGATGATGACAGGCATGGAAGCTCCTCCAGATGCCATCGCACAAATTCAGGAACATCGCAATGAGATCAAAGCTCAGATGCAGAACACCATGGAACTTTCATTCCTGGTTACGTACCACGGTGTCACCCGGCCGGAACTCCAGCAATACGCGGCTGAAGTCGGCTCGCCGCCGCTGAAGGGGCTCTATGATCAGATCAAGAAAGCTTTCCTGGTCATCATGGAGGAGCACTCCAAGGCCCTGGGACAGGACCTGAAAAAAAGCCTACCGGAGCGGCGCAGCTAGCCGCGGAAGAAATCCTTGATTGCCTGTTTCATGACTTCCCGTCCGGTGTCTGCGATGGCCTTGGTCAGGGGAATATCTTTGGGGCAGACCTCCACGCAGTTTTGGGCAAATCCGCACTCTTGAATTCCGCCATCACCCATCAATGCCTGAAGCCGCTCGTGTTTGAGCGCCTTGCCCGTGGGATGCTGGTTGAAAAGTCGCACCTGAGCAATCGTCGCTGCCCCCACAAAACCGGTTTGCTCGTTAAATTGCGGGCAGGCTTCCATGCAGCAGCAGCAGGAAAGGCAGCGTGAGATGGGATACGCCTGCTCCTGCTCCGTGGGATACACGCGCGGCCCCGAGCCAAGGTCGTACGTGCCATCGACGGGGACCCAGGCTTTCACGCGCTTCAGATTCTCAAAGATCACACTGCGGTCCACGGCCAGATCACGCACGATGGGGAATTTGCTGAAGGGTTCAACCCGGATGGGCTGGTCCAGTTTGTCCACCAGCGCGGAACAGGCCATACGTGCTTTTCCGTTGATGAGCATGGCGCAGGAGCCGCAGACCTCTTCCAGGCAGTTGGAGTCATAGGCGATCGGCGTGGTTGGTTTGCCTTCGCGCGTAACTGGATTTGCGGCGATCTCCATCATGGCCGAGATCACGTTCATTCCCGGCTTCCAGGAAAGTTCAAATTCTTCCCAACGCGACTTTGCCTGAGGATTTTCCTGGCGCCTGATTTTGAGAACAACGGTCTTGAGATTCGCGGTTGCAGCCATTATTTTCCAGTCTCCGGCATGTGACGGAGCTTGATCGTAGTCATCACGGCATTCAAAAGGGTGATGCCGCCAATAGCTCCGTAGAACCAGTCACGGCGCGTAATTGCCATAAACACCAGGATGCCGCCAATCAAGTAAAACAAGATGGCGACGATCTTATAGAATCCCGGGGGTGCGTTGCGCTGTTGTTGTTCCATGCAATCTGACTTCTTCAAAACGTTTGTAGCGATGCGCAGTCGTTTTCCGATCACCCGATCACGCGCGATCTCCCGATCTGGGTATTCATTTCGCCATGTCGTACCGGCGAGGTCTTGGCGGAAGCAGTGAAATATCCACCGGTTCAAATTCAAATTTGGGCTCATCGGCATCCGGAGCGAAGTATGCTTTGGTCGTCTTCAGCCAGTTCTTGTCATTGCGTTCCGGGAAATCCGGCTTGTAGTGGGCGCCGCGTGACTCGTCTCTCAGCGTCGCGCCCTGTGCGATCACGCGCGAAAGCTGGAGCATGTTGTAAAGCTGGCGGGTAAAGGCGAATGACGTGTTGGCCCACTCGCTCTTATCACCCAGGTTGATATGGTTAAAACGATCGAGCAACTCAACCAGCTTGGAGTCGGTTGCCCGCAGAGCATTGTTGTAACGCAGGACCGTGCAGTTCCTGGTCATCAACTCGCCCAACTCCCGCCAGATTCGGAACGGGTTTTCTGTGCCGCTGGAACTCAGCAGGCGCGTGTTGATTTCTTGCTGGCGTTTTTTCTCCGACTCAAAAACCGTACTGGCCACTCCGTCGGTCGATTTGGCATTGTTCCTGGCATATTTCATTGCTTCCGGACCGGCCACAAAACCGCCATAGATGCACGACAGCAGTGAGTTCGCGCCTAGGCGATTGGCGCCGTGATATCCATATTCGCACTCACCGGCGGCAAAGACGCCCTTCAGGTTGGTGGCCTGCTTCAGGTCCACCCAGAGCCCGCCCATGGTGTAATGCATTCCCGGGAAGATCTTCATGGGAACTTCCCGGGGATCGTCGCCTACAAACTTCTCGTAAATCTCCAGGATGCCTTCCAGCTTGCGGTCAAGCGTGGCCCGATCAATGTGTGTGAGGTCGAGATAGACCATCGGCTTGCCGTCGATGCCCAGATCGTTTTCGAAGACCACCTTATGGATGGCGCGTGTGGCCACGTCCCGCGGGACCAGGTTGCCGTACTTGGGATACCACTCTTCCAGAAAATAAAACCGTTCGGACTCGGGAATGCTCTTCCAGTCGCGCTTGTCGCCTTTTGTCTTCGGCACCCAGACGCGGCCGCCTTCTCCACGCGCTGACTCCGACATCAGCCGCAGCTTATCTTCGCCAGGGATCGACGTGGGATGTACCTGGATGAACTCACCATTGGCGTAGCAACAGCCTTGCTGGTAAAGTGCCGACTGGGCCGATCCGGTGCACACCACTGAGTTTGTGGACTTGCCGAAGATGGCGCCGATCCCACCCGTGGCAACAACGAGCGCGTCGCCAGGGAAGGTGCGTACTTCCATGCTGCGCAGGTCCATGGCGCATATGCCCCGGCACGCGCGACTGCCATCCAGCACAGCGCTCAGGAACTCCCAGTGTTCGTACTTGGTGACGCGGCCTTCGGACTCGTAGCGGCGTACTTGTTCGTCCAGTGCGTATAAAAGCTGCTGGCCGGTGGTGGCCCCGGCGAAAGCTGTGCGATGGTAAAGAGTGCCACCAAAGCGCCGGAAATCAAGCAGCCCTTCGGGTGTTCGATTAAAGGTGACACCCATGCGGTCCAGCAGATCGATGATCGCTGGCGCGGCCTCACACATGGCTTTGACCGGAGGCTGATTGGCCAAGAAGTCGCCACCGTAGATAGTGTCGTCAAAGTGCTGCCACGTGGTGTCGCCTTCGCCCTTCATGTTTTTAGCGGCATTGATGCCACCTTGAGCGCAAACAGAATGAGAGCGCTTGACCGGCACAACGGAGAACAAGTCAACGTTGCCGCCTGCTTCGGCGATCTTGATGGTCGCCGCCAAGCCCGCCAGCCCACCGCCAACTACGATGATCCTTGATGCTGCTGCCATTTAACTCTTTTCTAACCACAGAGGGCGCAAAGGACCACGAAGGAAAATCGTGGGTAAACTGAGGCATCCTTTGTGTTCCTTCGTGTCCTTTGTGGTTAAAGTTCTCACTTTGCTCCGCTCTCTGCTGTCTGTTGCACCGGCGGCAGATTCTCCGGCGTATTCCTCCACTCAGGACGGAAGAACGCCAATGCCGTCGCCAATCCTACCGCTATAAACGTGACTGCGATTCCCGTGCAGACCATGCCGAAGGCCTTGCGTGATTTGTCACTTACCGTCAGTCCCCACTTGGCAGCAAACAAATAGAGACCATACGAGAAGTGCCACGACGCCGCTATGATTCCGATCACATAAAAGGCCAGGGCCCAGGGATGCTGGAGTTCTGCTTGCACCTTGCCGAACGCCGCGCCTGAATGGGTCAACAAATGGGTTCCCGTAAACCGCATGGTGTATGTGTGCCAGGCGATGTAGACAAACGCAACGGCTCCGGTCCAGCGCTGCGCGGAATACATGAAGTTGCCGGCCCACGGGTAGTCGCTCACATTGGATTGGCCGCGGAACCAGATATAAAAGCCATACAGCGCGTGATACAGGAGCGGGATGTAAATCCCAACTGTTTCCAGCACCGGGACAAAGGGAAGTCCGGTCAGGAATTTTACCTGGTCGGCATAGGCGTGCGGCCCCTTGGTGGCGAAGGCATTGGAGACAAAATGCTCCACCAGAAACGCCCCCACGGGAACAATACCGCTTAGGGAATGCAGGCGGCGCAACAGGAACGAGTGGCCTTGTCCAGCACGAATGGGAGGCACGCCGCGTGCGACGGGAGATACAACACTGGCCATGGACTGCGTGCTCCTGGTGAGAATCTGTTTGCAGTGGCAAACTCTTTATTATGAGATGCCAAACGCGGCGCGTCAAACCGTGATCTGCGTCACATGTAGTCTGCTGTGATAATTTGATGGTGTGGATTGTCAATGGATTCGAATAGAATCCCCTCATGTGGCAAAGGACGTTACGTTTTTTCGTGATCATGTGGATGAGCGTGTCCCTGACTCTTTGCCTCAACACGCTGGTACTCCAGACAGCAATGTTAAGGTGGGCTGGCGCATCGCAGCAAGACTTGCTTGAGTCCTATGAGTTCGCATCTCTACCTCTAGGCTTGATTAACTCGTGGTTCGTCATACGACCGGGCACAGCACCACTCCACGTATGTTTTATCTTGATCGCTAATAGCTATTTTTATTCGCTGCTCCTGGTTCCTGTCACAAAGTTTGTGCGCTATCGGCTTGCCACTAATCGCACACTACGTTTGGATTTGGACAGCCACAAGGATCTGACCGAGCATAAAGACCAGCAGGACGACAACCTTGACCTTTGACGCGTGGCATAAGGATCGACCGCTTCGTATCGCCTTGCGGACAACCTTTTCCAGCTAAATCCGGTCAGGTACAATGCCCCTACTGAGCTTCATTAATTGGAGATTTGATAATCCCATGACCAACCGATTGCTCGCAGCTCTCTCCGGCTTCATTCTGGTTCCAATTCTCTCGCCCGCTCAATCCGCTGATCCTGATATCGACAAGAAAATTCGCCAGGAAGAGACGGAACATTCACAGATCATGCACACGATGCATTTCCTGACGGACGTCTACGGGCCGCGGTTGACGGGATCACCCAATCACAAGGCCGCCGCCGATTGGGCCAGTCATCAGATGCAGACATGGGGATTCGAAAACGCCCATCTTGAGCCCTGGGACTTCGGCCATCCGGGATGGATGAACGAGCGGGCCAGCGGTTATATCATCGCTCCGATCAAGGACCAGCTCACGTTCAAAGTCCTGGCCTGGACGCCGAGCACCAAAGGCACGGTGAAGGGTGAGGTGTTTCTGCTGGTGCCGCCAGAGAGGCCGAGGCAGGAGCAGCTGACCGCATATCTGGATTCGATCAAAAATAAAGTCAAGAAGCACATTGCGCTGGTGGGAAAACCGGAAGTTGTCCCGGTGGTGATTGACGTTCCTCCCCGCCGCATGGAAGACAAAGCGGCCAGCGAGCGTTACGATCCCAAGAATCCCAATGCTGGACAGGGTGGCGGTCGTCAGGGACAAGGGCAGGGGCTAAACCCGCCGGCGCCCGGTACGCTGACGGGTGTCCAGATCAATGAGCAGATCGACAAATTTCTCCTGGAGAACGGCGCTCTGCTGCGGGCGAATGATGCCCGCATGGGCAACGGCCGCATCCGCGCCTTCCAGAACCGCACCTATGACGTTACCAAGGTCGTTCCCACCGTGGTCCTGCGCAATGAAGACTATGGACGCATCACCCGGATTCTGGCCGATGGCTCCGCTGTGGAGTTGGAGTTCAAGATTGAGAACCACACTTATCCGGAAGGGAAGACCTCATACAACACGATTGCGGAGATCCCCGGTTCGGACAAGAAGGACGAAGTAATCATGCTCGGCGGTCATTTGGATTCCTGGCATTCAGCCACAGGCGCGACGGACAATGCCATCGGATGTGCAGTCATGATGGAGGCCGCGCGCATTTTGAAATCACTGGGTGTGAAGCCGCGTCGCACCATTCGCGTCGCGTTGTGGAGTGGAGAAGAAGAGGGGCTTCTTGGCTCCCAGGCCTACGTCAAAGAACATTTTGGCACCGCGGAAGATCCGAAGCCTGAGTTCGCCAAGTTTGACGGATATTTCAATGTGGATTCCGGAACAGGCCGCGTTCGCGGCGCTGGAATTTTTGGTCCTCCTGAAGACGCTGACATCCTTCGCCAGATACTGGCGCCGTTCTCCGATCTGGGCGTAATGGGAGCTATCGCCACTAAGAGCCGCAGGGTTGGCGGTACTGACAGCACTTCGTTTTCACAAGCCGGGCTCCCCGGCATTGGCCTTGGACAGGACCCGATCGAATATTTCACCGACACCTGGCACACCAACATTGATACCTACGAGCGAATCATCGAAGATGACGCCAAGAAGTCAGCCATCGTTGTTGCCGCAGCCATCTACGAACTTGCCATGCGCGATGAAATGCTGCCTCGCTTCACCAAGGCTGACATGCCGCCTAAGCCAGAACCGCCGGCAGCGCCAGGTGTTGCACCAGGTCCGGCGCGGCTAGCCACGCCGGGTGGCCCTTCTGATGCTCCACGACCCTGAGGGCCGGGTGAGTTAAGAAAAGGTTCTCAGTCCGAAACGGGAAAACTCAGGCGCCCTCGGCTCCCGTCATATCTGTTGCCGCGCCGCCTAAACTGGAAGATTTTCCTGCAAAGACCAGGGCCCTATCGCGTTCTCCTTTTGAGAGGCCACCTTGAACAACATCCGCGTCTTATCTTGTTTTGCCGGATTTACCGTCAGCGTGAGTTTATTTGCAAATATACCCACCAAGCATAAGCCTGTTCCGACAGCCGTGGTTGACCAGGGAGGAACGGGAGCCGTGGTGCGCGTGATCGATCCAGCCGGCGTCGTGATTCCTAACGCGCACGTTATCGTCAGAGATGAACAAGGACGCACAATTGTAAGTGGGAACACAAATCAAAATGGTCTGCTGCGCCTTCCACCTCTGGCTGTATGTTTGTGCAGATTTGCAGTTTCCGTCGCGGGCTCGTCTTTCGCGGAATTCCAGAGTTTCGTTCCTGCGGGCCCCGACCAGACGATGGAGATTGAGGTCGCGTTTCAGGACCCGTGCTACATCGACGGCCAACTTAGTTGTGACGAGTTCGCTAAGGCCCCTTTCTTCATCGATGGGTTCCAGAAAAATTCACTTATGGTCATTGGGCCGTATCCGATTCCTCCGAAGCCGAAATCTCAACCTGGTTTCTTCAAGAGACTGCTCGCCCGGCTCCATCACCGGCAGAATGGAAAATAGTCGTGTGGGCTACCGTGGTACCTTCGCCCGACGAAATGACGGCCGCTTCTGGATTGCCACGGATAGCACTGATTTACATCAGCACCATCCGTAGCAAGCGAATTTGGTTGTGGTCCCATTTAGCGAAGGCCGCCAGCGACCAGCAAGGTCTCACCGGTGATCCACGCGGAGTCCGGAGAAGCGAAGAAAACCGCGGCCGGGGCAACATCTTCGACTTGACCGATGCGTCCCAGCGGTGTGAGAGCTTCGAGCTGCTGGCGAAATTCGCCTGTTGAAAAGCCGCCTGCGAGCACGCCTTCCGTCTCCACCATTCCGGGATTAATGGCATTCACCCTGATATTGCGCGGGCCGAGTTCTTTGGCAAGCGTCTTGGTCACGGCATCCACGGCGCCTTTGGTAGCGGTGTAGACCGACGTATTGGGCGGTGTGAACGAACTGGCCGCCGAACTGATGTTGATAATACTGCCGCCCGAGGGGCCAAAATATTTCGCGGCTTCCTTGGAAGCCAGCACCAACCCAAGGACGTTCAGGTCAAAGTGTTTATGGAAATGTTCCTCCGTAACGCCTTCGATGGGAGAGAACTCGTAGATGCCAGCATTGTTGACCAGGATGTCGAGTGTGCCGAACGCCTTCTTCGCTTCGACAAAAAGATGCTCGATCTCCTCTTTCTTTGAGACATTCGCACGTACAGCAAGGGCCTTGCCGCCGTTGGCCGTGATTTCCGATACCACGCGGTCCGCGCCTGCCTTGCTGGACGAATAATTGACAACAACCGCTGCGCCTTCGGCCGCCAGATGCTTGGCGATGGCGGCGCCAATCCCCTTGGACGCGCCCGTAACCAATGCGACCTTGCCAGTAAGTTTCTTGGACATGAAAGTATTTCTCCTGCAACAAAAGTAAATTGTGTACCGGACGGTATAGATGTGGCGGCAAGGACGAAAGGTTCAACAATTTATTTACCAAAAGGTACAAAATGCTGCATCATAAAGAATATGGAAAAGAGAAGGAGCAGGAAAAAGGCGTCGAAGCCCGTCCGGCCCCTCGGACGCCCGAGATCTTTTGAACTTGACGGCGCCCTGGACCGGGCCTTGCAGGTATTCTGGCGCAAGGGTTATGAAGGCGCTTCTTTGTCTGACTTGACGAAGGCCATGGGCGTCAACAAGCCCAGCCTCTATGCCGCCTTTGGTGACAAGGAAGCGCTTTTCCGCAAAGCGCTCGATCGTTACTTTGAAGGGCCGGCGTCTTGCGTCTTTGAAGCGTTAAAAGAACCCAAGGCACGGGTCGCCATCGAGCGGCTGCTGTACGGAGCCGCCGAGTTGCAGACCTGTCCATCCACGCCCGGATGTCTCACCGTGCACGGCGCCCTGGCTTGCGGAGATACCGCTGGGGCCATCCGCAAGGAACTTGCGTTGCGCCGTGAACAAGGAGAAACCGCAATCTACCAACGGCTCAAGCAAGCAAAGTCGGAGGGCGACTTACCGCCCGGTTCCAACCCCGCGGACCTTGCCCGCTACTTTGCTACGGTTATTCAGGGCATGGCAGTCCAGGCTGCCGGCGGCGCCAGCCGCGCCGAACTGGAACGGGTCGTGCAGACGGCTTTGCGCGTTTGGCCGAAGTGAGAGGGAACCTTGCAGAGACCAGAGATTGGCTGTCCCGATCGCTCGATCACCTGGCAATTACCTTATAGTAGACCTTAGTGCGGGGCCCCCCTCCCCACTGATCCCAACAAACAAAGACTTTAGGAACAACCCTCCCAAGGGTATCCCAGCGAAAAAGCGGCTCTGGAGGGCCGACCTGCGGCGCCTCTTAAGTGCTGTCATCACCGGTTTTACTATTCAGTTACTAGCCACAAACGCACAAATAAAAAGCCAATAGCCGGTAGCCCACAGCCGAGTTTTTCAAAGACCCAACAAGCGCTCGCCCTGAGGCGTGCTGAGCTTATCCTAGCGCATTTTGCCAAGCGAATAAAGCACGAATTAGTACATTCACGGGGCTTCTAATTTCGCAGGTCTTCAATCCGCAGGCCTTGGATTTCAAGGTGGCTGTTCGCTTCTGATTTCCGGCCAGCGCTTTAGTATGCGCGGATCGTCTAGTCCCTGGTTCCTGTAATACTCGGCGTTGATGGTAAAACCCGGCGAAATGAGCAGATGCAGGTTCGTCCGGTCCTGAAAGCGGATGGTAAGAGAGTGGCTGTCCTGCTTGGAGGTAAACAGTTCCAGGAATGCCACGGTCTTGCCCTTGAACTCGCCAAAGCGGCGGCCATGAAGCTGCCGGATCGTGGTTTTCCCCTCTCGGTGCGTGAGCGATATGGGTAGTTTGTCGCTCTCGATTGGCTTCCTGGGCTGGGGTTTTCTGTTGGTCTTCCTTGTGCGTTTCATCGGCAACCTCCATTCTCACCGCGGAGGCACTGAGGCACAGAGGAAAGCAGCACGGAGAAAACCCTTACCGCGGATAGAAGCTGATGAACGCGGATCAAAGCGGGGAGGGCGCGTCTTTTACGAAGTGCTAATTGCCATTTGCTAATTGCCGAGTTTCTGGTGGGACCAGGGATACACAGGCGGGAACGTTGCACCCAGGAAAAATACAATTTACCGTTGAGAACAGCCATGTTGCCTCCCAAAAGGCGATTTGGTCAGTGCGCGTTCGGTGTTCAAGCACCGGGCGCTGCCCGTCTGGTTTTGTTTATTTCTTCTTGTGTGGCGCAAGCACTCTTGCCTGCGTCCTCTTCTTTGCTTTAACTGACTGCTGATTGCTGAGTGCCGACTGCTGCTTGTAACGTGTCTTCCTGCCGTTGGCGATCTTCGGCAAGAGCTTGCGGACATGCTCGATTTCGGCTTCGGTCCACAGATGCATGCTGGCTTTCCCGGTCTTGACGATCCGAGGCGCAGGGACACAGCGGGACCCGAGCTCAAAGACGGAACAAGACCTTGGGAGCGAGGAATACTAAGGTCGTGAACCAGTAATCTTAGAACGACGGAACTTGCGCTTTAGTTTATTTCCACAAGCAAAAATCAGAGAGAGTAGATTTTGCGCCTTTAGCAATCACGCGATAAGGGTCGTCACTGCATACGTTTCCGTCACTGAAACCGTTGAGCCACCGCACTGCGAAAAAAAATACGGAGTTAAAGATGGGTTCAAAAAATCGCCTCCGTGGAGGCAATTTCACCCCTATAGGGTTTGTAAGTGTTTTGCGCCCCGCTGTTCGAGGACTTCAATCTATTTTGTTGAGGAAGCTGTCGCGCTAGGGTGGCGTCAACTTTCAAAGCTCACTTGAAATAACTCCTCCCCCTGCAAGCGGAGCTCTGTAGTTAAGACGAAGCCATAACAGTATAGGAATCCATGGCCCATCCATGAGAGGGACTCGTATGTCATTCAGTCTGAATTCAACTTTGAATCGTAATAACCCATCGGGCAGGCTGCGTACAGCATCCGCCCATCAGCGCAGCCGGGCAAAAAACGCTTTGCGCAGCAGCAGATTAATCACGGCATTCCTGATGGCCTGTTTTGCAACGGGAGCCGCGTCATCGCAGGTCGCAGTCAGTTCACCCAGTGCGGGGTCGACCTTAACTTCTCCTTTTCACGTCACGGCCTCAGCCAGATCCAGCTATCCCATCACAGCAATGAGAATTTACCTGGACAACGGCAGCGTCTTTCTTGCCACTACAGCACAGATCAGCACCGACGTTTCCGCATCTCCGGGCAATCACTCCCTGGTGGTTCAGGCCTGGGACTCAACTGGCGCCGTCTTTAAGACTCCAGTGTCGATCGCGATTGTAACGCCTCCACCCACTCCTACTCCGACGCCAACGCCCACACCGACTCCGACCGTCGTTCTGAATGAAGTGCAACAATGGACGGGATGGCTGACCTGTGGCGCCTGCGGCAACTCCGGCGGAACAGGGACGCCGCCGGTCTTCAACATGGTTCGCGGAATCACTTTCCCCACGCTGAGCGGGAGCTCGAGTGAATTTGATATCGGCGGCGCCGTGCCGTACTCTGACGCCTACTGGTACTACAGGCACCAGCCCGTGAATGCAGCATTGAAGTCGCTGCGCTACGAGTTTGATCTTTATGTGCCGGTGGCTTCAGTGAACGCTCCCCAGGCCATCGAGTTTGAGTGCCAGCAGCGGCTCAACGGCTACCTGTACAACTTTGCCTGGCAAGCGTTGTATGTGGGCAGTCAATGGCGCGTATTTAACTACGATTCCGTGAAATGGGAGAACGCGGGAATCCCTGTGCAACCTTTCACAGGTGACACTTGGCATCATATCGTGGCGGAGTACCACAACGATGCGGTTACACACACAACGTATCATGATGCCCTGACCGTGGACGGTGTGCGGTTCCCAATCAACATCGCCCATTCGGCGACGCCAACATCCGCCGGCAACGAGTTCACGAACGGGTTCCAATTGGACCTGAACTACGCTCCGACGTCTTTCAAAGTCTTTGTCGACAATATGCGGATCATGATCGTGAATTGATACGGTGCACTGTGCGGTCCGCCGAGTTGGCCGCGGACCGCACAGAATCCACTCCCTCGTGAGAGTCCCACCTCAAGTACTTCTGAGCTGAAGCTTCCTCCGTCCGAACGCCCGCGGGCCAACCGGCCAGGCGCTCCCTGGGCATGCATGAAAACTGGGACACGCTCCCTGCCGAGTGGTACTCTATCCAGTCCAAAAAGGAAGGCCCCGATGAGATTTTTTAATCTCCGTGATTTTCTGAAATTTGCAGCTTTTATCGTGTTCGCTGCCGCAGGCGCCGCGGCCCAAACCACTGCGCTAGCTCCGCAGGTGGATGCCCTGCTTCCAGATGCTCATGCCTTGTATCTCGACTTGCATCAACACCCAGAGCTCTCGTCGCATGAGACGCGGACTGCGGCGGAGCTTGCCGGCCGTCTGCGCACGCTTGGGTATGAGGTCACGGAACATGTTGGTGGAACCGGCGTGGTGGGCGTCCTGAAGAATGGCGCTGGGCCCACGGTGATGCTTCGCACCGAGCTTGACGGGCTGCCGGTCGAAGAGAAGACCGGCCTGGCTTATGCTAGCAAAGCCCGCGCCAAGGATGACAATGGCCGCGACGTTCCGGTGATGCATGCCTGCGGGCATGACGTGCACATGGCGTCATGGTGGGGGACGGCTTCCATCATGGCGCACAGCAAGGACAAATGGCATGGCACGCTGGTGCTGGTGGCGCAGCCTGCGGAAGAGACCATTACCGGCGCGGACAAGATGATTAAAGACGGCCTGTTCACGCGCTTTCCCAAACCGGACATTGGTGTCGCGCTGCATGACACGAACGGGCTGCCCGTCGGCAAGGTAGGCATCACGCCGGGCTATGCCAAAGCCAATGCCGACTCTGTCCGCATCACGATTTATGGCAAAGGCGGACATGGAGCATCTCCGCATACTACCGTCGATCCGATTCTGATTACCGCCCGGATCGCGGTAACGTTGCAGTCCATTGTGGCGCGCGAAATAAAACCGGGCGACGCTGCGGTAATTACGGTGGGCTATATCCAGGCTGGGACAAAGAACAACATCATTCCCGATGATGCTCAGATGGGGTTGACCGTGCGCTCCTACAAACCGGAAGTCCGCCGCCATCTGCTGGCGGCGATTGAACGCGTGGCCAAAGCAGAGGCCATGGCCGCCGGAGCGGAAAAAATGCCGCTGGTAGAAAAATACGAATCCACCGCGGCGGTTTATAACGATCCGGTCCTGACCCAGCATCTGGCGGGCGCCCTTGAAGGCATTGTGGGCAAGGGCAACGTGGTGACGGAAGACCCGATCATGACTTCAGAAGATTATTCCTACTTTGTGGATCAGGGAGTGCCGTCATTTTATTTCACGCTGGGCGTGGCCGAGCCACAGAAGCTGGCGGAAGCCAGGTCGGCGGGCAGGGAACTGCCCAGTAACCATTCGCCGCTATTCGCGCCGGATGCGGAGCCTGCGTTGCGCGTCGGCATGATGGCGGAGGTAACTGTCCTGCGCGATCTTCTCCAAGGAAAGCCGGAAGACGTGAAGCGCTTTACCAAGCAAACTGCTTCGAACTAAAACAAATTCCATAAGGAGCTTTCACGATGAGCTTTACTCGCCGTGAATTTATTCAAAGTGCTGGAATTGCGACTACGGTTGCGCTGGCGCCGGGCAGCGCCCTGATTGCTCAGGACGAAGCTTCGTCGCGCAGCCTTCCAGCGCCCATCGCCAAGTTGAAGTCGCGTCGCGCGGAAGCTTCGCCGATCACGGTGGCGGAGCGTCAACAGCGCTTTGACAAGGCACGTCAACTGATGGCGGAGAACAAGCTTGATGCCATCATGCTGACCGGCGGAACTTCACTGATTTATTTCACCAACATCCGCTGGTTCATGAGCGAGCGGCTTTTTGCGCTGGTCCTGCCAGTGAAGGGCGCGCCGTTTTATGTCTGTCCGGCGTTTGAAGAGGACCGCGCACGCGAGCAGATTGCCGGCGGACCGGGCGGAACGAATCCCGAGCTGCATTTGTGGCAGGAAGATGAAAGCCCATATCAGAGGATCGCTGAAGGACTCAAAGACCGTGGCCTCGCTGCTGGAGCGATCGGCATGGAAGAGACCGTGCGGTACGTCTTCAGCGAAGGCCTGGGCAAGGTCGCGCCCGCATTGCACATTGTGAGCGGAACTCCGGTAGTTGCTGGATGCCGCATGATCAAGAGCCAGCACGAGCTTCAGCTTATGAAACTGGCCAATGAAGTCACGCTGGCCGCCTATGAGGCCGCATATCTCTCCACGAAAGAAGGCATGACGCAACATGATTTTGGCGGGCTGGTACAGGCGGCGCACACGCAACAAGGTTTTCAGGGCAGCGCGAGTATCCAGGTGGGTGAGAACTCAGCGTTGCCGCACGGTTCGGCCAAGCCGCAGGTCATCCGTGAAGGAACCATCTTGCTGATGGATGGTGGTTGCACCGCCGAAGGCTACGAGTCCGATATCAGCCGTACCGTCGTACTGGGCAAGCCCACGGACAAGATGAAGAAAGTTTTTGAGATTGTGCATCAGGCGCAGTCCGCCGCGCTGGCTGCTGCTAAACCGGGCGTGCAATGCCAGGCTGTGGATGCCGCTGCGCGCAAGGTGATTACCGAGGCCGGGTTTGGGCCTGACTACAAACATTTCACGCACCGCGTGGGCCACGGCATCGGCATGGACGGACACGAATGGCCGTACCTGGTTCGCGGAAACACTCTGCCTCTGGCCCCGAACATGACGTTCAGTGACGAGCCAGGGGTTTACATCCGCGGAGAATTCGGCGTGCGTCTGGAAGACGACATGCACATCACGGAGAACGGAGCGGCGCTGTTTACGCCGCAGAGCTTGAGCCTGGAAGAGCCATTTGGAAAGATCGGGTGATCGCCGTCATCGGGTCTTGGATCGGGTGATCGCACGACATCGCCGTGATCGCGCGTGATCGGTTATCTGGCTGTGGCCTGTTTTAAGCCCTGCATGTTTGGCGTGTAGCACGGAGCCGGCGCCCGCTACTCCTTGCCGATTTGATCAATCTCCCTTTTCAAACCGATTTTATCCAGAGTTGTTAAAGGCAGGCTGAGAAACAAGCTGATGCGGCGATCCAGCATCATGAAAGCATCGTGGAAGGCCCTTTCGACTTCTTCTTCTGTACCTTGTACCGCGGCGGGGTCGGGAATACCCCAATGCGCTGTCATGGGTTGTCCGGGCCAGATCGGGCATACCTCGGAAGCCGCGCTGTCGCAGACGGTGAATACAAAATCGAGGCGCGGCGCATCCGGCGAGGAAAACTCCTCCCAGCTCTTGCTCCGGTATTTATCGATGGGCAAGTGGGCCTTTTCAAGCTGCCGCAATGCTGCGGGATGCACCGAGCCTTTTGGATGGCTGCCGGCACTGTAGGCCGCGAAATTGGGCACGCCCTTAAGCTTGAGAATGGCTTCCGCCATAATTGACCGGGCGGAATTGCCGGTGCAGAGAAACAGCACGTTGTATCGTCCGCGCATAGGTCCTTTTTTAGAAAAAATCATTTTGTTAATGACTTTATGCGTCTATATGCATAAACTGTATAACAAGAGAATAGCATAGCAAACGGCTGTCCGGTACAACGACGGGGAAAGCCGTGAGGGCAAAATCGGAATGAGGACTGTCGAGGATTATTTCAAGGGCCTGGCCGACGTCAATCGCCTGCGCATCATCAATTTACTTTTACGCGGAGAGCTTTGTGGTTGTGACATTCAGCATGTAGTGGGGAGCTCGCAATCGAATGTTTCACGGCACCTGACGTATCTGAAACGGTCAGGTCTGGTCGAGGACCGAAGGGAAGGGTATCGCATCTATTACCGCCTGGTCGAAGACGACAAGCTTGAATACAGGGAGCTTATTGCTTATCTCAGAGTCGCGCTTACGGACAAGATGTTCAGTAGCGATACGAAGAAGCTGATGCAGGCGATTAAGAAAGGTGCCTGCACAGTCAGCGAGGCCAGCATTTCACCAGCCAGAACCACAGCGCGTGCGATTTCTTCAAGCAGGAGAAGAGTAAGTGCCGCAAGAGGTTAGCGTGACCAAGCAACTCGTCGCGGAGGGGATGGGAACGGCGTTTCTGCTTGCAGCCATTGTAGGTTCCGGGATCATGGCGGAACGGCTGTCAGCCGGCAACGTGTCTCTGGCATTGCTGGAGAATACGCTCGCGACAGGCGCCGCTCTGGTGGCGCTAATTCTCACGTTTGGACCGATCTCGGGCGCTCATTTCAATCCCGCGGTAACCGTGGCCGACGCCGCGCAGGGCGGCTTGTCCTGGCGACTGGTGCCGCCGTACATCGTAAGCCAGTGCATCGGGGCAGTCGCGGGCGTTGGTGTGGCCCATCTCATGTTTGGTGAACCACTGTTGCAAGGATCATTGCGTGTCCGGAACGGCCCGGCGCAGTTGTTTAGCGAGTTTGTGGCCAGCTTCGGCCTGCTGGTTGTGATTTGGGGATGTTCCAGGACCCGGCGTTCCGCATTGCCTCTTGCCGTGGGCGCATACATCACTTCTGCCTATTGGTTTACCGCATCTACTTCATTCGCCAATCCTGCCGTGACGATTGCGCGTTCCCTGACCAACACATTTACGGGTATTCGCCCGGCGGATGTGCCGGGGTTCGTTTGCATGCAATTTCTTGGAGCACTGTCTGCAACAGCTGTGTTCTGGTGGTTTTCTCCCGCTCTCACTGCGTCGGCTGATGAGCCTATGCTGTCGCTCTCCAGCGAAGAATAAACAGGCAAGCGAACTGCAATTTCAGGGCATTGCCCTGGGGTGAAGTAACGCGATGGCTATTTGGCCTGCGGATGTGTATCGGCCGTGGACACCTTAACGAACTTGATTCCCAGGAATTTTCCCGCCGGATCAAAATCAAAGCCAAAGCTGGCATGACCAAGGAGCACGCAGGTACGACAATTGTCTTTGAGGGAATAGTCGACGATGAAACGCTGTCCACCTTCTGGAAGCGGCTCTTGCTGTGGCAAAGAACCCGGCTGGCGATCACCGTCGTCGTCCCATAGACGAATTTGCGGATGCTGGGCGCGCAGGGTGGAGAATTGCGGGGCCTTCTCCATCTCCCCCTGGGGCAGGAGGTCCAGGTCATCCGCATCAACGATTGCGGGAATGCCATTCACCATCACCCAGCCCCTTTTGAAATCAGGAGAGGACGGATAGGACACATAACCGATGTCCACGCCTCCAGCCTCGCGCAGGCCGGTTAGATAACCGACTCGGCCCTGTCCTTGCCCGGCAAGGGATTCGGTAAAAGCCACTGCCGGCGACGAAGCATACTCTCCCATCTCGTCAATAAAGCACCCGGTGTACTCAGTGACCTGCGCTGTTTCGCATAACTGGTTAATCTCGTTCAGGTCTTCCCCAGCGGGGATCCAAACTGCGTCTGCGCTAACATGGTCGTCAGTTTCCTGGCTGGCTTTTACTTCGACAAATGTTACATAGGAGACCGCGGTGATCAACGCGAGCGTGGCAGCCAAATTTATCTTTGTGAACCGCATCATCGTCCTGGCCAGCTCGCGTCCGCCTGGCATAATTGGCGAGCTAGGCTTGCTCTGAAGAACAGAAACCCTGTTTCGAGCCAAAGGTTGCGCGTTTAACCTGACAAGGGAAGCCAGGAACGCAACACTCGGGCAGCTGCCGAAGGTCCCTGTTCGGCGAGCGATCTAACCGGAGTTTAGCCCGCATTTTTTCGGATGTTTGTTATTTTTTGTGAACTTTTGGACAGCCGTGAAGCAAGCCGAGAGCTTTCTGCATATAAATTACTAACTCCTTTTTGGAGTAACGAGTGTGCAACACGAAAAACCGATTAAAGTAGCGGGCCGTCGACAAACTTTTTGCGATCGACCGTTGAACTTTGGTTTCGCATCTTTCCTCACTATTTACAATTATTTACAAATTGTCCGTTTAAAATAGACGGGCGAATCAAGCACAATCCCAGGGCGATTTGAAACCGCCCGCTACGGGATGCTGTAAAAGTTATTTCTGTGGATGATAGCTAAGCGCGTGGCGTGAGAGTTGGAACTCCGCTGTCAAACTCCACAGCGGCTATCGCTTTGTCAACACAAGTTATGATGAAGGACATGCTCATATTTCTTCTGTGAAAGAGATCATGGAACAACAAGACCGGCCCGAACGTCGGGCCACTGTAGAGACTTCTGCTTCACGTTGGCGTCACGATTTAATCCTCATTGCGGTGGCGGCCATCATATTTCTTGGTTGTGCCGTCTCGCCGCCCCGGCTGATGGATGATGTTGATGCTGTGCATGGGCAGATTGCCCGTAACATGATCCAATCCGGAGACTGGGTCATTCCCCATCTCGACGGAGTGCCTTACGTTGAAAAGGCCCCGTTGCCGTATTGGCTCATTGCCATCAGTTACCTCGTTCTGGGCGATCACGACTGGGTTGCGCGCATTCCCACGGCCTTAGCTGCCATTCTGCTGTGCTGGGTCGTCGCACGCTATGGCCGCTGGGCGTTTGGAGTGAGGGCCGGCTTTTATGCAGGACTGTCGCTGGTGACGTGCATCGGGCTGTTCTTGTTTACCCGAGTCCTCATCCCGGACGTCATGGTAGCGTTGACCGTTTGTGTTGGCTTCCTGTCATTCCAACACGCGCTCGATCCCGATGTTGAAGATGAAAGCCGTTCCCGGAGGTGGGCTGCTCTGTTGGCCGTGGCCCTGGCTGTGGGCGTGCTGCTCAAGGGATTGATCGCGTTGGTGGTTCCGGTGGGCGGAGCACTGGTTTATCTTGCTCTTACGCGGCAGCTCTTTGTGCGCGATACATGGCGGCGACTACATCTCGCCAGCGGTGCTTTGGTTTTTCTTGCGATTGCGGCGCCCTGGCACATTCTGGCCACGCTGCGCATGCCCCCGTATTTCGACTTCACCCTGCATAGCGGTCCGGGAGAGTATCACGGGTTTTTCTGGTTTTACTTTATCAACGAACATCTCCTGCGGTTTTTGAATCTTCGTTATCCGCGCGATTACAACACTGTGCCTCGGCTTGCCTTCTGGCTACTGAACCTGGTTTGGCTGTTTCCCTGGAGCGTATACTTACCGGCAGCGGCAAGGATGAGCTTCCGCCCCGTGGATCGTGCCGGTCGTACGCGTCTGATGGCGCTTTGCTGGGCGGGTTTTCTCTTGTTGTTTTTTACTTTTTCCACCACGCAGGAATACTATTCCATGCCTATCTACCCGGCACTGGCTCTGCTCCTGGGCGCCGCCATGGACAGGCAGGAGAAATGGGTCCGCGCGGGCACACGCCTGTTAGGGGTGATGGCGTCTGTGGGCGCGGTGGTGGTGGTGGCGACTCTGTTTATGGTCCGCAACGTGCCAACTCCCGGGGACATTTCCGACGCCTTACGGAAGCACCCGGATGCCTACACACTTGCACTTGGTCATTTGGGAGACTTGACTCTTCCGTCCCTGGCTTACCTGCGCGCTCCACTCGTTCTGGCGGGAATAGCATGTCTGGTGGGAGCTGCGGGTGTCTGGATGCTTCGTGGGCGGCGCGTCTTTCTGGCTGTGGCGGCCATGATGGTGTTGTTTTTCCATGCCAGCCGCTTGGCCCTTGTTGTCTTTGATCCCTATTTATCTTCCCAGCCGCTCGCGGAGGCCCTGCGCCGCGCGCCGAAAGGCCGGCTGATCGTTGACGGTGCGTATTATCCTTTTGCTTCAGTGCTCTTTTACTCCAACCGCACGGCATTGCTGCTCAATGGACGCATGAATAACCTGGAGTATGGTTCCTATGCTCCCGGCGCCAAGCCGGTTTTTATTGACGATGCTGAATTCATAAAATCATGGTCAGGTACCGATCCCTGTTACCTGGTGGTCGCGGACAGCACAGATCTTCCGCGCATCAGCAGTCTGGTGGGTACAAACCGACTGCATTTGATGGCGGAAAGCGGCGGAAAATTTGTCTTATCCAATAGCCTGTCCGCGGCGGCCGCGGGCGGTTCGTACCAAGCGGAGAGCAAACGCGCGTTATGGTAGCCCTTACAACTGTTCTTGCGGTACTGCTCACTGGCTCGCTGGTCTATTGTGTCCTGATCCTTCTGGCTACGCGGCGCTTTCTACACACCAGATTGCCCGTTTCGGGCAACCAGCCCGCGGTCAGTATTCTTAAGCCTCTCTGCGGTCATGACGACGGCCTGGAAGAGAACCTCCGCAGTTTCTTTGAGCAAGACTATCGGGAATTTGAGGTGCTTTTTGCCGTGCATCGTGAGGACGATCCGGCCGCCGCACTGGCAGAGAAAATCATGAACGAGTACTCGGGCAGAGTGAAGGCGCGTCTGGTAGTGACCGGTGAGTCACCTATTCCGAACGCCAAGGCTTTCAGCCTGAACCGGCTGGTGCGGGAGGCAAGCCATGAAGTCCTGGTGATGAGTGACAGCGATGTTCGGGTCAATCCTGGTTTGCTTGCGCATCTGGCAAGAGAACTTCAGGAGCCAGGGGTTGGTTTGATTACCTGTCCTTATCGTGCGGTGGCGGGAAACAGTGTCTGGTCGCGTATGGAAGCTATTGGGATGAACACCGAGCTGCTTGGCGGCGTTCTGGTGGCCCGCATGTTGGAAGGGATGAGATTTGCTCTGGGCTGCACGGTCGCGGTGCGCCGCAGCGTGCTCAATGATATGGGCGGGTTCGGTTATCTACAGGAGTTCCTGGCGGAAGATTTTGTGATCGGTCAGCGGGCGGCGCAGATGGGACACAACGTCCTGCTTTCTTCGTTTGTGATTGAGCATCGAATCGGCAGCCAGGCAATGAAGAACAATCTCGGACACCGTTTGCGCTGGGCCCGCAGCACGCGCCGTTCCCGTCCTGCCGGTTATTGGGGCCAGATATTCACGTATCCTCTGCCCTGGGCCCTGCTGCTGTGGGCAATGTATGGCCACGCATGGCCGGCCGTTCTGCTTACTTTGTTCTTGCGCGGTGGAGCTGCCGCCGCCACAGCTTACTACGTGCTCCGTGACCCGCTATCCAGCAAACAATGGTGGTTGCTTCCGCTACAGGATATTCTCGGCTTCCTGGTGTGGATCGGCGGCTTTCTCGGCGACACCATCGTCTGGCGTAACCGCAAGTGTACTGTTCTTCGCGATGGCCGGCTCCAGGTAAATTCCTGAAGACGCATCGGCTTTCATGCACCACCGATGGTAAAGCTGTTCGTGTGGTTCTTGCGCTGAAGGTTCCGGACTATTTCCCGTTGGACTTGCCTGGGACAGCCTGGCTGGCAGCTGAAACCGAATTCTCGCCCATTTCCAGCATCTGGTAAGCCTGTGAGATGGTGAGATCGTCCGGCATGCGGTGGAAGTCGGTAAAACGTTCTTTCTGTTTTTTGGTAATGGTCTTGAACAGCACGGCCTTGCCGGTCATGCTGACATCGATGGCGACGATTTCCCAGTGGTTGTCGCCCACATCTTTCTGAACAACAGCAAATGTGCCGCCTTTGGTCAGGCGTCCCAGGATTCCCCAACCAAAAGTCACATCTTCAAAGAGCTGGCCGTCAATTCGCACCAGTCGAGCTGCTGCTCGGTCAATCCACATCTTTCCGCTCAGAGAGCGGAAGACTTTGAGCTCGATGTTGGGAGGGTCATAATGAGGATTGGGGGAAAAGGCCAGGCACACCAGACCGTTTTCCGGATCGCTATGTTTCATATCGTCAGATTTCGCAGTGTCATACCGAAAGACAAAAGCATCCGGGATGGCCTTGAACATCTGCATGGCTTTGTCTGAGTCAGCCTTCGCGCGTTTCTCACGTTTCGCGCGCTCCACCGGATCTTCCACCAGCTTCTTCATGCGCGCTTCATCCTGTGTTTGCTGCTCCGCCGTTAGCTGCTGGCCGTTAAGCAACAAAGTGCGCGCAAGCTGGCCATCCTTGGCCTCAATTACGTCGCGGTCGTAATTATTCTTCTCGTCTTCGCGATGAAAGCGGTGCCGCCAGAGAGTGTGGTCATCATTGGCCGCATCCAACTCGTGTTTGACAATTTCACGGACGTACTGGTTGGGATCTTGAGGAAGCGGTAACTCAGTTGCGCTGTCTTGTTTTTGTTGACTCGCGCAAACCAGGGCCGTAGATGCCAAAAATGCGACTGCACGACAGAGGGGCCGAAGAGAAACCATAAAAATTCTAAGCTGCCATGCGTTAGACGCCGAGCAAGGACAGCTAGTTGCATTTTATACGGCCCAGCGGTCAGCAGAAAGTTACTTCTTGAAATTCAATGTAAAGCATAGATAAATAACGGTGTTACGCGGGAGCTTCAGGGCCGCGCCAGCGAAGATCGTATTGATCGATTGCGTCCGTGTCCGCTGAATCGACTCGGTGGCGCAAGGGAACGGTTGATCTTACAGGTGCACACCTAGAGTAACTATTTGGAATGGAAATACAGCAGTAGACTAGGGCCACACCTGGTTGATCTGCTCTAAGCTTTGCGTGGAGTTCGTGAGTTCTCCTGGTCTTCGGAATCATGCCGGCCATGAGATTGACTTGCACACTGGTACTCGTCCCCGGTGCTGGGAACATCCGAGTTGAAGCAGAATCTAAAGCGGTGTAAGAAACAAATCCAAGGAAAGTTGGTTCCACATGTGGAAGGCACGCCCTGAAGACAACAAACCCGCCAACCCGAATCCCCCTCAGCCCTCGCAGCTTGCATCCGCGCCTGCTGCCGCGGCAACACCCAGCACCCCCGCACCGCACAAAGATGCTCCGAAAGCCGGCGATTCTTATCGAACAGAAGTTGGACACATCGGCAAGTCCGTGCTGATTCGGGGAGAACTCTCCGGCAGTGAAGACCTCTATCTCGATGGAGAAATCGAAGGCAATGTCGATCTGCGCGACCACAGCCTGATCATCGGGCCCAACGGTAGGATCAAAGCCACGATTACCGCGCGCGACCTGGTCGTTCACGGCAGGCTGGAAGGCAATGTGACTGCGACAGGCCGCGTGGAATTGAAGAAGTCATGCACGTTGATTGGCGATGTGGCCACACAGCGCATCGTGATTGAAGATGGCGCGTTCTTCAAAGGCGCGATCGACATCAAAGAAGGAAAAGAAACCAAGACTGAAGTGCGCAAGCCGATCATGTCCGCGGGCAGCGTGGGATCCGGTTCCTCGAGCTTGGGCTCGGGCACAACGACCTATAGTGCCAGCGCAAGTGGTCAAGGTTCCTTTTTAGAACACAAATAAGGTACAGTAAGGAGCGTGAGCTCCTCCGGTCACAATTTGATGCGATGGTTCCGTGGAGAAAGCGGTTCTCACGACACCACTGTGGAAAAGTCACGGACTACTCCACGGACCCGTCGCCACTGCATCGGCCTGGGCGAATTGATGCGCGGCCTCAGCAGCAGTGGCTCCGATAAGATGTCCCTCCTGGATCTTGGTCCGACTTCGCCAGCCAATATCTCCTTCATCACAAACCTCGGGTTACGTGTTTATAACGAAGACGTCCTGCGAGCTTCCCAGGACTGCGGCTACATGGCGAAGCAGGAAGACGGCAGCATGCAGCTTGACCCAGGCAAGTTTTTTGCCGACAACCTGGGCTACCCGGCAAACCATTTTGACGCCATTCTCTGCTGGGACGTGGCCGACTACCTTCCGGAAAACCTGGTAAAACCTTTAGTCGAGCGATTGCAGGTCATGCTCAAACCAAAAGGAAATTTGCTCGCGTTCTTCCATTCCAAAGACGCTGGCCCCGAGGCGCCACATTGCCGCTACCATATCGTTCAGCCCGACACGCTGGAGTTTGAGCCAGGTCCCGTGTTTCGGCTACAGCGAATCTTTAACAATCGCCACATTGAAAATCTGTTCAAGGATTTTGTCTCGCGCAAGTTCTTTCTGGGCCGGGACAATATTCGCGAAGTTCTGATGATCCGCTGAGGGCGTCCGCTGAGTTAAGATTTCGTACCTCCCATTGCTCTACGGTAAATTTTACTTCCGCAAACGTGTGCCCTTGATCGCGCAAGGGTTAAAAGTGGCATCGCAATGCCACACATGAGTATGCCTCTGTTTGCCTCTCTGGGTGTTGTATTCAAGCTAACTTATTAAAAATAAAATACATAGTGTAATTTGCAAAACTTAGCGCCGTGGTTCGCCTTTTGGGCGAACGGATTGCATTAGCTGTTCGTGTGCGGTTTTGGTGGCAAATCTCAGAGACCCTTGATCAGAAAAGAGGTAGGTCATGGCATGCAGCTTTCAGGGAGTGGTCAACGATATAGGTGTTGTTGCTCCTGCGGCGGAAAGCCTGAAGATCCAGTACCGCGGGATCTATAGCGAGCATGGACATCGAATTTATTCTTTGGCATTTTGGATGACGGACAATGAGTTGCTGGCGGAGCAACTCGCCAGCAACACGTTTCTTCGAGCATTCGCATCCGCCGGAACCCCTACTACCGAGCAAATCGATCATGCTTTCCTGACTGAGGTTCGCGGGCTTATACAAGTGGGCGCACTTACTTTAAGCTGCGATGCTTCCCCTCAAAGGAAGAGCGTTTATGGCAACGTGAAACGCGTCGATCTGGAATGTGCGCTGGTACAGTTGCCGGCAACAGAAAAACTGATTTTTTTGTTCCATGACGTAGAAGGCTACGGTCACGAAAGGATCGGACGCCTCCTCAGAATCTCCGAACGCGAATCGCAATACGGGCTCCATCAGGCCCGCATCCGGGTACGGGAGTTAGTTTCCCGAACTTCTTGACCTCTACAACTACAATCGTTGTTTTCTCGTTCTTTTCTCTCCTCTCTTCTACTTGGCCCCTCGGCGACGAGGGGTTTTTTAATTAAAATTTACAAATGTGAGGGCTAAATGTTTAATTATGTTAATTTTGGGCTCAGTGAGAAACTTTTTTCAGCTTTTTGCGTCTATCTCTATAACCAACATACGCAGTACCCCCACGTGGGCGTCGCCCCTATACCGGCGCCCACATTTCTATTTTGCGGGTTAAGCCGAAATAGGAATCCGGTGTTAGAGAACCCTTGCTTTGACGCGGCTTCAGGAAAACGGCTTCTCCAGAATGCCCACACTCGCAGGCAAGCAACTCTATAATAAACAGTCGGCTTTGTCGGTTGACTACTTCGATTTGTAAGTCGCTTCCGCCAGCTTCTTGATACCCTCCAACACTGAATTGTCATCACCCAGCGAATCTTTGTACCGTCTCTGACCGTCTTCGACTCTTGCAAAATCGCCCTGCGTGACTTCGAGCACCGACGCGCGATCACCGCGTGTCTGGAGATCGTAGGTCATCGTCAGGTAGTTCGACGGGACGTCTGCCATGGTCGAGGTCGAGTCGAAGACGGTGTACTCGAGACGACGCGGCGGATTGATGGCAACAATGTGGCCGTGCACGTAGAGTTTACCGTCAGAAGCGCCCTTCCAGAGCATGGGAGAACCGGGTTTCCAATCGCACTCTACATAGCAGCCAAACATGTATTGTTGGATGAATTTGGAGTCGGTGAGGACCTTCCAAAGCGTTTCAATGGGGGCGTCAATTTCGATTGATTTGCGGATAAGCAATTCGGTCATGGCGGTTTCTCCTCGGGGTAATATAAACAGGGAGTTGAAAACGATGATTGGAGAAACGCGACAGGGAGCTGCCGAGATTGTTGAAATGTTCGATCCGGCGGTGGGGAGGTCCCGAGGCGTCCTGAGGGTTCCTCCCGCGGCAGGGAAGTTCAGAATGCTGCGGCGCAGCCCTCCAGCCGACCTGGCGCACTGCATCGCGCACTATTGGATGGTGAGTTGGGACCTGAGTGGTCAGAAGCCTCATCGACAGGAGACCCTGCCGCATCCCAATATTCATGTTGTATTTGAAAAAGACAATTCAATGGTCGGCGGCGTGACTACGGGTAGGTTCACGCGGGTACTCCAGGGCCAGTCGCATGTTTTTGGGGTTAAGTTCAGGCCGGGAGGCTTTCATCCGTTCTTGAAGGCGCCTGTATCCTCGCTGACGAACCGCACGATCCCGGTGAATCGTATCCTGGGGAAGGACGTGGACGCATTGGAAGCCACTGTGGTTTCATCCTGCGAAGAGGACAATATGATTGAGGCGGCTACTGCATTCTTTCGTTTGTGCGCACCAGAGCCTGACGAAGCGATTGCATTAGCGAGCCAGCTTGTCGATCATATTCTTGAAGAACCCGGCATCAAAACGGTGGATGATCTGGTGCGCCGGACGGGCATCGGCAAAAGGTCGCTTCAGCGGATTTTCAGCGAGTATGTTGGGATTAATCCCAAGTGGGTGATTCGGCGGTATCGGCTGCATGAACTGATCGAGCGGCTCAATTCTGGCGAGTCGATGGACTGGGCCCAACTGGCGCTGGAACTGGGGTATTTTGATCAGGCGCATCTCATTAACGATTTTCGGTCCGTCATTGGCTATTCTCCAACGCACTATCAAAGCATGGCTGGAGTAATTCCTTAAACTGAGTAGAATACATGGTCGCGAAATAGGATCAATTCCACGAATCTTATAACGTAAGACTCTGGAGGCAGGGGAAATGGACTGGAAGAAGACGCTGATGTACGGCTCCTTTGCTGTGGGAGCAGTGTTGTTCTTTACCGGACGACGCTCTGCTGCCCTGGTTGCGACGGGGGTGGGGATAGCAACACTCGCTGCGGACAACCCTGAGAAAATTCAAGAGCTATGGCGTCGCATGCCGGAATACCTTGATAAGGGCGTCAAGTTAGTCGATATGGCAACGACGTTTCTGGATCGAGTGGCGGAGCAGGAGGGCGACATGCTCGTGGCAGATGGTGGGAACGACTGAGGCCGTTTTCCGCGCAAGACTCATTTCCCGGATCATCCCAATAAGCTGCGGGCTAGCGTGAATTTTCGCCAGGAAGCAAAATCGGCTGATGTTCAGCCGGCTTCTTATGGCTGCCTGCTGGAAACCAGCAAGTTACCCCTTCGTCGTAAGCCTAAACCTTGCGCTCTCACTGCCGTACATGTACTCTGCTAATGAACGGGCAGAGGCTGAGGTTCATGATACTTTCAGATCGGAAGTGAAATTCTTGCTTACAATTTGTTCTTGCAAGCCACGGTCATGGAAGGAGCGTTGATGAAGGCTGGTACCGCCAAGAGAACGATTCGAATTGCCGTAGTAGAAAGTGATCCGTTGAGATTTATCGGATTGAAGTCTCTGTTCGATACTGAGACTGATCTGGAGTTGGTCTCTTGCAGTTTGGCCGAACTGGGTCCTCGTAAAGACATTGATCTGGTGCTGCTCGGCACACGGGCAGGACAAAACCTGTTTGATGTAATGGCTGGTTTGAAGGCTGCGCGTCCGGACCTGCGCATTATCGTCACCGGTAGCGGCGCCGATGATGAGACCATTCTGAAAGCCCTGGCTGCCGGCGCCAAGGGATACGTTGACGAGGCCGCATCTCCCGCCGAGTTCATTCAGGCCATGAGGATTGTGCACCAGGGCTCCGTCTGGGCGCCCCGGCGCGTACTGTCGATTTTCATCGAACGCGTGACCTCTTCTCCCGGACGCATCTTTCCCGCCGGAAGAGTTACGTTTACCGATCGTGAAAAGGAAGTGCTTGAGCTTCTAGTGGTCGGGCGGTCCAATAAGGAAATTGGTTCCGTGTTGGGCATCGAAGAACGTACGGTCAAGGCCCACGTGGCCAAGCTCATGCGCAAAGTAGGCGTGCAGAACCGGATCGCGTTATCTGTGCATGCCATCACGCATTCTCTGGTCACATCATCCAAATAGTCATCTGTGAGTTCTAACCTGGCAAGAAACTTGCCGCCTTTTTGTTTTGCGGATGGCGTGACAGGCTACAGCCTGCGCGTTTGGTGGTGACTCTTAGGACACTGGGAATAACGTCCTAAGTACATGTCCACTTTGAAGTTGTGACAGGGACCACGGTTACTTGCCCGGAACAAGGCCACGATGGATACTCTACTCACCTACCACAGAACCTGGGAGACAGGGTTGGACACGGTCACGAGGGTCACCGTATCCAACCCTTTATTCTTTTCCCGCATCTTTATTTGCAGTACTCCCAGCCCTACTAAAATCATTTTTTGAGGACTTTATGAAACGACTATTTGGTGTTGTGGTGTTTGCACTCCTGGTCTGTAGCCTGGCTTTTGCGGAAACCGCGGCGGGCCGGGTGGACTCGGCAGCCACCGTTTTGAACGAGATCATGGCCACGCCTGATAAGGGCATACCGTCGGAAATCATGGGGTCGGCAAAGTGCATTGCTGTGGTACCGTCCTTGATTAAAGGCGGGTTTGTACTTGGCGGGGCGCATGGCAGAGGCATGGCCACCTGCCGCACAGCCGATGGATGGAGCGCCCCTGCGCCTTTCAGCGTTACGGGTGGCAGCTTTGGGTTCCAGATTGGCCTTCAGGGTGTGGATCTGGTGATGATGGTCATGAATGACCGCGGCATGCAAGCTCTGCTTTCGAGTAGATTCAAGCTGGGCGTCGACGCTTCCGCAGCCGCCGGACCCGTTGGCCGCCATGTCGAGGGTTCAACCGATTGGAAGTTGAACGCCGAAATACTGACTTATTCCCGCGCTCGGGGATTATTTGCTGGTGTCACGATCAATGGTTCAGCCATTGGCCAGGACGAAAACGCCACGCGCGAACTTTACGGCCGCATGGTCCCGTTCAAGTCGATCCTCACCGGCTCGGTCCAGACTCCGCAATCTGGGGAATCATTTGTGTCTGCCGTTCGCAAGGCTGCGGGGAGCGATACCAGTGCCGCACCCAGCGCTACGCAGAGGCCAACGGTACCAGTGAATCCGCCGCCTACGACTCCCGTGCCAGATCCGCCTCCGACGCCCACTCCGACACCGACTCCCTTTGACGCCTTTAGTCCAGTTACTCCCGACAAAGCGCCGGTTTCGGTCGATAGGATGCGTTGAGACGCGCGCCCTGGGGATTAGCCGAGTTTCGGCTAGGCGTTTTCAAAACAGATACGGGAGCCGCAGCGGGCTCCCGTTTTGCTGCTTTGACGCTTGCGGATCAATGGGAATGGCTGTGTGGCTTCGCGTCCTTGTGCTGGCCTGCTTTGCCGCCATGTTCCGCTTTCTCGTGTTCTTCCTCTTCTTCTTTGAAAATTGACGGCGCTCCCAGGCTGCCCTTTGGCAGAGCATCAATGTAATTGTGGATTTCCCGGCCTATGGCCAGTTCTCTGCGCTCGACCAGCATCTGAGTTACATTAACGCGCTCACCGGACACTCGCCGGGCGTAAACGTCCAGGTGATCTGTTACGAACAAATGCTCAGAGAGCAGGAACGTAAAAAACAGTTCCCGGACACACCGGAAGCTTTCAGAAACCTGAACCAGGAATGTCTAAGTCGTTACCATGCATATTTCAGCTTGGCTCCCGCAAACAATTCGGCTGAACTTCGAGCAATGCTGGACCGGCGCGACAGGGAAATTCTGATCTCCAGGGCCGTGCTCTGGAAGTTCCACGACAATGAGGCAGCTTTCTTCCTATGGCTGGTCGATGATATGGAGGCAATCTTTACCTTCAAGAACGTTGGCAGGAAGGATGTCGGTCTCTCTTTCCCGGACTCGCGACGGCAAACTACTGGCACAGTTTAAGGAGATTTTTATCCGACGCTGGGAAAAAGCCAGGGACGCTGATGGCGCTTCATGAATTTGAGCTTCCTCTGCTGCGCGATACCCTCATGGATTTTAGTTCTTCAGCGGGAATTTCGCATCAAGCGCCATATTCAATTCAAGGACATTCACCCGCGGCTCACCCAGAAATCCAAACTGGCGTCCTTCCGTGTGCTCGGCCACCAGCTTTTGCAGATCAGCCTGGCTGATGCCCCTGGCCCTGGCAAGGCGCGGTACCTGGAAGTCAGCTCCAGCCGGCGAAATATGCGGATCCAAACCCGAGCCTGAAGCCGTGACCAGATCAACTGGAATCAGCTCGCCCGGGTTCTCCGCTTGCAGGCTTGTAACATCGGCTTTCACACGGTCAACCAGCTTCTGATTGGTTGGACCGTAGTTGCTGCCTCCGGAGTTCGCAGCATCGTAACCACTACCCGCCGCCGAAGGCCGGGGATGAAAGTAAACAGCGCCGGTGAAAGGTTGCCCGATGAGTCGTGAGCCCACAATTACGCCATTCTTTGTTACCAACTGGCCAGCCGCTTTGTCCGGCCACAACCGTGCCAGGCCGGTGACTGCCAGCGGGTAAATCACGCCCAACAGGACGGTCGTTACAACCGTCATCAATACGGCAGTGATCAGGTTTTTCTTCATATTCAAAACTCCTATCGCCCAAGTGGCGCAGGCGCTGCGACGCAAACTTACGCCATTCCTACTGCGCGGATAATCAAGTCAATAATCTTGATGCCGATGAAAGGCACAATCACTCCGCCGGCGCCATAGAGAAGCAGGTTGCGCCGGAGCAGGGCCTGAGCGCTCATGGCCCTGTATTTCACGCCGCGCAGCGCCAGGGGTATCAGCGCAATAATGATCAGCGCATTGAAGATCACCGCGGAAAGCACGGCTGACTGCGGCGTAGCCAGATGCATAATATTCAGCGTTTTCAGCACCGGAAACGTGACCTGGAACATGGCCGGAATGATGGCGAAGTATTTGGCCACATCGTTGGCAATTGAGAACGTGGTCAACGATCCGCGCGTCATCAGCAGTTGCTTGCCGATCTCAACAATCTCCAGCAGCTTGGTGGGATTGGAATCCAGGTCCACCATGTTGCCGGCCTCCTTTGCAGCTTGCGTACCGGTGTTCATGGCCACGCCAACATCGGACTGCGCCAATGCGGGGGCGTCATTGGTGCCGTCACCGGTCATGGCTACAAGTTTTCCTTCGGCCTGCTCTTTTTTGATGAGGTCCATTTTGTCTTTGGGCGTGGCCTGGGCCAGAAAATCATCAACCCCGGCTTCCCGCGCGATGGCCGCCGCAGTGAGTGGGTTATCTCCGGTAATCATGACCGTGCGGATGCCCATGGCGCGAAGCTGAGCAAAGCGCTCGCGTATGCCGCCTTTGACAATGTCCTTCAGGTGGATCACGCCCAGTGCACGATTGTTCTCCGCGACAACCAGCGGAGTACCTCCTGCGCGGGCAATCGTCTCCACACTTGCCTGGACCTCTTTAGGCAAAACGCCGCCATTTTCCGTAAGGTATTTCTGGATGGCGTCCACTGCGCCCTTGCGGATTACGCGGCCATCAAAATTCACTCCGGACATGCGAGTCTGCGCACTGAAGGGCACAAACTCCGCCTGAGCGCCGGCCAGATCGCGGCCACGCAAGCCGTATTTCTCTTTTGCCAGCACGACAATAGAGCGGCCTTCCGGAGTTTCATCCGGTAGTGATGAAAACTGCGCGGAATCCGCCAGTTGATCGTTGCTTACACCTGGCGCAGCGATGAATTCTGTCGCCTGCCGGTTCCCCAGCGTGATGGTGCCGGTCTTGTCCAGGAGCAGCGTGTTAACGTCGCCTGCGGCCTCAACCGCTCTTCCGGACATAGCCAGCACATTGTGCTGCACCAGACGGTCCATGCCGGCGATGCCGATCGCCGACAAGAGCCCGCCGATGGTTGTTGGAATCAGGCAGACCAGCAATGAAACCAGCACAAAGATCGTCTGCGGCGAACCGGAATAGATCGCGAACGGCTGTAACGTGACCACGGCCAGCAGGAACACTACGGTCAGCCCGGCCAGCAGAATGTTCAGCGCGATTTCATTGGGGGTCTTCTGCCGCTCCGCGCCTTCTACCAGAGCGATCATCCGATCAAGGAATGTGTCACCCGGATTGGAGCTGATCTTGACTTTGATCTGGTCGGACAGAACGCGCGTTCCGCCTGTAACGGCAGACCGGTCTCCGCCTGATTCACGAATCACCGGCGCCGATTCGCCTGTGATGGCGGATTCGTCGACAGAGGCAACGCCTTCGACAACATCACCGTCGCCCGGAATTGTCTCTCCGGCGGAAACCAGCACCAGATCGCCGGCCCGCAGTTTGGAGCCGGGAACGGTCTCAGTGCATCCGTCGGCTAGAAGCCGGTTGGCGACAGTCTCCGATTTGGCTTTACGCAGTGTGTCGGCCTGAGCTTTGCCGCGTCCTTCCGCCATGGCCTCAGCAAAGTTCGCAAACAGAACTGTGAACCACAGCCACAACGTGATTTGAAGATCAAAGCCGAAATCGTGGCTGCCTTTCACCAGGTCGCGCAGCAACAGCGCTGTGGTAGTGACGCTGCCTACCTCCACCACAAACATGACCGGGTTGCGCATCATGGTGCGCGGACTGAGTTTAACCAGCGAATCGATCAGCGCCTGGCGAATGATCTTTCTGTCCCACAACGACTTTGATTTGCCTTGTCTGTTTGACATCTTAAGTCCTTAGAAAGTTTTTCCGGCATGCATTTGCAGGTGCTCAAGAATGGGCCCCAGGCTGAGCGCGGGAAAAAATGTCAGAGCGCCGACGATGATAATCACGCTCACCAGCAGCACCGTGAACAGCGGGGTCGTCACCGGGAACGTGCCTGGCGAGGGCGGCACGGCTTTTTTGCGCACCAGGCTCCCGGCAACGGCCAGCATGGGCACGATCATCAGAAAACGTCCGATCAGTGTGGCAAAGCCGACGGTCAGGTTGTAATACTTGTTCGGTCCCAGGCCTGCGAAGGCCGAGCCGTTGTTGCCCGTGGCGGAGGTAAAGGCATAAAGCATCTCAGACAATCCGTGCGGGCCGGTGTTGCCCAGAGTTGCCAGACCGAATGTAGGGGACAAAGCGGAAATCGCACTGAATACCAGGATTGAAAGCGGGAAGATCAGCACGTAGAGCATGGCCATCTTCACGTCATAGGCTTCGATCTTCTTACCCAGGTATTCCGGCGTACGTCCTACCATCAAGCCGGCGATAAAGACTGAGAGCACAACAAAGATCAGCATTCCGTACAGGCCAGCGCCAACGCCGCCAAACACCATTTCGCCGAGCATGATGTTGACCAGCGGCGCCAGACCGCCAAGCGGAGTAAACGAATCATGCATGCTGTTGACAGCGCCACAGCTCGCGTCGGTGGTTACAGTGGCAAAGAGCGCAGAGTTGGCGATGCCGAAGCGAACCTCCTTGCCTTCCATGTTGCCGCCCGGTTGCGTCAGCGACACACGCTGATCGACTCCTTGCAGCAATGGATTGCCCTTGGCTTCCGCCCAGTACGCCGTAGTCACACCGACAAAGAAGAGCGCGGACATGGCGGCAAAGACAGCCCATCCATGGCGTTGCGAGCCGGTCATTCGCCCGAGCGTGTACGTAAGACCGGCGGGTATCAGGAAGATGGATACTACCTGGAGGAAATTGCTGAGCGGAGTCGGGTTTTCAAAAGGATGAGCGCTGTTGGCGTTCATGAATCCGCCACCGTTTGTTCCCAGCATTTTGATGGCTTCCTGCGAAGCGACCGGACCCTGGGCGATGATCTGGGCAGTGACGGTATCCATCACTGGTTTGCCATTGGCATCGATCACTGGCTTGCTGTCGGCGCCGACTTTCTGCACCTGCTGCGGCTCAACCACCTTCACAACGTCATAGGGCTTGAAGTTTTGCACAACTCCTTGCGATACCAGCAGCAACGCATAAATCATGCAGGCAGGTAATAGCACCCACAGGGTTGAGCGCGTCAGGTCCACCCAGAAGTTGCCAATAGTCTCTTTTTCGCGACGCGCAATACCACGAATGAAAGCTACCGCAAGCGCAATCCCCACCGCCGCGGAAGCAAAGTTGTGATAGGCCAGGCCCGCCATCTGCGTGAGATAGCTCATGGTGCTCTCGCCGCCGTAGAACTGCCAGTTCGTGTTCGTGGTAAATGACGCAGCGGTGTTGAAAGCCAGGTCGGGAGCAACATTGCCGAATCCCTGTGGGTTGAACACATGCGGCGAAGCGTGCTGCACTCGCATCAGCAGATACAACACCAGCATCGAGACGGCGCTGAAGAGCAGCATAGCGATGGAATACTCCGTCCAGCGCATCTCGTGCTCTTCATTCACGCCGGTGAGCTTATAGATCAGTCTTTCAACCGGACGCAACACAGGGTCCAGCCACGTATGCTCGCGGGAGAAGACCTTTGCCATAAAGCTCCCAAGTGGCTTCGTCGCCGCGAGCACGACAACAAAGAACAACAGGATCTGCAGCCAGCCGTTGATTGTCATTAGAACTTCTCCGGCCGCAAAAGGGCATAGACCAGATAAACCATCAGCAAGAAACTGGTCAGCAACATCAGAATGTTTTCCACGTTCATAAAAGCCTCTATTTCAGCTTGTCGCACGCGGTCGCGTAAGCGACGGCAATTGCGAAGAAAACGATCGTTCCCAGGACCATCAAAATATCCATCATGTATTTGTTCCTACGCGTTCTCTTTCACGACTAACGATGAAACTGTGAATCGAAAGTCAGAATTACTCCGAACACCAGGAGGTTCTGTGTCGGCGTCAGGCCAGGTACGCCAGGCCGAATCTCGCCTCCGGTAAAGAATCCGCCGGAAGGCCCACGCGAATCGTCGATCCGGTGCTCTAATCTGAAAATTGCCGTTGCTCGCTGATACGGTATTCGATATTCCAGCGTCGTGGTATTGGCCTTGACAGTCTGCGCGAACCCGGTCGTGCGCCCGTCGCGGTCCCAATACACCTCAGGACGCACTGTTACGCTGAAATGACTGTTCATCGCCCAGTGCACCGGCAGTTGAGACGACACCCAGAGCGCTCTCGGTTCCCCGGTGGCCGCGACTTTTTCCGTTCCGGCAAAGAATTCAAAAGCTGTCGTCAGATGCTTGCCCTTCCATTCAGCAATGCTGTCAGACAGGAAACGCCAAAACTCCGGCCCAGTATCGGCTTGATGCGGACCATAGATCACGGTTTCCTTTAGCGTCACGTGGTCCGTGGATTTATATGCAAACTGCGCTCCCGTGCTAGGGACACCGTTTGCGTTGGCCAGGTGCCAGTATCCGTTCACCAGAAACAGCGTGCCGGAAAGTTTACTGGTCAAAGGATATGTGGCGTTCACGCCAAGCATAAGATACGGCGTAAAGTCGGCGCCCCACGGACGCGAGTAATTGAAGTTGTCCTTGGCGTATAAGGAGTCGTAACCGATCAGGCTGCTGAAGATGCCGCCCTGTATGGTCAGCCCCTTGCCGATGGGTGCAACATACGAGACGTTCGTCGGCCCAAGATGACGGAGCCCCTTGGATCCAGCAAGATTAGGCGCTGTAGCTGAGAACCCAAATACCGCCGAGTCTTTGCCTGCTTGCGCGGTAAGTTCGAACCCCCAATCCGATGGTTGTGCGACAGGTTTCTTGAGATAGACGCCCGCCATATTCAAATCCCATTCATTCACATGGAAGACAGTGCCACGACTCCGAAACAGGTGGTTGGATGGATCGTTGAAGTCACGCAGATAACCAATGTCCGCAAAGCCGCCATACTGCCAGGCCGGCTTCTCCGGCTGCGCGCTCGGTTGCTGTGATGGCGTGCTCTGTGCAGTTTCAACCGCCACTGGAGATTCTCTGGCCTCATTGGACTGAGACGACGGACTTTGCGCGTGCGCAAGCGGATTCGTTGCCACACAACAAACTATGAGGACCTTCAGGCTCCGCTGAACCGACCAACCAAAAACCAGCCTCTGCGAATACATGTCCCACCTTGGGCGCGTCTTTGTGGTCTCGCCGCGCTCAGAAGTAGTGGACCATGCAGGCCATAAGGAAACAGTTGGGGGAACGTAAATTGTTTATAAGGGCAGGACCTTGGCGTCAGCCTGTCTTTGTACCCGCTCCGTCTGGCTGGAAACGATAGCCAATCCAGGGGTCCGTGACAATGTACTTTGGCGTTTCGTCGGACTCAATCTTCTTGCGCAACTGATTGATGAAGACACGGAGGTACTCCGGTTGTTGCACGCTCTCTCCGCCCCAAACCGCGTTGAGCAGGACGCGATGTGTCAGCACTTTGTTGGGATGGCGGGCCATGAAGATCAAGAGGTCGAATTCTTTGGGCGTAAGATGGACTTCTTTCCCCCGTACCCGCACCTGGCGGGATTCTGGATCGATGCTGAAGTGACCCTCTTTCACGGGATCAGAAGTCGATTCAGAGCTTGCCGCCACACGCCTCAGATTGGCCCGCACACGGGCAAGAAGTTCATTCACGCTGAAAGGCTTGGTAATGTAATCATCGGCTCCAGCGTCCAACGCATCGACTTTACTTTTTTCCTCGCCGCGCACGGACAACACAATGATGGGGACCTGCGAGCGTTCACGCACCGCGCGGCACAACTCGATTCCAGTCATCCGCGGCATGGACAGGTCAGTAACAATCAGGTCGGGCAGCCAATCGACGGCCAGATCCAGGGCGCTCTCACCGTCGCTCGCGGTCCTGACTTCATATCCCTGCGCTGTGAGCGTGGTCTTCAGAACACGGGTGATCTGGGTCTCATCGTCGACAACAAGAATGCGGCTCCGCTCCGTCATGTCAGCTCAATTCCTGGGTAACGATGTGAACATCAACCGCAGGCGCATTGGCCAGAAAGCGATTGATCGCAGCCAGATACAAATATTTTCTCCAGCCATGGAGCGCGGAGCGGCCAAAGATGACCTGGGTGATTTTATTCATGCGAACAAACTCGGCAACAGTTGTTGCCACGGTGTTTCCCGGGAGTTGTATTGCCTTGGCTCCCAGATTTTCGGCAAAACGAATGTTCGCAGTCAATGATCTTATTCGTTCCTCTGACTTTTCCTTGCCGGTTTCGACATGGATGACATAGAACTCCGCATCGAGTCCCTGAGCCAGCCGCGCTCCCCGTGCGATTAACTGCTGCGACGCCGGATGAGAGCTGATGCACACTGCCACTCGCTCACTGACACCCCAGTTCTGGTCGATATGCTTGCGCTGGAGATACGTTTCCAGGCTCTTGTCCACCGAGTGGGTCACATGGCGCAAAGCCAGTTCGCGCAGCGCCAGCAGGTTCCCGGCACGGAAAAAATTGGTCAGCGCCTTCTCCGCTCGCTCCACCGGATAGATATCGCCGCGACGCATACGGGTTTGCAGGGCCTCTGGGGTCAGATCGGCCAGCACAACCTCGTTCGCCCGGTCGAGCACCCAGTCCGGGACCGTTTCGCGGATATTGATGCCGGTGATGCTGTGTACCGTCGGCGTAACGCTCTCCAGGTGCTGGATGTTCATGGTGGAAAGAACATCGATCTTCGCTTCCAGAATCTCCAGGACATCTTCATAGCGCTTCTTGTGTTTGCTGCCGTCAACGTTGGTGTGCGCGAGCTCATCGACGAGCACGACCTGGGGTTTCCGTTCGATGATGGCATCAACATCCATCTCTTCAAAAAACGTGCCTTTGTACTCCAGTCTTCGGCGAGGCACGGCCGGAAGCTGGCTGACAAGCTCGGCTACACCCGCCCTTCCGTGGGTTTCGACCACACCAATGACCACATCCTCGCAACGCTTGCTCCTCCGGATGGCCTCACTCAGCATGGTGTAGGTCTTGCCCACACCGGGCGCGTAACCGAGCAACACTTTGAAGATGCCGGCTTTCTTTTCCGGTGCTGCCTGTTCTAACCATTGTTCCGGTGTTTTGGGCACGCTACTCCTTGTTCACGCGGCAAAGGTTCACGCGACAACGTTCGGTCTTCAGCTACAATCAGCGCGTGAAGCCTTCCCTGCAAGCAACGGTGCCCCCGCTGGCCAGTACCGCACTGGTGGCACTGATCGTTCTTGTATACGTGAAATTGCTGCACGTCAATCCCACAACGGTTGCCGTCAGCTTTTTGCTGGCCATTCTCACGGTTGCGGCGGCCTGGGGCCTGCGCTACGCCATCCCCATGTCTATTGCTTCGGCGCTGTGTTTCAACTACTTTTTTCTGCCTCCATTAAGGACCTTCACTATTTCGGAAACCCAGAATTGGGTGGCCCTTTTTGCTTTCTTCTTTACTTCCGTGATCGCCAGCAACCTGTCCGATCGGGCCCGACGGCAGACGCGGGAAGCACACCAGCGCCGCCGGGACGTAGAAAGACTTTACACCTTCAGCCAGCAACTGCTGGTCACGGAAAACGTCCGGGAACTGATGAAGCACGTTCCTCATTTTGTGACAGAAACATTTGGCGTGGCCCACGCCGCGGTTTACCTGGCCGCCAAAGACCAGACGTATCGGTCCGATCCGGACCAACTGGAAATTCCATCGGACCAACTCCGAGACGCTGCGGTACGCGGCGAATTTGCCTCGAATCCTTCCCACAGACTTGCCGTAGCTCCCGTGCGTATGGGGACGCGCATCGTTGGGGCCTTCGGAATCACGGGAGAAGTTCCTTCTCGCGAGACGCTCGGGGCCATTGGTATTCTGATCGCAACCGCCATTGAACGCGCCAACGCCGTAGAACACCTGACGCATACGGAAGCCTCGCGCGAGAGCGAACGGCTGCGCTCCGCGCTGCTTGACTCCGTGACCCACGAATTCCGCACCCCGCTCACTTCCATCAAAGCATCCGTGACTACGTTGCGCTCAAGTACGGAGCTGAGCGAAGAACAGGAAGCGGACCTGTTGGCGGTCATCGAAGAGGAAAGCGACCGCTTGAACCGTTTGATCGGCGAAGCCGTGGAGATGGCGCAACTCGACGCCAAAGAGGTAAAACTCGACTTGCAGGCGCATCCGATCCGCGAGGCCATTGATGCCGCGGTTGCTGAATCCAAAAATGCCCTTGGCCAGCATCCCATTGAAGTCCGCCTGCCGGCGAACCTGCCGCCGGTCCTGATGGATGCTACCTGGATCAAGAAAGTACTGCAGCATCTGCTGGAAAATGCCGCTAAATATTCCGCGCCTGACTCACCAATTTTCATCAGCAGCGAAATCAAGAACGATCGTATGATCACCAGCGTGGCCGACCGCGGAGCCGGTATCGACGACCTGGAGCGCTCCATGATTTTCGACAAGTTCTACCGTGGCCAGAGCCAGCGATATCGCATCCAGGGCACAGGCATGGGCCTGGCCATCGTCAAGGCGATTGTGGAAGCGCACGGCGGACGCATCGAGGTCACCAGCCAACTGAACCATGGCTCCGTTTTTTCGTTTGGCCTGCCGGTGGTCCCGTCGCATGCAAACGCTGATGCTTAAGCCAGCTACTCTTCTTTATGAACTCTTTATAATTTCTTTATAACTTCTTTATGCCATCTGGTCTAACTTCGGGAGTGGTGGGGTCCCAAAAGATGGTGCATTTCGCAGTATTACTTCTTGAGTCGGTATTCTTCATCGGTCTTGTTGGATCGTTGGTCGTGGCGGTTCTGGCGTTCGTTGGTGACATCCATGTTTTTCTTGATAAGGACAAACCTGAAGGGCAAACCAGTTCAACTCGCGGCGACAAGCACGCTCCACAAGCATCCTCAGCAAGCACCCCTGGCTAACACTCCCTCGCGTTAGTACAAGGACGGCTCACCCGGCGGGCGTGTCTTCCATCTCCGATGCACCCACAGCCATTGTTCGGGATATCGCGTGGCATAGCTTTCAATCACCTTGTTAAAAAGCGCCGTGTTAGCCAGCGCATCGGCTTGCTCATCGCCCGTACAGACCAATTGCAGGGCCGGATCAAAGCGGACTTTGTATTTCCCCATTTGCTTGTCCCAGACGGTAAAGGCCGGCAGCACGACTGCGCCCGTATGCATCGCCACGCGAGCAACTCCGGTGGCAGTACATGCGGGAATTCCAAAGAAATCTACGAAAGCCCCCTGCGGCGGCGTCATGTTCGTGTCCATGAGAATACCGACAACTTCTCCCTGCCGGAGCGCAGTCAACAGTCCTCGAGCAAAATCTTGTTTAGGAAATGTATGGTTGCCATGCAGCGTGCGATAACGGTCTACATTGGCGTCAAGGTATGGATTGTCCAGTGGACGCACCACAATGTTCATCGGATGACCGTTCAATGAGTGGACAAACGAACCAACCTCCCATCCACCAAAATGGGCGGTTAGAAATAGCACGCCTTTGCCGCGCGCCCTTGCCTCAGCAAAATTTTCAAACCCGTCATAGACCGCAATCCGAGACACGTTTTCTTTTGTATATCGCGGAAACAGGTAGAACTCCGCTAATTGACGGCCCAGTCCGACAAACACGCCGCGCAGAATCTGTTGTTTTTCTTTCTTGCTCCTGGCCGGAAAGGCCAGGTCAAGATTGCGCACGCCAACGCGGCGCAAGCGGCCATGAAGAACATAGATGAGCATGGCCAGCCCCTGGCATAAGAACCTGGCCAATGGCCGCGGCAGTGCGCCAATGAAGGTCGCCATCAGCCAAACAGGAAAATACTCGAGGCGGTATCGCATTTGAGGGAACTCTGGACGGTATCATCGGCAGCGGAATATTTCAAACAGGCGCAACCCTTGGTTCGCCCGAAGCCACAAATTAATTTGAGAGGCGCAGGACGTTCCCGGGACTTTAATATCTACGACATGGAGGGTAGAAAAATGTTGAAGCGCTCGCTCACGCCAGGCACTGCTGTTTGGATCGCCGCATGCATACTGGCGCTTTGCGCCTGCAAGGCGGATACGCCGAACAAAGCGGAGAAATCTGCAGCCAACGAGGTCAAACATGAGGTGACCATTGGGGGCAAGATGTAAAGAACCCGATCGCATACTCAGCGGAAGCCGCGAAGGAAGGCGCCGAGCACTTTCAGCATCACTGCCAGATATGCCACGGGCTCGACGGTCAGAACACCGGAGTGCCATTTGCAACCAAGATGGATCCCCCGTGGCCGACTTGTCCGCAAAAGACGTGCAGGAGTATGCCGACGGTCAGCTGAAATGGATCATTGAAAACGGCATTGGGCCATCCGGCATGCCCGGATGGAAGGGCATCCTGGATGACGATGAGATGTGGAACACGCAGCTTCCTGGAGCCTTGAGTCCAGAAATTGCACTACGGCAAACGCGATCGCCAGCACAGCCAGGACGTCGTCCGCCTTCCATTGTGTTGGGTAGCTCACATGTTTGGTTGTCACATACTCCCAAAGCAACGCAAGCGCAATCGCGGTCAATAAAGCCAGAGCAAGCTCTGCGATAATCAGGCCATGGGGATGCTCTTCGCGCTGTTTCTCGAAGAAATTCATCGGACGCTCCCTGTTGTTCCAGTGGCAAATCGAAAGACGCAAGGGTGACCATTCTAACGGACTTTTCGATTTTTAGAGCGGCGGCGCTTTCTAAAGATAGCAGTTCATGAAGTCCCCTAAACCTGCGAGAATAGAGTCATGGCCATCATCGTGGTTGGCGGACATTCGCGGAGTGTAGGCAAGACCAGCGTTGTTGCTGGTCTTATTGCGGCCCTGCGCGAATTCAACTGGACCGCGCTGAAGATCACGCAATTCGGCCACGGCATCTGTTCGGCCGACGGCAAGCCCTGCGATTGTGACACCGGAGACGATCATTTTCGCGCCCTGAGCGACGAGAAAGACCTGAGTGGCGAAAGCGATACTTCACGTTTTCTCGTAGCCGGGGCCGCGCGGGCCATCTGGGTACGGACGCGGCAGGGGAGACTGGAAGAAGCTATGCCGGACATCCAGCGCAAGATCGCCGGTGCGGAAAATGTGATCATGGAATCGAATAGCGTGGTCCGCTTCCTGCGTCCTGATCTTTACATCTCTGTGCTTGATGCGGGTACAGAAGACTTCAAGGATTCCGCGCGCGAATTCCTGGAAAAAGCCGATGCGGTGGTCCTCCATCAGACAAACGGCTCAGCGAAATGGAAGGATGTGTCGCTTGATGCGTTGGCGGGAAAACCGGTCTTCAAGATCGAGCCTCCGCCTTATGTGACGGAAGAGATCGTGGAGTTTGTGCGAAAGCAACTGCTAACAAATCTTACCGCGGATTCGCGCGGATCACGCTGATAAAGGTAATTTCCTAACTCTCCAAGCCCCAGGCTTCCTCTGTGTCTCCGCAGTAGGTTTTGTTCTGCGGGCCAGTTTGAGTCACCGCGGTCCAGTCACGGGAGGCATGGGCTGTTCGCGTCGAGGGCCATCCGTACGTTTTTGCGTATCTTCGGTATCCGGCTCGCGAACAAACGTCGCTGTTGTAGGCGGGGTGCCTCGGACTCCCTTCTTCAGGTTCTTGAGCACATCGTCCTTGTCCAGGCTGTAGTCGCGGGAGAGTCGTGTGAGCGCCAGGGTAATGATGTCCGAGTGGTGGATATCTTCTGTCCCCTGGATCTTCTTGATGTCGAGCCAGATTTTATGCACCAGATGGACATCCTCAGTCCTCATGGTAGGGGTATGCGGTCCAATGCGGTAGGTTTCCACCGTGGAGTCAGGACGGACCACCTGGAAGACGAACTGCCGTTTGGGTTCAGCCATGGCCTCCCACGCCTGGCCCAGACGGAAGGCCTGCTCTTCGCCGGTCATCTTGCTGGAAAGCCCGGACACCACAGCTGAGGATTCCAGCGAGTTGGCGGTCTGGACGATGGCGGACCAGACGTCACGCGCGGGAACAACCAGAAGCGAGATTTTCTTACCGCTGTTTTCCGCGATGGAAACCGCTTTGGTAAACAACGTTTGTTCGTAGTCGCTGAAAATCTGTTCCATGGCCATATCGTGGTCCGCGCTGCCATAGCCGGTTAGGCGCGCTTCCATCACCACGATGTCCTGATCATGCGTGTCGGTCACTTCCAGGGCCCAGCGCAGGTGGTTCAGGGTGTTGTAGTCGCGCACCGTGACCAGTACGCTGCCGGGACGGGCTTGCACAGCTTCACGGCCGATGGTTTCCTGATGGAGCAACTGGAAATGCTCCTTCATCTGCTGCTCCACATGGGCGAACTTACGTTTGTTAATTCGTTCTGAAACCGTGAAGATCAGGAAGAAGACAATGGAAAACACCAGCCCGGCCACAGTTGCCACCTGCTTGGTAAACAAGTTGATTACCGCGGTGGAGAGCAGCACCATGTGGACGGAAACAAGTCCAATCGGTATTTCAATTTTTCCGATCCGTATGTTGGGTGGAACGCGCCATCCTCGTTCGCCTTTGTACTTGAATCGCAGCAAGAGCATGGCCAGGCTGTTGAATGTGAAACTCCAGATAACGCCGAAGGCGTAGGCTTCGCCCAGAACGTACACGTCGCCACGGCTGGCGATGATCGTGAGCAGTTGCATGCCTACAATTAAGTTCACGATGCGGTAACTGGTGCCGAACCGCTTGTGCGGACGCCGGAACCAGTCCGTTAGCACGCCGTCTTCAGAAACACGGTTGAGCACTCCGTTGGAGCCGATGATCGAAGTGTTAATGGCCCCGGATAAGATCAGAAACCCGACCACAACCACAAACACGCGAAAGACGATCTTCAGCACGTGCGGTCCGACCATGTACATGGCCATGCCGCTGATCAGATTATCTTTGTATTCCAGAACGCGGACGTTGTCCGGAATGATCATTACCGCCAGCATTGATCCAATGCCGGTGAAGACAAAACTGAATATGGCGATGATCAGCGCGGCCCGCTTCAGATTGCGCAGTTTGGGGCTGGCGATTTCACGGTTCACCTGCGCCAGGGACTCTTCACCGCTCATGGCCAGCACGGAGTGGCCAAAGGCAATCATGATCCCAAGCATGCCAATGGATTTGGGGTTGATGTGCTTCAGGAATCCCAGTGCTTCAGAGCTGAAGTGTAAGTTATCGGGAATGGGCAACGGCGGGAGCGATGCTCCGGTGTGCAGCACCGTGTAGATTGCCCAGACCATCAGGATCACCACCATGACCGTGGTGATCTGCATGACGCGGAGGGCCTTGTCGCTGGACTCTTCAATACCTTTGATATTTTCCCGCCAGTAGTAGAGGGTCACAAGGATGGCGAATCCGGCCGCTGTGTGGTTAACATCGATATGCGGTGCTTGACCGCGGGTTATCGCATGAACGGCCCTGGGGATCCATCCGTGGGCGTCGGCGGCGGCAAGCAATTCGTTGATAAGGCCGGCAATGTACTGTCCGGCGGAAACACCGGAGATCGGCCCGGTGAGAATGTAATCAAACATCAGCGCGGAGACGCTGAGTTTGGCAAAGCCCCCACCCAACGCTTCTTTGACCACGCGGTAAACGCCGCCTCGCGTGAACATGGAGCAGCTTTCCACGTACACCGAGCGCACGGCGAACGCGAACAGCATCACGCCCAGAATGAACCACGGGGCTGATTTGCCTACAGCCTGCTCGGCAATACCGCCGGCGTAAAAAGCCGACGAGCCGAGGTCATTCAATACAATGGCCGCGGCTCTCCAGTAGGAGATGAATGTGAGCATTACCGAGGTCGCGACGACGATCCGAACCCGGTTCGATTGTGGTAAGACAGCTCCTGAGCCTTCTGACATTGTTGAAAAGGAATAACCGCCACTGCCCGCAACGTTCAAAGCCATTCGCGGGCCGCGTTAAAACCTCATATCCTCTTTCGTCGGGTTATAGTCCGGAGCCGCCTTAATCTTTTTCCACCATGCTATGGGCCGTTTTGACTGCCGTAACAATAATCACCGGTACGGCGCCAATCAGCCCGGCGAAAAAAAGATACTTGAATACCGGCAAAAAATATTGGACCACAAAATTCACAATTGCCATTGTATTCCTGCGGTTCAGAGGAATCAAAGGATGTGTTGCCGAGGCGGTTTCTCGGATGCTACTAATCGTCTGGAATCAACGTTTGCTGGCTGGAAATTTTAATCTGCAATACATCTGGAATGATCCGGGCGTTGATTCGATATAAGGAGAAGGCAGTGGTTTCGTGCGTTTCTCGACAAACGATGCCATCGCTGAACCCAGATTGAGAAGAGGAAAAGCAGCTTCGATGAGCAGGCCGTTGAGAGATCCGTGGTCGACATCTGGGTATTCCGGGAACACCTGGAAGAATCCTCAGCCCATAAAAATCCATTCCTGATGGCCGTCGGTGGGCCGGTGTTTCGCAGGTTTTGCTAGAATCTTAGCCGGTGCGCAACATCCCAGCGAGCGCTTGGATCTTGTCTGTGCTCTCCGGCGGACTCCAGATCCTTATTTTTCCCAAAATCTCCCTCCACTTCCTGTGCTGGGTGGCCATGGTTCCTTTGCTCTACGCACTCTTGCGGGGACGCGGCGGCGAAGGCGAACTGTGCGATTCCGAAGGGCGGTCGTTGCGCCCGTTTACGCTGTGGCAGGGCTTTCTCATTGCGTGGGCCAGCGGGCTCGTCTGGTATCTGGGAACTTGCTACTGGGTCTTTCCGGTCATGACCGGCTTCGGTGGTCTGAACGCTTTTGTTGCTGGTCTTATAACGCTTGCAGCCGGCTTTGGGATGGCGCTGCATCATGCCGTGTTCGGTCTGTTGGTGGTGCTGATGTCGCGACGGTCAACACTCGGAAACCGCCGGCCTTTGCTGCTGGCGCCAGTTTTCTGGATTGCCATTGAACTCTTCCGCGACCGCATCACAGGTTTCCCCTGGAACCTTCTGGGTTACGCGCAGGTGGATAACATTCCGTTCGCGCGGATCTCCCAGCTTACCGGCGTTTACGGGCTTTCTTTTGCCGTGATGCTGGTCAATTGCGCTTTCGTTGCCGCCTTGCTGCTCCCCGGCAGGCGACGCGCAAATCTGCTGATCTCGGCCGCTGCTGCTGCCATTGCCTTGCAGATAGGAGTTTTTGCCAGGCCAGAAGCATTCACCGCTACGCACGAAGCGGTGCTGGTCCAGGAAAACGTGCCTTTGCTCGACCAGGCGTGGACACCTCAATACCTCGACCAGACTCTTTCGTCACTGGCTCAGATCAGCGTGAGCGCGACTCCCCGGCACGGTAGTCCAGGGCTAATTATCTGGCCGGAGTCACCTGCGCCGTTCTTTATTGCTGATCCCAGGTTGCAGCATTGGCTGACGGCCATGGCCCAGGACACAGGTTCGTACCTGGTCATCGGCAGCGTGGGTCAAAGTCTGGACGCGCGCGGTGAACAGCAACTTTCCAATTCAGCCCTGATCATGGACCCAAAAGGCCACGCCTTTGGCCGCTATGACAAGATCCATCTTGTCCCGTTCGGCGAATACGTGCCTTTTCATGACCTTCTGTTTTTTGCCAACAAGCTTACTCGTGAAGTGGGCAACTATGCCCGCGGCACCGAACGCAAGGTTTTTGATCTGGGTGGCACCAGGGTCAGCGTCTTGATCTGCTATGAATCGGTTTTTCCCAATGAAGTCCGGGAGTTCGCCGCGAACGGCGCCCAGGTCCTGATCAATATCTCTGACGACCTATGGTATGGCGAGACCGGAGCTCCGTTTCAGCATCTGCAGATGGCGCGTATGCGGGCCATGGAAAACCATCGCTGGCTCCTGCTGGCCACCAACAGCGGCACAACGGCTGCCATTGATCCTTTTGGGCGTGTAGTGAAACAAGCGGAGCGCAATGTGCGCACTACCCTGGTGGTCCCCTTCGCGCCGCAGAACGAAAGCACATTCTACAGCCGCAATGGAGACGTTTTTGCCTGGATATGTGTGGTAATCTCATTTCTAGCGGTGTTTGTGCGCTTGAGATTTTCCGCGCGCACCATGCTTGAAGCCCGCTCTACGTGAACTGACTTATGGTTGAAGAACTGGAACGCGAATACGCTGCGGTGCGCGACAAAGTACGCGATCTGCGGAGCTATCTTTGACGCAGCCTCCCTGCGCGACCAATTAGCCGAAATCGAAAAAAAAGTTGGCGACCCTAACCTGTGGTCTGACCAGGAGAAGTCGCAGCAACTGATGCGCCAGCGCCGTCGTCTCGAAGAGTCCCTGGCCATGGATGCCGATCTGGCTCGGCGTGTGGAAGATATTACCGCTTACTTTGACCTGGCGAAGGAAGGCGAGGCGGTCACCGACGACCTGCGCAAAGAAATCGCCGATCTGCGCGAAATCGCCGAAAAGCTGGAGACGCGGACCTTGCTCTCCGGCGAGAACGACATGCGCAATGCCATTGTCACCATTCACCCAGGGGCCGGAGGCACCGAGTCCCAGGACTGGGCGGAGATGCTGTTGCGCTTGTATCTACGCTGGGCGGAGCGTCAGCGCTTTACCACCGAAGTGAACGAGTACCAGGCCGGCGAGGAAGCTGGTATCAAATCCGCCACATTCACTGTCACCGGCGACTATGCTTACGGACTGTTGCTCAGTGAGATCGGCGTGCACAGGCTGGTGCGCATCTCTCCCTTTGATCAGGCCAAGCGGCGTCATACTTCGTTTGCCAGTGTGTTTGTTTCGCCGGAAATTGATGAGTCGATTCAAATCGATATCAAGCCGGATGACATCCGCATTGATACGTACCGCTCGGGCGGCAAGGGCGGCCAGCACGTGAATACCACCGACTCCGCCGTTCGTCTCACTCACATTCCCACGGGAATCGTGGTGGCCTGCCAGAACGAGCGGTCGCAACATAAGAACAAAGAGCGGGGCATGAAGATCCTTCGCTCCAAGCTCTACGAATATGAGCTGGAAAAGAAGCGCGCGATCACCAAGAAACTGGAAGATTCCAAGCTGGACATTGATTTTGGCTCGCAGATACGATCTTACGTTCTGCATCCGTACAGGATGATTAAGGACCATCGCACCAAGGTGGAAGTGGGCGACGTGGACCGGGTCCTGGATGGCGATCTTAAACCTTTTATACGGGCGTTTCTTGTGGCCCGGCGCGATCAGAGTTAAAGCTGCCAGTTTATGCCGCCTATTCTTGAGCTTATGAAGAAGAATGCCGTGCCCGTAGGTGTAATGCGCACGGCGGCCAAAGGCGCGCTGCCGCTCTCTCCGAGCGAGATGCTGGAGGTCCTGGTCTATCTCACCCAGAACCCCACCTTTGCCGAGGATGCCAGGAAGACCCTGGCCCGATGGGAGATGCAATCCGCGATTGAAATCTTATTCAAGAGTACTGCCCCGCCTGAGGTGCTTAGTTATTTCTGGCTCGAAGAAAACAGACGCCCTGGTCTGCTGCCCGCGCTGATCGAAAATCCCGCGATCCCCGAGGGGCTGGTGATGGAATTGGCCGGTACCGCTACAAGGGACGTAGTGAACATCCTGCTGGCCAGTCGTCGTGTGCGTAGCTCCCCGGCATTGGTGGAAGCGTTGTCTACCAATGAATACCTGACTCCGGTCGAGGCCCGGGAGTTGCAAAACGCTCACGCTAATGCTGGCGTAAGCGCGGCGGCAGCTGCGGACGAAACTCCCGTTGAAACTATCGAGACCAGTCCAGAAGTAGAAGCCGCTCACCAGACCTTCCAAAAGGAAAATGCCGTGGAGATCGCGGCGGAAGAAGGGAAGCCGTTCGAGTTAACGGGCACGGACGATGAGCCAGCGGCGGATGCAACCGCACCGCCCACCGCGGCGGATGCTCCGGCAACGTCTGCTGCACCGTCGACCGAGCCAGCGGAAGAGGAACGGCTTACGATCTTGCAGAGAGTGTCCAGAATGAACGTGGGACAGCGCATCAAAGCTGCATTCAGTGGCAATAAAGAAGAGCGGGCCATTCTGGTCCGTGACAGTGTCCGGCTGGTCCAGAATGCTGTATTAGCTTCGCCCAAGCTGAGCGATGTTGAAGTAGAGACGTTTGCCGGCGCAAAAAACCTGGGCGAGAACGTGATGCGTGAGATTGCCCGCCAGCGCCGCTTCGTGAAGATTTACGCTGTCATACGCAACCTGGTCAACAACCCCCGCTGCCCACTGGATATTTCCCTCACATTGGTAAAAAATCTGCAGGTGTATGACCTGAAGAGCCTGCGCCACAGCAAGAACGTTCCTGACACAATTCGCAAGGTCGCGGAAAGGCTGTATCAGGAGAAGGCGTCGCGCGGAGGAAAGAAAGAATAGCCCAACGCCTGACTGCCCGGCTGCGAAGGCTGCTGACGACACATCGCGCATGGTTGCCGTAGAATGCTTGCGAGATTACGGAGCTGGAAGTGAAAACAAGTGACACTGACGAAATCGGCCAATTGCTGAAACGGACGAAGACCATTGCCGTGGTGGGATTGTCCGACAGCCCACTGCGTCCCAGCCATGGTGTCTCAGCGTACATGCAGAGCCAGGGATACCGCGTCATTCCCGTCAACCCGGCGATCAAAGGCGCTCTGGGCGAAAAAGCCGTGGCTTCGCTGGCGGAGATCAAAGAGAAAATCGATATCGTGGACGTCTTCCGACGCTCGGAGTTTGTGCCGGAAGTGATAGACGAAGCCATTCGCCTGAAGGTCCCCGCCATTTGGTTGCAAGAAGGTGTGATTCACGAACAGGCCGCCGAGAAAGCACGCAAAGCCGGAATCTTTGTGGTGATGGACAAGTGCATTCTGAAGGAGCACAGGGCAAGGTTTGGGTAAGGGATGCGGATGTTGGACACGAGATTCGTAATAGAAGGCAAAAACAAGTGCGACGGCAATATCTATCGTGCCTCTGTCTTGCCAGTGAAAAAGCGTGTAATGATTCCTGGTGTCGATGCCAGTAGTAGTGGGATGCCCAAGGGCCATGTCTTATGCCAGCCGATGACAATTGATTCTTGCCTTGAAGCTGCTGTGTACAGAAGGCGCAATCGACATCCGTTAATAGAAATCGCTTCAATGATAGTTCCAGGGGCTCAATGCTTATTTGAGATTAATGATGATCTTGAGCCATTTTCTGAAGGATTGCTCAAATCTTTTGTTGAACATCTGATTGTTAATGAAGACTTTAACAATATTGATAATGACTCCATTGACTCTCTCTTGAAAGAGTACGATGTAAGCAGGAGCATAGCGCGCAAAATGATTTCTTTGCCCTTTGGTAGAAAAGTTCCTGTTCTCTTTTTTATGAGAAATGGAAGTTCTGCTTTGCCTGGTCGCTTTCCAACTGCTGAGGTTACTTCCGAGGCAATATTTCTTGCCTTCACTAGAGACTTCAAAAAGCCGCTGAAAGCGCCTGAATTTGAGAACTATCTAGTTGAGACCTTCCGAAATGAAGGTGCACGGGACTTGATGAGGCATGGGTATAGGGTGCGGTTGGCTGAACGTTCGGTTGTTGCAGGAAATCGCAGACTGGTAGCTGCGGGGTATGTTGATGAAGTGTTGGGTTCGAGCAAATCACCCCAGAACAAAATTGAAGCAATCGTTGAATATTTTGATTCGCACGAGACGGTAGGCATAGGGGAACCAATCAGGCCGTATGCTCTTGCTCAAATGGAACAAGTACGCGAGTCATTTGGCCAGATTGTTTCCATGACCACCGAAGCGAGTGAAATTCCAGATGATCAAATTGAGATACAGATGGAGCTTTATTACCGCTATCTGTCTTACGGTTATGCTTACAGGATAGCGGAGGAGTTGGTTCAGTGTCTTTGAAACACCGGTGGCTGGGCAAAGGAGTGACGTTAAATTTGGGGGCTCTTCGCGTCCTTTGCGGTCGAAGCCGCTTTCCGCGCTTCTTCGCGCAGTCGTCGGATCTCTTCTAACCTCTGAGCCAGGGCTTTTTCTCTTCCCTCTGATGTCGGATGGTAATACTCACGTCCTCGCAGGTTGTCAGGCAGGCAATCCATGTCGGCGACTTTCGATTCCAGGTCGTGCGCGTACTGGTAGCCCTTGCCGTAGCCAACCTGCTTCATCAGCTTGGTGACGGCGTTGCGGATATGCAGAGGCACTGGTTCGGCTGAGGTCTTCTCCACGTCTTCCAGGACGGCGCTATACGCGGTGTAGAGTGCATTTGATTTCGGGGCCAACGCCAGATAAACCACTGCCTGGGCCAGTGCCAGCGCGCCTTCAGGCATACCGAGAAAGTCGATCGCGTCTTTGGCGGACAGACAAAGATTCAAAGCTTCAGGCGCGGCCAGGCCAATGTCTTCAGAAGCCATGCGTACCACGCGACGGGCGATGTACAGTGCGTCTTCGCCGGACTCCAGCATCCGTCCCAGCCAGTAGAGTGATGCGTCGGCGTCACTGTTGCGCACCGACTTATGCAGCGCGGAGATCAGGTTGTAATGCTCTTCACCGGACTTGTCATACAACAGGACGCGCTTTTGTAGCGTGTCTTTGATGGTCTGTTCGGTGATCTCGCCGTTCTCACCGACGCTGGCTGCAACTTCCAGGATGTTATAAGCGGAGCGGGCATCGCCGTTGGAGTAGGCCGCAATCTGCCGCAAGACTTCTTCTGAAGCACGGACATTCATCTTGCCCAGGCCGCGCTCGCTGTCCTCCAGAGCGCGCCGCAGCAGCCCGACAAGCTGCTCTTCCGTAAGCTGGTTCAAGATATAGACGCGACAGCGTGAGAGCAGTGCGCCGTTGATCTCAAACGACGGGTTCTCCGTGGTAGCGCCGATCAGCCGAATGTTTCCACGCTCCACGTGAGGGAGGAACGCGTCCTGCTGGGCGCGGTTAAAACGGTGGATCTCATCGACAAAGAGGATCGTCCGCGTGCCGTACTGGCGAGCTTTTTCCGCCTCCCCCATCACCTGCTTGATTTCTTTGATTCCGGAGAGCACGGCGGAAAACTCAATAAACTCGGCCTTGGTGGCGTGGGCGATGATCTTGGCCAGCGTGGTCTTGCCGGAACCGGGCGGCCCCCAGAAGATGATGGAGCCAGGATCGTCACGTTCGATTTGCAGGCGCAACGGCTTGCCTGGAGCCAGGATGTGTTCCTGGCCCACAAACTCGTCCAGCGTGCGCGGACGCATGCGGTCGGCCAGCGGGCGTGCGCCCTTGCCTTGCGGTGAATCGGTGAGTGGTTGAAAAAGGCCCATAGTCAAGATCGGGGGATCGCCGTGATCGCGCGTGATCGGGTGATCGGAGGAATTAGTTTGGTTCCGGTCGAACACAGTATGCCATGAACTGACTGTCTATCGAACTCTCTTACTACTCCCGGGTCGTCTGCGCTTGCCTTGAGTACGCACAAAAAGGCCCAAAGATCGGTTGATCGCCGTGATCGTGCGTGATCGGGTGATCGGAGGAATTAGTTTGGTTCCGGTTCGAGACACAGTATGCCTTGAACTGACTGTCTCTCGAACCCTCGTACTACTCCCGGTCGTCTATGCTTGTCCTGAGTACGCACAAAAAGGCCCGATCACCCGATCACGGCGATCACGCGCGATCACGTGCGATCTCCAGATTCCTTTGTCTCGCTGCCTCGTACAGCAGAATTGACGCCGCGATTCCGGCGTTCAGCGATTCAACCTTGGCGGAGTGGGGAATTGAAACCAGTTCATCAGCATGCGCCAGGATTTCTGCTGGCAGCCCCGCGCCTTCATTGCCGACGATGATCATCGCCGGACCCGTTAGGTTCGCCTCATGGAGCGGCTTGCCTTTGTGCGATGAGGCTGCAACCGTCCGAACGCCGCGCTGCTTCAGGAGTGCGATTGCTTCTCCCATCTTCACGCGGACGAGCGGCTCCCTGAATAACGACCCGGCTGAGGCCCGCACGGCTTTGGGGTTGAAATGGCTGACTGACTTTTCTCCCAGCAGCACGGCACGCGCGCCGAAGGCTTCCGCCGACCTGATAATAGTTCCCAGATTCCCTGGGTCCTGGATGCCGGCTATGCCCACCAGCAGAAGATCGTCGGTTCCTTGTTCCAGCAGGTCTTCCAGCGTCGCCAATTTTAATTTGACCAATGCGGCAACACCCTGGGGTGTTTCCGTGCTGACGGCGCTGGAGAATATTTCATCTGGCAGCAGCAGGATTTCGGCGTGGCTGGCAATCTGCGGCAGAAGCCGGCTGGCGTGGGCGCGTCCGGATTCACTGAAAAAGACTGCCTGAAAGCGCAGGCTGCTTCGGATGGCTTCTTCAACAATCCGTAACCCCTCTACAGCAATGTAGCCTTCGGCGGTGGGTTCGCCCTGGCTGAAGGCCTTGCGCAAGTCTTTCACCAGCGCATTCTGGCGGCTGGTTACAAGGCGCATGCGGGATTCTGCTTCATTCCTGACAGTCATCCGATTGTCATCATACTGATTCACCCAAGGTTGAGAAAGGGCCGCCAAGATCGGGCGTCGGTGAAGTTTGACGAATCATGTAGAACCTGCGCCCTCATCGGTTTTTCTAATTACATTTCGCTATTGCTTCGCCCATTGAAATGCGCTATGATGTGCGCAGTCCACACGGGCAAGAGAGTTTGTTCTTTGAAATAACGTGGCAGATAGCGCTTTGGTCCCAGAAGTACGAGGGCTTCCTCTTGGCTTGTCCATCAAACCTTGGGATCTCCTGGGATGATTGCACCTAAACTCTTTGTTTATTGGGATCAAGGGGGAGGGGGGCCATTCTGAGGATTTTTGAGAATTGCCAAAGGTCTACGATGGAAGCATTTCGGAACACCGGAGAAGTCTGCGGAACCAGTTCCCCCGATCACCCGATCACGCGCGGATCACGGCGATCACCCGATCTTATGGGGGCATCTGCGTAAATCTGCGGCAAAGCTTTTGTTGCGGAGAGGTACGAGCGAGGAAGCAAACCGAAAGCTCTCTAGGTTTTCCACCCAAGCTGGTTTATTCTTAATCGTTTGCCTCAGGTGACTAGGACCCGGGCTTACCTGATAAGCGGCACGTGTCAAAAACAGTGTAAATCGCGGTTGATAAGCGGGGGGAGTAAGTTTGGCTGCGGAAATTATAAAAATCAATCCTGAAACACCGGATACGCGTCTGGTGTCTTACGTTGCGGAGCGGATCAAAGCCGGGCAGGTGGTCGGCATGCCCACGGACACGTTTTACGGTCTGGCCGCCGATCCGCTGAACCTGCGTGCGGTGGATCTGATCTATGACGTCAAGTCGCGTAGCCGGCATAAGCCTCTGTCGCTGCTGATCGAGAGCGTGGAGCAGGCTGAGGAACTGGCGCGTCCGTTGCCGGATGTTTTTTACGCGATTACACGCAAGTACTGGCCAGGACCTCTGACCATTATTGTGAAGGCCTCTTCACGCCTGCCGTTGAAAGTGACGGCCAACACCGGTAACGTAGCTCTGCGCGTGCCTGCTGCTGGGGTGCCGGTGGCGGTTATCCGGGCTGCCGGCGTGCCGATCACGGCGACCTCCGCCAATATCAGCGGCGCCAGCGAATGCACCACCGCCGATGGCGTGCGCAAACAACTGGGTAACCAGATCAGCCTGATTGTGGATGGCGGCACCAGCCCGCGTGACGTGGCCTCGACCATCATCGACATGAGCGATCCCGCCAAGATCACCATTCTGCGCCAGGGCGCTATTCCTGAGAGCGAGCTGGCTGAATTCCTGAAGTGATGGCGGTCAGGCGTTGGAAAAGATGGCTGCTCTGGTTATTGCTCGCACTGGCGTGTTATGTCGCCGGCGTCTACGCGAGTATTGTGTCGCAGTCCGGTCGGGACGAATCGCGCCCGGCGGATGCCATCATTGTTTTTGGTGCGGCCCAGTATGATGGACGGCCTTCCCCGGTTTATAAAGCCCGGTTGGACCATGCCGCCCACCTTCACCACCTTGGGCTTGCTCCAATCGTAATCATTACTGGTGGTTCCGGCGGCGATCCCAAATTCACCGAAGGCGTGGTGGGTCGTGAGTATCTGAAGACGCTGGGTATTCCCGATACTCAGCTCATCGCTGAGACCCAGAGCTCTGATACTGCCGAGTCGGCGCGTCGTGTTGCCACTATCATGTACGTCAACAGCATGCATTCCTGCCTGGCCGTGAGCGATGGCTACCACATTTTCCGCATCAAGCGCATGCTCGGCCGCGAGGGAATCATCGTTTATGGTGCTCCCCGTCCTAACTCCAAGCCGCAGACTTTCTGGAAGCGGCAGGAAGCGGTGTTCCATGAGATTGCCAGCTATACGCTGTGGATGATGCATCTGACGTAGGCCGAAGTGAGATTGCAGGGTAAGTCGCGAACCCCTCACTCTAGTTCGTAAGAACGGAAGCCGCAGGGGCCAGCGGCTTTTCCGGTTGGGCAGCAGGCTCCTGAATCGAATTGCTGAGAACGACGCGGTCGCGGCCTTCTTTTTTGGCTTTATAAAGGGCCTCATCGGCGAGCCGTACCAGAGTTTCAGGCGGCACCGATCCATCCTGGCAGAAGGAAGCGCCAAAAGACGCAGTCACTTTGCCCAGGGAACGGCCTGCATGCTCCAGTTGCAGCTTGGAGATGGAGTTGCGCATGACTTCAGCACGGTCGCAGACAGTGGAAACCGTGCAGTCTGTCAAGACGATGATGAATTCCTCGCCTCCGTACCGGCAGACCACATCTTCAGAGCGCACAGAGCGGCGGAGCACACCCGCGATTTCTTTCAACACCACATCGCCAGCCTCATGGCCAAAGGTGTCATTGAACAACTTGAATTTGTCTCCGTCCGCCATAATGATTCCCACCCCGCTATGTTTACGCGCAGAGCGACGGACGTCCCGCTCCAGTGTGATTTCCAGATAACGCCGGTTAAACAGCCCGGTCAGCGGATCGCGGATCGATTGTTCTTGCAGTTTGGCGCGTAGATTCAGATTGGCGAGTGTCATCGCCGCCTGCTCCACCACCTGCTGGAGGGGCCGGAGCCGGGAAAGAGAAATTACGTTGGCATCCGGGGAGTTGAGATGCAGAATTCCTAATGTCTCTCCCAGGGCCACAAGCGGGAGGCATACGTAGGCATCCGGAACTTCTCCATTAAAGTGATGACAGGCGAGTCCCTGTTGGTCGCGAGTGTACGAATACATACGTCCGCCCCGCAGAGCACAGCAATCTTCGGGCGCAAACGCTTGTCCTTTGACGTTCGTATCCTCTCCCCAGGAAACCATGGTCTCCATGATGTTGCGGGAGTTGTTGATTGTCGCCAGGGAGCCGTTTGCTCCGGGAAAAAGGCGGGTCAGGTACGTGGTAATGATTTCGTGCGCCTCGGCGGCCGTATAGCAAATCTGAAAATTCTGCTGGAGTTCATTGAACAGCGTGATGCTTTCCGTTTCTTTTTCCAGTCGCACGAGAGAAGACTCCAACTCCGTTCGCGCACTCGATGCGATCTGCTGCGACCGGCGCTGTTCTGTCATGCCTTGCATGATCAGAAGGAACAGAATAGCAACGACCAGGCTGAAAACGGCGATGCAGACAGTGATGCTCGACCAGGTTTCCGTCGCATATTTTGCGGCGGTGTCGCTTTGCGCCTGCAGCAGGAGCTGTTGCTGTTCTTTTATCTCTAATAGTAACTGCCGGACTTCTTCTGTATGCGGTGTGCCGAAGCCCGCGGACGTGGAATTTGATCGCTGCACGGACCGCATAGTATCCAGGTCTTCTTCAGCGAGGCGTCGAAACCGAGAGATCCGCTGTTGTTGCCCCGGGTTATCATGCATCAGAAAGGCGACAAGGTCGGTTCGGGCGCCGATCTCATCGGCTGCCGTACGGAATTGCTGCAGGTCTTGTTTACGTGTTTCTTGTTGCGTGTCCGCCAGATACTGCAAATGGAGGGAACGCGCCTCCTGGACGGAAAAGCTGAGGGATTCAAGCTCCAGCAGCACGTGGTTGCTTTGGCTCGCCAGTGTCTTAATCTGCTGCAAGCGGCTTGTATTGAAAACCACATTCAATGCCAGCGGAGCGGTAAGAAGTAGCACGGCGAGGAAGGCGTAGGGCAGGGCCTTCCGGTTGTCCAAAAACTTTTTCAGGATTTTCCGCATAAAAAGGTTCTATCGGCAGAACGAGGATGATTATTAGTGTCCTGATCTAAGAAAATGCTTAGTCTTTGAGAGGCGCCCGCTGAGGACCGTCGCCAACAAATCTGCAAGTGGACAAAGCATTGCGGAATTGCTCGCTGCGAGAATGTGCTCGGACCCAGGCGGACCGGCGACGGTTAGTCCGACATTTGTGCCAATTTGTTGATGTCTTCGCCCGCCACGAGCATGAATTCAGCTTTTGACCCTTGCTTACGGCTTTGCAGGTAGGGTTTGTACTCGTCGCTGGCATAGAAGGCTTTTGCAGCTTCTTCCGATGGCCATTCAATGATCAGGAAGACCTGGGGACTGGGTCGTTCCCCTTCGAGCTTTTCCATGCGGGATGTTCGGGCCAGATAACGGCCGCCGTACTGTTCAACAAGCCTGGTAACATTCTTGACGTAGGCGGAAACCCAGCTACGGTCCGTGATGTCGATCTGAGCAACTGCATAATATTTCATGAGATCTCCGGTGCGCACAGAGAAAAAAAGAAGATGAGCTCCAAATACATCTACGACTGCCATTTCCATTCCGCGTAGCGGCTACGCAAGTCGCTCTTAAGCAGCTTGCCCGTCGACGTATGCGGCAGCTCGTTCACAAATACAAAATCATCGGGCAATTGCCATTTGGCGAACCTGGAGCCCAGAAACGATCTGAGATCGTCGGCTGTGGCGGAAGCGCCATCTTTCAAAGCGACAACGGCCAGCGGGCGTTCCTGCCACTTGGGATGGCGCACAGCAATCACGCCAGCTTCGCGCACCGCGGGATGGCTCATCAACGCATTTTCCAGATCGACGGAGCTGATCCACTCGCCTCCGGACTTCACCAGGTCCTTGCTGCGGTCGACCAGTTTAATGCAGCCGTCGGGATCGATGGTGGCGATGTCCCCGGTGCGGAACCATCCGTCGGCGGTCCAGCGATCACGCGTGTCCGGAGCGTTGTAATAGCTGCCGGCCACCCAGGGACCACGGACTTCGAGTTCACCCATGGCCTGCCCATCCCATGGCGCTTCGCTGTTCTCGGCGTGGATGCGAACATCCACAAATGGAAGCGGCCAGCCCTGTTTGCAACGCACCCCATACTGTCGGTCTTCCGGCCAATCCAGCATAGTGGGACCAAGTCGCGAAACCGTGGCCTGAGGCGATGTCTCCGTCATGCCCCAGGAGTGAATGATGTGAAATCCATGGCGGTCCAGGTTGCGGATCAGGCTCTCCGGCGGCGCAGTGCCACCGCAGAGAATGCGGACGTCGCGCGCCGGCTTCCAGTCAGGGCCGCGCTTCTCCAGTTCAGCGAGCACGCCGAGCCAGACTGTTGGAACGGCGCAGGTCAGGGATATGCTCTCGCGATCAATCAAGTCCAACAGACTTTCCGGGTCAACGTAAGGGCCAGGCAGCACAAACTTGGCGCCGACCAGGGCCGTGGTAAAAGCGAATCCCCATCCGTTAGCATGGAACATAGGCGAAGCCAGCAGCGTGGCATCATGCTGGGAAATGGCGCAGGAGTCCGCCATGGCCTGGGCCATGCTGTGCAAAATCAGTGCGCGATGTGAATACAGCACTGCCTTGGGATTGCCGGTTGTGCCGGAGGTATAGCACATGGTGGCGCCATCTTGCTCGGTGATCGCGGCGGGCTTGAAGTTTCCGCTGGCCTGTGCCAGCCATCCTTCGTAGTCTTCATAATTGTGTCGCGACGGCGTGCCGCGATGACGCACAGCTGGGTGACGTACAACCGGATGTGCCACTACGAAGATGCGCTCAAACTTTACTCGCGCAGCAAACTTTTCCAGCACGGGGAGAAGCACGTCATCAACAATCAGGAAACGGTCTTGCGCATGGTTGGCGATGAAGGCGATCTCATCCGGATGCAGTCTCAGATTCAGCGGATGAAGCACACCGCCTGCTACGGGAACGCCGAAGTAGCACTCCAGATGGACGTAGTGGTTCCACATGAGCGTAGCCACGCGATCGCCTTTCTTCAGACCGGCGGATTGCAGGCATTCAGCCAGATGTAGCGCGCGATCGTGGACTTGTCCCCAGTTGGAGCGATGCAACGAGCGGTCGGGCAGACGAGAGACGATCTCAACGCCGCCGAAATACCGGCCCACGCGATCCAGGACCGCGGCTAGCGTGAGCGGGTAATCCATCATGGTGTGCAGATTGGTCATGCTCGGGGCATTCTAAATCCTGGAATGAGAACACGGCGATAAAGTTCGTCGTTACTCCGCTAACTGACGGACGCAGAACGGCCGGGAAAGGCGTTGGTTGTAGATCAGGGTTCCGAATAGTGGTATCTGACGGAGGAAAATCCGCGCAGCGTGGGGAAGTACCGTCAGGCGTCGCGTGAGGGCGCCGCGGCCTTGGCGTTGCGGAACGCGGCCAGCGGGTCTGGCGCCGGGACCTGTTTGAGCATTCCGGCAATCGCGATACGCCGGGCCGAATCAAACTCATTGCCGTAAAAGTTATAAAGAAGCCATCACAGCGGCGTTCAGCAGCCCACATATGATCACGAGTGGAATCAGGGCAATAAATGTCCCGATCAGTGCAAAAAACAAACGAGTGGAAAACAGCAACATGAGGAAGACTGGTATGGCCACCAGGAGCATCAAGCCGGCAAACACCTTCATGAGTATCTGTTCCGTCTTCGAGCTTGCATCGACACGGATTTCCGCCTGCGACCCGTGCGCAAGAAGCGAGGGCTTCATCTGGACTGTGACCTCCATGCCGGAAAACGCTCCTCGCAGCACGTGGATCGTATACTTGTCGCGTTGGTTTTTCTCGATGCGGATATCGTATCCGCCGGCGCCCAGAAGCGAAACCAGTTGCTTGCGCAAAGCGTCGGCATACAGTGGAATGAAAATCGCCGGCGGCGCTCCCGTGGGAACCGGAACTTCGTACTTCGAGGCTGAAATCCAGTACCTCATTGGTATTGTGGGGGGAGTGCGGCTACTTTAGCAGGACGGGGCGGGGTTACAATCATTGTTTCAGGCAGAGCTGCGTCACGCCGGGGATAGGACTGCTGACCGGGCTCGGATTCTCTTTCTCGCTTACCTATTTTCTAGGCAAGCTCATCGGAGGTCTGCTCTACGGCGTCAGAGCGACATCGCCTGTGGCTCTTATCGCCATGTCCTTCGTATTGGCGATGGTGGGTATTGTTGCCAGTTATGTTCCCGCGCGTCGCGCCGCCAAGGTGGACCCGATGGTGGCGCTGCACTACGAGTAGGAAGTGTCTACGCCTTCGCTGTCAGAAACCGGTCCTCTCGTGGTGCGGGAATTGCGTTTAGTTGGCGTAGCAGTCCCAGTTGGTCCCAGCTATTCCAGCCGGCAACTAATTTGCCTCCGGCGGCATGAATCACGCAGATTCCCTGCACGCTAACCTTCTTTCCGGTTGGGGCAATGCCTAATCCGTTGCCGCTGTGGGTTCCGGTGATCTCAACCCGCAATGCAACCTTGTCGTCTTCAGCGACAGTGTCCTTGATGGTGATGTGGATATCAGGAAAAGCCCCACGCAGGTTGCGGAAGAAGACCTTGAATCCCGGCGGGCCAATGGCATCCTGCATCTCGCCCAAGCCGTAAGTGATTCCATCGGCCGCGAACAACTCATCGATGGTTTCTTCCCGACCCTGGTTCCATACTTCTTCGAACCAGCGGTGGACCAATTGCCTGGCGTTAGTCGACATAGACGCCTCCGTTCCGTGGAGGTAAATCTAGCACAGAACGGGCGCACTCAGCCGGACGATTATGAGTTAACGGCTACGTAAGCAGGGCAGTCCTTGATGCTCGACAACTGAGTACCCACTGCTTTGATTTACGGCGTCTTGCCTTTTGTCCTCAGCCCAGCGCGTTCCTCAAGAAGCATGATGGTTGAGGCGTAATCCAGATCGTCGTGGCCGGCTTTGCTGGCTTCTTCGTAGATCTCGTCGATCCGGGACAGGCCGGGAAGGTCCACGCCATTTTCCTTGGCGGCATCCAGCATCAGGTGGATGTCTTTGTGCATCAGGCGTAGCGGAAAATTCGGCGAGTAATCCTGATTCAGAATGAATGGCTGTTTATACTCCGCCACACCGGAGCGGATCATGGAAGCCTGAATCAGCTCAAACATTTTTTCCGGTTTCACGCCCATCTTCCTGGCCAGGGTGAGTCCTTCACACAGACCTTCGTAGATGAACGCGATATTCATGTTCTGCGCCAGTTTGGCGGCCAGACCCAGGCCGTTCTCGCCCATATGGATGATCTGTTTGCCCATGGCGCGGAACAGCGGTTCAACGCGTTCGATGGTGTTAGGGTTCCCGCCGACAATAAAGATCAGCGTGCCGGCTTCCGCTGCGACTTTGGATCCGGTCACCGGAGCGTCCAGAAATTCGCAGCCACATTCCTGCAGGCCCACCATGATCTGCACGCTGGCGGCAGGAGAGATGGTGCTGGAGTCGACGACCACAGTCCCACTCTCCAGTTTCTGGCTGGCCCCCTCAGGACCGAACAAAACCTGCTGCACAGCCATGGTGTCAGAGACGCAAATCCACACCGCTTCTTTGCCTTTGACCGCCTCCGCCGGCGTAGCTGCGGCTGTGGCGCCGGGAACTTCTTTTCCCGGAGTGCGGTTCCAGAAGGTGACTTCGTGTCCGGCCTTGACCAGGTTCGCGGCCATGGGCCGTCCCATAATTCCTAATCCTAAAAAGGCAACGCGCATATGGTTGGCATTAAAAATTTTATTAGCAGTTGCGTCAAGTGCCTAGCGAAGTTTGTGTGGCACCGGCACTCTTGCCGGTGTGTCTGCAATTCAACGCAGCCGAGGGCGGCTGCGGTCCATGTTTATTGTTTATTGGTGGAGTCCCGTGTAGCCCACACAGGTTTTAACCGTCCGCCGAAGTGCAAATGCAAGTGGTACAATTCTCAGTTTGCCGTAATGTTTGCAAAGGACGCAATCATGGCCCAAGTCTCCGCTCCTGTTTCACCGCTTCCGCAGCCGCTGGTGTCACTTACCGACGACGAAATCCTGTTTCGCGACAACATTCGCCAGTTCGCCGATCAAAGCCTGCGCCCGAAGGTACGCGAGATGGACGAAAAGGGAATCTTTGAGCGTGAATTGATCGACCAGTTTTTTCATCTGGGACTGATGGGGATCGAGGTCCCCGAACAGTACGGCGGCTCGGGCGGTAAGTTTTTTGAAGCTATCCTGGCCGTGGAAGAGATTTCACGCGTCGACGCTTCCGCGGGCGTGATCGTGGACGTACAGAACACGCTGGTCAACAACGCGTTGCTGCGCTGGACGAACGAAGAACAACGGCGGCGCTATCTTCCGCGCATGGTCCGCGACACGGTTGGCGCGTACGCTTTGAGCGAAGCCAGTTCCGGTTCGGATGCCTTTGCCATGCAAACCCGCGCCGAACTCAAAGGCAATGAATATGTTCTGAACGGACGCAAACTCTGGATCACCAACAGCAAAGAGGCTGGCGTATTCATCCTGTTTGCGACCGTTGATCCCGCGGCGGGATACAAGGGCATTACGGCGTTCATCATCGAAAAGACGTTTGCCGGATTCAGCGTAGGCAAGAAAGAAGACAAACTGGGAATCCGTGCATCCAGTACTTGTGAACTGATCCTGGAAGACTGCCATGTCCCCAGGGAGAACGTGCTGGGCGAAGTGGGCAAAGGCTACAAGATTGCGATTGAGACGCTGAATGAAGGGCGCATTGGGATCGGTGCGCAGATGCTGGGACTGGCACGCGGAGCATGGGAGTGTGCGCTGAAGTATTCGCAGGAGCGAAAGCAGTTTGGGAAAACCATCTCTGATTTCCAGGGAATCCAGTTTCAGTTGGCGCAGATGGCCACGGAGATCGAGGCCGTGCGCATGATGGTGTACAACGCGGCGCGCATGAAAGATACCGGAATGAATTTTGTGAAAGAGGCTGCCATGACCAAACTGTTTGCGTCGCAAGTGGCGGAACGTGTGGCCTCACTGGCGGTGGAGATCTTTGGCGGCTACGGCTTCAGCAAGGACTATCCTGTGGAAAAATATTTCCGCGATGCCAAGATCGGCAAGATTTATGAAGGTACTTCCAACATGCAGTTGCAAACCATCGCCAAGATACTGCTAAGCGGAAAATAAGTTCTACGTGTTTCGGAGATCCGAGGAGGTAACACCCATGAAATCAATAGCTTGTGCTGGGGTAACCTCTTCCGTTAGTGACTTCCTGATTGTTTCTTCAGATTCAGGTAGTTTAAACTAAATATTAAATTCCGGCTTAAACCCCCAGCAGGACCAAGAAAAGATAGCAGGAGTTTACTGTGGGACAAGACTCCCATAAGGAGTTGAAAGACCTTACTACCGTTCACACTTTTTATCTTGGGCTCCTCGAAAAAAGCCTGGGACATAGTGTGCTTGTCCCCTCTGAAATCAAGAAGGCCAACGAAACTTCTGCGAACGTTGCCGATCTTGTTCGTGACTTCAAGCTCTGGCTGGACCTTCTGGACCATGCGCTGCAACCGCCGTTGATTCGGGATGCGCTGAAGACCATTCCCGGTTTTGAGATTGCTCATTCTCTTCTGCGCTACTTTACGTCCAAAGCTTCGGTCCGTGCGGGCGACCGCGACAAGACCGACTGCATCATTACATATTTATTTCGCAATCCGCCGCAAGATCCGTCCGCCGGCTGGCGCCGGCCTGAGGTCGATAGCTCGTACGCTTTTATCTCGCAGGCGTCGTTGGGTTTTGAAGGCGAGCTGTATCGCGCGCTGGAAGACGTTCCTTGCGAATCCATGACCCCGGAGCATGTCCACTTCCTGAAGGAGTTTGAATATCTGTATCAGGAACTGGAGGAATTCCGGCACTTCGACCAGATCATTGATTCGGGCATCGTACAGCGTGTGCGTGAGTTGAAGCAGTCTCTGGGGAAATCTTTCTATCATCCTGATGCACTGGCCACTGTGGCCGTATGGAACGATCTTTTTGGACGAAAGTTTGATGAACTCTTCCACGATGCGGCCGTCCAGATCAAAACTTTTGCGGAAAAGGTGCAGCGCGATGGCGGCAGTATCATGTCACGGGTGGAAGGCGACATCACCATCAAGAACCTCAGTGAGGTCGAGACGAAGCAGATCCTGGCGGAAGACTATCAGTACGCGCAGGACGAGTTTCGCAAAGTTTCAAAGTATAAAAAAGCCGTGGACAGCAAACGTCCGGTGCGGATGGCGCCTCCGGGCGGACCGCGTCTGACGGGAGGGCCGCCTGCGCCCGATCCGCCTCCGCAGCCCCGCCAGACGATTCCGGCCCCGAATTCGCCTATGCCACCGCCCCCGAGCAAAGTACAGCCGTCATCCGCAGCCGCGCCCGCGGCTTCCAGAGTGGATGGAGTATCGTCGCAGACATTGCGGCCTGACGTGCTGGCGGTTGCGCCGTCCCAGGCGGTGCAAAATGCCGTTCAGGAAGGGAAGATCCACAGCGCACGCCAGCAGATCAAAGAACACATCCGCAGCGCCGATCCAAAGTTATCGCATATTGTTCCCGTCAAGAATTCCAAGATTACAGTGTCCCCAGCCGAGATAGAGGCGTTCAAGGCCGACTATCAGGGAGAAAAAAGCTTCCGCGCGGATTATGCCGCCATCATGATGACGATTGTCGCCTATCTCTCGCGTATGGTGATTGAGGTGGAGGAATACAATCAGAAGGCCAACTCCGCCTACTTGTGGAAGCCACATGCCGACGCTCTGGGATACCTTGTCAGCACACTGGAACGACTCAGCATGGAAGCTAACCAGGTGATGGCCGTCGCGCGTGCTCGTGGGCTGTCCGACAAAGCTGCCGCACTAGGAGCTTCTCTCGATAAGCTCAAGGAATACGCGAAAACTGTTTCCCAAACCCTGGAAGCTTCCAACCAGAATTTCAAGAGCTAAAGCCGTTCCTAACGTTGCTGTACCCTAAGTCTTATGGTGTCTAACCCAGCCGAGGGCGGCTAGGCCACAAGATTTTCGTTGGGCATGATGCTTGGTACTCCGAGAGCCGTGTGGCGCCGCCGCCCCCGGCGGTGAGTCCTTTCCAGCACAGCAACTCTGGAACTGCTCGAGCAGTTGCAAGGTCACTATACACTCTCCCATTCCCACAACCGTGTCATTTCGAGCCGTAGGCGAGAAATCTGCTCCGCCCAAGCCGTAGCCGGAGCATATCCTTCGCCCATTCGCTTCGCTCAGGACTTAGGATGACACTTTTTAACTGGTTTGGGTGCGGTACATAATCCTTGAAAGCGCTTAGGTGAAGGCATACCTGCCAATCACCAGGAGACGGAATACCTGTCAATCACCCATAGCCACGTTCCATCCTTCTGGCGCCGCGCAACTTCCGAGGTCACGGTACCATTACGGCTGCGCGTCGAGGTCAGGGCCAGATCACCGCAAAGGAGCGCTGGTCGCTGTTCTCCGAACTCGAACTTTCGTTTTTCCGGTCCAAACCCCGTAACCTGGAGTTTAGTAAAAAACTCGTGAATGGCCTGTTTGCCACGCAGGAACGTTCCACCGCCAATGTCGAGTACCGCGTCTGGCTCGAACAACGCCGTCATGCCGGCAACATCTCCCGCGTTCTCTCTCGCTACCAACAATCGCTCCAAATCCTGGGGATCGTTGGCCGGCTCTCTTGTCGTTAAGTCATTCATAGTGGCACTCCGCCAACTGTTGTGGGCTGCTCGAACTTCGCTGCTCGACCTTCACTGAAGCCTATCGCCTTATAAGAAGCGTAGCCGCGCCGCGCGCGCGCCGCAGCACTAGCGGCGGAGCGATATACCGAAGGCGAGGGTTATGACCACGCGCGAATGCGCGCTTCCTCAATTGGTTGGCGGATCCGGAGGTTTTGCAGCCAGACGTGCTGCCTTCTTCCTGCGCTTCTCCTCCATCACTTCATGGTATGACGGCATTCCGAGATAAAGCAGTTGCGTGAACTCGCAAAGCTCTTGCATGTCATCTCGCATGTAGACGTGTCGCGCGTATTCAGCTTTATCGCCGTACATCGAGTAGAAGTCGGTCATTTTGAACTCGGAGAACAATTCCCGCGCCGTCAAAATCAACACAGGGTTCATCTGCTTTCCAACACCCATTCTTTTTCTGCCCTGCTTCGCCAGCTTGGTTAGCCCTTTGATTTCCTGTTTGTCCAATGCTTCATTGAAGGTGCAAAAACACAGGACTGCGCCAGGGAGCAAACTTGCCGCTTCCTCGGCTCTGGCAAAATCTCGGGCCTTAAATCGATTAAAAGACTTGCATTCGCCGATGATCAAATGCGGCGATGACGTATGGCTAAACCGGCTTGGCTTAGCCAGCATCCCAAAATCGGCTTCAAACTCTTTGCCGGCAGGATTCCGCATAGTAAAGCTCGGCACCCAATTCGAATCCCGAGCCACCTTCTCGATTAGGAAATTCAATGCCGCACCTACGCAATATGCTCCGCCAGCGAAGCCTCCTGTTGTAAAGGGGCCTATCACCCTGTAAGCCCATTGATTCCTCTGGGGCGGAGAACCTGACGGGAAGCTGAACTTTTTCAGGCAATGCGGGCATGACATTCGCGGTTTTAAGCTCTCAAGGCTGAACCAACTCGTGTGCTGGCATTCGTCACAACGCAGAGCCATCCCTAATTTGAGGACATGCGACCGAATCAGAGCATCCAGATGTCTGCTGCCCTTTGAAAACCTATTCGCTTTTGCTCTTTCAAGGATCTCCACAATTTGTGGAAGCGGAGCGAAGCTCTTATGCAGTTTCTTCTTCTTGGCGCCGTCAACCTCTTCGCCCTCAAGCTCCACCTCCAAGTCCTCATGCGCTAGGCGGTCGAGAAAGTTCAGAAGCTCCGGTCCACGAGCTACCAATCCCATCGCCCTGATGCTGCCAAGGGCATGGATGATCTGCTCGCACGTCCGACCGGCTGGAGACAGCTCCAATTTGTAGCCGAGCGATTCAGCCATCGAAGAGAAAATGTTTATTGGGCTTGGGACTCGAAGAAAACTGGTGAAGCTATGCTCACCCGCCAATAACACGATACCTTCGCGCGAAATCCACGTTTTCGCTTCTCCGAAGTCCCGAGTGAGTGCCGCAGCAACATCGCTTTTCCACGGAATGATCGGTGTTCCCCCGGAAAACGACTTGAGAACATTCGCACAAGCCGCCGTCAACGAACAAAATGGATCTTCCTTCGCAAAATCATGTGGCTGCGTTCTTATGTCCAGCCCACCTCCCAATACATCGGCATCGACCGATTTTTCCGAATGCTCAACCGTCTGTGGCTCAGCATGGTCCGCGCTCCGTCCCCATTCCTCCCAAATACGTGGAAAGCGATGATCGAGGGAGGCGTCTGTGTTCGGAACCCAGGTCAACTTCCTCATGAATTCTTGCAATTTCTCGACAGACTGAGAACGGGCGCACAGCATGGTTGCATGGTGATAGGCATTTGAGGGAGGAGAGTAAGGCCGATAGACCTTCTTGATGAACTCATTACAGTAGTCAATCAGGTCGGGTGCGAGGCTCACTGGCAACGGCTTAATGTGCCATCCGAGCGCTCTCAGATTCCAGAACTCAATCAGATCCCACGGCGATGTCTCATCCATATAAAACAGCTTCGAATCGATCTCCCAGCTATTTCTGAAGGTATCCAGTTCATGACGGGTCGCCTGAAGCGGGTAGTAATATTTCTGACTAAACAGCGTGGGAAATTCGACTGCTTTGATTGCCGTCCTCTTTCCATCCAACGCTTTCAGGAAAATGTTCGAGACATCTGCAAGTGGTCCTGACTCGGGCAGAAATCCGAATGTGGCGGCAAATAGCAGGTTAAATCTTTTCTCCTTAGGCGTGGGAATTATCACATCTGGGGGATGGCGCTGGACGAAACGGAACGCAGTGCGGTACAAGTCGTCGCATATGCTGCGAAGGTCCATTCCAATCTTGCAGCGTCTTCGCTCGTCGCGCGCGCTCAGATCATCAATCGCTAGTATTCGCTTCTCAGGGAACGTGATTCCGTAAGAAGACGCTGCACCCGGCTTTAGCTCGACAAGATAATCAGGCTGAAACGCTTCTACCAAGCCCTTGAGCATTGCCTGTGCCGGGATTGTCTTGAAATATTTCTCTCGGTACCGAGCGGGAACCTGCTTAAAAAGCGGAATGACGAAGTTGAAAATGCCGCCCCAGAGCGCGGAGTTAGTTTCAAAGATTCTTTGCAGACCAGCCTTGTCCTTCGGCTCAACCACAAACGCAAAGCGCAGAGGGCGCACCCTGACAGTTGCACTATCCATAGAGTTCCTTGAAATACTGCGCCTAATCTTAACCTGACGACCCTTTCCGGTCGAATTCAGTCGAATTCAATGGAGCAACTGTCGATTTTCGGTCTCCCGAAACGACTCGCGACGACCGGCGGGTGGAGATGAACCAAAGCTGTCGCCGTACTGAGCTGATTATTTTATAAAAAATAACCACGCCGGCCTGGACTTCCATTCACTTCGATTCTATGATCGAAGGGTAGATGGTTTGTGGCCACGGCCTAATCCATCGAAGTGAATTTAAGCAACCAGATATCCCGCTACGGCGCACAACGGCGCTGGCGGGATTTAGCTTTTTGGTGAGAGGACTGAAAGTTGATTCTTAACCGTTTCGCCGAAATCACCGCCAGTCCGTTAATTCTCAGGGCACGGTTTTTACGTGGGGTGACCTGGGGTGAGAGTCGGGTGGAATGGCGTGGAACGCGGGGAGGGGAGGGTGGATACGAAAATAAGCGAAAGTCGCGCCGGTTGCAGTGGTCGGTTGATTGAAAAGCAAAGACTTACCGCGGACGGACGCGGATAAGCAGATCAGAAAACGCAGGGCCGCTGAGGCGGTTTTTGCGAAGTTAGCGCTCTTTGAAAAATAAATAGCAAAACGGCGATTTCGGTTGTCGATTGTGCAGTCGGGACGTTAACTCCCGAGGAGCCGGAGTCCTTCCGAAATGCGGTTTCGTTTACTATGTTTTTGTGGCTATCCGTGAAATTCATGTGACAGGATACCGGTCGGTCCGCAATCTCCGGCTCCATCTGAGCCAGATCAACGTCTTGACCGGTGCGAATGCGACAGGCAAGACCAATTTGTATAACTCCGTATTTCTCCTGGCCAAGGCGGCAGCGGGAGGTTTTGCCCAGGTCATCGCCGAAGAAGGCGGGATGCCGTCCGTGGTATGGGCCGGCGCGCGCAAGAGCAGGTCTGCCGGCTCCGCGCGGCTTGAGTCCGTGCGCATGACGCTGGGCGTGAAAACCGAGACATTCTCCTACGAGTTGATTTGCGGACTGCCCAAACATTCGGCGCCTTCGAGGTCAGCGTTTGACCTGGATCCTGAAGTCAAAGAAGAACGCGTATGGCTGGACACGCCGCAAGGACTAAAAGTTACTTTCTTTGAACGGACTCCCAAAGGCGCATGGATTCTGGACACCGACGAGCGTCTGGCCGACTACTCCGGCGAACTGCTGCCCACCGAATCAGTACTTTCACAATTGCGTGAGCCGCATCTCTATCCCGAGCTTTCTTCATTGCGCACGGAGATGAGCCGCTGGCGCTTTTACCATCACTTCCGGACGGACTCAGACTCGCCGTTGCGGCATCCACAGGTTGGTGTGCGCACGCCGGTGTTGAGCCACGACGGTCGTGACCTGGCCGCGGCGTTGCAGACCATCGATGAGGTAGGGCAATCGCAGGAACTGCATGAAGCCATCCGTCAGGCCCTGCCTGGTGCTTCGCTGGAGATTGAGCACGACGAGCACGATGGAATGTTTGCCGTTCTGCTCAGAATGCCGGGGCTACGGCGTCCATTGCGCGCGCGCGAACTCTCTGACGGAACATTGCGATACCTGTGCCTGCTGGCAGCGTTGCTCAGTCCGCATCCACCATCGCTGCTGGCGCTCAACGAGCCGGAAACCAGCTTGCATCCGGACCTGCTGGAGCCGCTGGCTAAGCAGATGGTGAATGCTGCCAAACATTCCCAGCTCTGGGTGGTCACGCATTCGCATAAGCTGGCCGACCTGGTGGAGAAGCACTCCGGTGAAGCACCTGTCCCTTTGACGATTGTGGGTGGTGAAACGCAGGTGGTAGGTCAGCGTCCAGTGGAGAATGAAGACGGCGAATAATGTTTAGCTCGCGACCAGGAAGTAAAGCCTTACTTTAGGTATTGAAGCATCTCTTTGAAGGCTGGCGTTCCCGACTTACTCAGGAGTTCATAGATCATCATCTCAGTGGAAGAGATCACGGCGCCTGCGGCTTGCATCCGGTTCAAGCCCAGCTTCCAGTTCAGTTCGGTGCGTGAACTGATGGCATCCGCGGCTACGTGAACATTCAGTCCCTGGTTTAACGCGCCCAAAGCTGTCTGCATCACACAGATGTGTGACTCCATGCCGCACAGCAACAAAGTGTTTCGTCCGGCTAGTGCAGTGTCCAACAAATAACTATACATACTAACCGGGGCCTATTATCCTTCGGTGATGGGTAAGGCATGTCCGCTTTCCACCGTGGAGCAGCAGAAAATTGAGCAGTGGATCGCAGCGCACGGCACGCCACAA